>Ga0179593_1724439_pt1 | contig 14470 bp, 17 predicted proteins | sample CZODoug2_1_08_16_FD_185931 | JGI IMG/M metagenome (GOLD analysis project Ga0179593, IMG submission 185931) | Vadose zone soil fungal communities from Angelo Coast Range Reserve, California, USA - CZODoug2_1_08_16fungal (PacBio error correction) | ecosystem: Environmental > Terrestrial > Soil >...
AGTAAGCTGAGGTTTTTACCAGGGAAATCGACACCCAAAAATTTTTTTGGGGATCTCCGGGGCTACCAAAACCGAAAAGGACTGTGAACAGCCGCTGTAGACCCAGAAAGGAAGTTCTCATCGCGTGAAAAAGGGACAGACGAAAGGGGGAAGAGACAGGAGGTGACGCCGTCGACCTGGAACAAGGAAACGTGATGCGGAAACGAAGAAATTCATTTTCGAAAAAGCGAAATACCCGATTACCATTGGGCAGATTGCCGCGGCATGAACCGAAAGAGAACTAAAGGAGGTACTACGAGAGGCATCAAAGGGGAGCCAACGGGGGGCACTCCACCTGAAAAAAAAGGGGTTGAAAGTTTTCTACAGAAGAGGAGTTCTCCCAGCGGGGGGAGTACTGGAGGAAATTAAGAGAAGCGTCCGAGGCAAAAAAACACGTCTGTCACGAGAAAATGTATCTATTCCATTGAGGAGACTGTCGTGTAAGAATGGCAATGTGAAAAAAAGGCTTAGTTTGATCTGAACGCGTGAGATGCTCCCTGAAGGAAAAACGCTCTCCGTGACGTGTAAGAAGGGGAAAATGGCCTAAGAGGCGACGTCAACAGGAGCAGGGGGACTACGGGGGGGGGAGGCGGAAAAAGGGCCTCGGGGAAAAAAAAGGCGACAAGGAGGAAGATGTCATGAAAAGAGCCGAATTCAGGGGGGCCAATCTCATGTTGCAGGGGAGCGCTCATCAAAGGGAAAGATCAAGACCTGCCATTCGACGAAGTAGGGGAAGGAAGGCTGAAAGTCCTACAAAAAAGGGAAGAACAGCCTATCTTCCGTTACTTGAAAAACGCTTTAAAAGGGGTAGATCGAAGAAAAAATAAGAGAGGCCTCGCCGAAACAACACCACCTGGTCAGAATCAAAGATCAGTTATTCGATTGAAAAAGGAGTACGAGCAGCACGGGGCCTGCACCGTAGGTCAGAATGAGGACCGCGGCGTCCTAATAGGCACCCACGAGGTGGGCCTACCGCGCCGCGCCAGGGAAAAAAAAGTGACAAAGAATTAAAAAAAAAGAAAAAAAAAAAAAAAAAAGACATGGGGAAAATGTTCTCTGAATTCCACAAAGGAGTCATAGTCTTGAAAAAAGGGAGGCCCCTATTCATTACAATCTAAAAAAAATTGAAGAAGCTAAGAGACGCACTCTTCCGTTTCGAGGAGATCACGCGCGTAAAAAAGAGAAAAAGACCGCTTTATTTTTCTCTTGAAAGGGGGGGGGGGGAGATTCGTGTTGTCATGTTAATTGGAAATTAGGAAGAGAAATACTTTTCAGGGGAAGGGATATTATCCACCGAAAGAAAAAAAAAGGAAAAAGACCTCTCTTGGTTCCACAAGAAAAAGGGGGGGGGAGAGGGGCGTGTTCGGGATCCGTTCAGGTGGATTCAGAAAGGTTTTGGTGTGGACACCATCGGAGAAAGAAAAAATGAGCTTTTTCCTACTCGGGAAAAGGGGGGGGGCTTCGTCGAATTGGTCAGCAGAAGAAACAGTAAAAGGGGGGCTTTGGGAAGGGACAGTTTCTTCCCCCATATCTTAGTATGGAGTTCTAGATAACCGAGAGAAAAAAAACAACACCTGATTATTAGTAAATATATAGAATTCCGATGTGATAGAACCGCAAAGTTCGGATAAGAAGGGGGAAAAACGCAAAACCCATCCTTTATATGTTCTTCCTGACCAATTTCACGCCGGAGACGCGTTATTGAAATCTCATATCCAGGAACGGCGCGAGGAACCAAAAAAGAACGGAAAAAAAAAAAAAAACGAACAATCCCAGCGCCACCTGGAGCGAAAAAAAGCCGATGGCTTGAAATGGGGGGGGAAAAAAAGGAAAAAAAAATGTGGTAGAAGAGCCATTAAAAGGGAAAGGCCGAGTACTCCGGGACAACTGATCCATGGAAAATCGCCCAATCACGCGGCGCACAAGAAAAAGACGGTTACGAGCTTGAGGGGAAGAAGAGGGAAAAGGGGAGATCACCGTCCGCGATGCTGCATCAGGAAAAAAGAAAGGGGGCTGTGAGCTATTTGGATTAAATGGACAGCTGACAACTCTATCGAAGAGGTGGGAATGCGGAAAAGAAAGAGCGATCTTGTCTTCTTGGGGGAAAAAGACCGCCGAGCAAAGGGCGAGATCTGAAAAAAGATAGAAAGGTGGGGGAAGGGGAACTACTCGACACGTAAGACGCGCGGCATTTCCGGCGTGGGGAAAAAGGAATCGTTCCATCTCAAGAAAAAGAAGCCGTGAAAGAAAAAAGGGGAAACTGAGGGACAAAATTTTTCCGAGTGGGTGGTTTCAAGGGGGGGAGTTCTATCTTCGGGAGGGGCTTCCACCAGATACTCTGGTTTAATCAAGGAACATCCACATGTTAGAACCAAGAAAGAGGGAAACGATCTTCTTTTTCCGGCGGGGGGGCTACGGAAATCCGGAAAATACGTCGGGGCCGAAGTTGAATCTGCCAAGCGTCGAAATGTAGGGGGAAATTACTTGGGGGGGGGAACCATGCGCTTCCGTGGGGAAAACACGAAATTGAATCTTCCTCTGGAGATGAGAAGAGAAACGTCTTCAAAGAGGGAGTCAATAGAGTTTCTTGAGAAAAATGGCACGCAAGGTGAAGGAGCTCGACAGTCGAAGTAAAAGGGGGGGGGAAGCGCGTAGATTATCGGAAAAAAATCTCCTCTTTCACAGAGAAACTCATCCAAAGCATAAGCGCAAAAACCCCGGCCAGCGACGAGGAGGTGAAGCCTTGATAAGGGGGAGTTGTCGAGTCGGGGGGTGGCGAAAGGAAGCTGAATGTAGAAAGAACCTTATTGGACCCTCAGCCAACGGAAAGGAAAAGATAATTCTTTTTTTTTGGAAGCCCACGGTGCTGGTGCCTTGTATTTCTTACGGGGGTTATTCCGTAGTACCGGAGTACTGAAATTAAGGTGGTGATCCGCGATCCAAAAAAGGAGCTGGGGGGAAAGTGCCGCGGATCCAAAAAAAAAAGGAACCACGAGATGTAATCGGGTATTTCGGCCGGAAAAAGGAAAAAGTATGAGGAGTCGACCGGCATCACGTGGCAGGGAGAAGTGTCGGGAAAGGAGGGAAGCGGTTTGGGGGAAAAAGAGCGTAACATTAGAGGTACGGTGAGGGCCCAAACTCGAAGTTAATTACGGGGGGCTACAAGACTTCGGCGGCAGGGGGGGGGGGGTCTGACAGGGTGCATCAAAACCTTCGGGTTGGGATGGAAACTTAAAAGGGGGAGATTTAATCTCCTCAGAAGGTAAATAGAGAAAGGGACGGGAAAGAAATAGGGGGTTTACAGAGGGAAAAAAATCATGGGGAATTTGTCTCTTGGAAAACGCAACCGGATAAGGTTCAGCTTGAAACTATCCGAGGGGCGAATCTCTTTTCAGGGACATCGAATTTACGCTCCGAAAGGTCTCTGTGCCACTCATTAAAAGACTACCTATCAATGAAAAAAGGGTTCAACTCTCCAAAAGTAAAGGTCGCAAAAGGGGGAGACAAACTCTAGACAAGTTACCAGATGGCAGCTTGGTGGGCATCCGCTTCATGAACAGACCGAGAGCGCGGAAAGAAAAAGTAAATGCTTTACTCCTTGAGAAGAAAGTCGAAATCCATTCAAAGGACAAGAGGGAGGGGAGAAAGGACGGTCTCTCATTCTTAAAAAAAAATCCGTGGCGGGCGGGGAGTCTCAAGGGTAATCATCTCGCGTCACGAAAACAAAACTGAGAAAAAAGAAACTGTAATCGATTCCAGAGAAAAAGGGGGAGCTGACGAATTGTCGCCGGCCTAGAGAAAAAGCAAAGGGGCGTTCAAAACCGGGGGGGGGGCTCCTGCGGGGAGAAGGCCTCTCCTGGACGTGTGACTAAAAGAAGGGGGTTAGGGGCCTCATCTGCGCGTCCATTGGAAAAAAATTTGAAGAAAGGCAATTGTGAAAGAAAAAGGGTTGAAGCTGTCTCCGTCGCAGGTGATTCCAATTCGCCTAGGCAGAAGCATCAGGAAAGCAGAAAGATTAATAGAGAACAGAAGGGCATGATCAGAGAAGGGGGTGGAGTCCTTCGGGAATCCGTCGAAGGAAGAAGGGAGCAAAAGCAGATGGGGGGGAGCGTCTAACTTTCCGCGTGGGACTATCTACGAGGGGAAAACAAGAGCTGTGTAAGAACTCGCCGAAAACATGATAACCACAGTCAGACATAGAAAAAATTCAAAAAAAGGTCGGAATGAACTGTCAGAAAGAGAAAAGGGAGGCCCTCCCGAGAGGAGAGGGGAAGGACATTTTCCTCAGCGCTTCATAGAAAAGGAGAGGTGTCATCGCGCTCGAAAAATGAGACGGAGTGGGAAAGGAAAAAACAATAAACCTCGAATTCACCAAGAGGAATAAAGGGGAAACCGCTTGCCCCTATTCATGGGAGACGCCAAACTTCGAAAAAGAGAAAAAACCATCCGGGAACGGTATGAAGCTCCGCGGAGGAACGATGGGGGGAGACCGCTTGATTTGCGAGGGAGGAAAGTTGGTTTTGAGAGGAGTGGAGTTTACCAGGAGACTCAGGGGAGGCCAGATACTTGGAAGGAAAATCCCCGACGGCGTGGGAAGAGAAAAGACAAGAGAGGGGGGGCCTCGGAGAAAAAGGGGGAGTTGTGCTTTTTCGTTGAAAAAAGAGCAGTTCGTTGTGGGGGGTTGGAAGGCCGCCTGCCGCAAAGTCCTACGCGGGGTTCCGGGGAGAAGGAAAGGGGTCAAAGAAGGGGAAGGAGAGGGCATTTCGTTTGCTTCAGGGAAAGAAGGGAAAATGCCGCTTCTGGTCGGTGAGCTACACAAAAAGGCGTGAATCTCAAAGAGAGGCTGAGGAAAAGATAAAGAAGGGAGGGATAGAGCCAGAAAAAAAGGACGGTGGGAAGCACCTTGGAAAAAAAAAGGGGAGAAGTTCCTTCGCTGACAAGGTCGCAAATAACGCCGGAAACCCTCGGAGGGTGCTCTGCTCCCGAAAAAGGGGGAAGGCCTAAAGAAGGGAGAAGGGAAGAGACCAATCGCCAACTTTATCCCTAGGAAGAAGGGGGAGGGTTTATGGCCCCCGTAGTGGGAAGAGAAACACAGACTGAAAAAAAGAATAAGTAAAAAAGTACCCAGGGGAAAGGAAGACGACAACAACCTAGTCAAGGAATTAAGCTTGCCGATGTCCCGAGTGAGAATCCGAAAGGAAAACCTTGAAGATGAGAGATGGCGCTTCGGAAGGGGGGAGGGATATTGTAATTACTAGAGGGGGGGAGCCCTTTTCCACGCGGTTAAATTCCACAAAGCTCCGATGGGAATTCGAAAGGAAAAAAAAGTCCTTGTCTTCCTTAGGGGAAGAAAAAAGCATTTCGAGCTAGGTGCAAAACTCTCCAAGGGGGAGTATTGGAGGGGAAACTCTACACGTGAAGCGCGCTTCGGGGAGTCGTTGCTAGGGGTCCCTCACTCCTTGAAAGAGAAGTAAGTTAATTTTGGCAAATTAAAAACTTTTTGGTAAGAAAAAAGGGGAGGGAAAAGGTGGTTGATCATGGGGAGCGGCCGGTCTGCCAACATGAAAGGGAATCACATCCACGGGGAGAGAGGCTCAAGGCAAGAAGAGGTCCTCTGGGGGGAACGTACTCGGTCGAAGGAGTGCGGGGGACCATTAGGATCCAGTCGTGATGACGAGAAAAAAGTTTTTGCCCAGGCGGAAAGAGGTTTTCCAAAATGACGTAGGTTCTAAGGGGGGAAATCTTCCCAGGCTCCGTACCCGTCCCTTCAAGCAGGACTCGGGGAAAAGGGCGCAATAAGGGGAGGACATAAGGACGCGACAAGGGGGAAAGAAGCTCAGGAGAGGGACGGAATAGATTATCGTGAAGGGATTAGAAAAAAGTCTTTCCCGGAGAAAAGACTTCCTCTCGACACACAAGGCTAAAAGGAAAAAGCAGATTCACTTGGGGATCCTGGTTCCAGTTTTGTCGAGAAAGGGGGCCAAGGTGAAGCGGCCGCTGATCATCGTCAAGAGAATCCCGAAAAAGAAGAAAACAGAATGAAGAGGGGAAAAATCCCTCCGGTGGAGTGCTGAATGGAAGGAATGGTTGAGGACTTCTCGGAATTACGATCGTTGTATTGCAGGGGGATCGGTTCCACATCAGGGTCTCAAAAGTTAGCCAAAGGTGGGAAGCGGGTATGGAAGCCTCGAGTGTAGCCGGGGGGGACTTCGCGGAGAGACAACAGGAAACACGGGTGAGGATCCAGAAAATGCTTTTTGGGAAAGGGGAGGGGGCGAGCGTGAAAAAAAGAGAGGGCGGTCCACGGCGATGCAGCACCACGCTGGAGTGCGGGAAGCTTCTTCTGCAAAGGCGTTCAGGTTGGGGGGGAAAAGAGATCACAATTCCATGGGGTTTTTAGATGTGTAACGGATCGGGAACAAAGAAATCAACAACAACAAACTGGATGAGGAAAGGGAAGGAGGTTCCGCGGCAAATCCGCGTTTTAAAAAGGATCCGAAAACCCCCCAATTGGGGGGTATAAAAACCTGCCGCCGGACAGAAAAGATGTAAAAGAAAAGGGGGCGGTGCTTCATCAGATACCATCGATGTTAGGGAGTTCGAAGGAACGCCTTCTACCTTATCCGCAATAAACGGGAAAAAAGGGGGAACGATACCCGAAAAGAAGGGGGGGGGGGTTTCCTTCTACACTCGATAAGAAGAGGGGGAAAAAATGTCCGCGTGGCTTCAGTCCAAGTGGACAGAGCCTTTAACAGGGGCTCTCGGCCCTCACCGAGTAATGAAAGAAGGGAAAAAGGAAGCAACCAATGAAAGGGGGGAAAGGCAAAATTTTACAAGAGATTTTCGACAAGAAGTCTTCAGAATTTAATGTCGGCGGGCGGCGAAGGGAAGATGAAAAAGAGGGCCGCGGCCAAAGCGGCAGGCCACGCCGAAAAATGGGAAGCGGTTCTTCAACGAAAATGGGGGGACGAAAGGGGAATGGCTCTAATTCTTATGGAACCGCGTATGATGGAAAAAAGGACAATAGAAGATGACTTTACTGTAGGGGGAAGAGGTTCCTCGAGGGAAAAATATGATCACTAAAAATTTACGCCCCATGTGAAGTGTGAATGCACGGGAGAAGAAGCAATATTAATATTTTAGGGAGAAGAGGGCCTAATGGAAGTGGGGGAAAGGAAAGCGCATTTCAAAAAGGAGCAGCTCCATCACCTAACATTTATTACCTCGGCCCGAATTGCCAGAAAAAAAGGGGATTCCGTCCGATTCAGGGAGAGGCCCAGCCTATCAAGGAGGGGAAGAACTTTCTCGCGTTGATTTGAAAAAAGGAAGAAGGCCTCCGCCTCTCCGGAACCAAGATAAAACCCCATCCTGGGGAAAAGTCACGGGGATTGATAGAGAGGAAAGGGGAAAGTACGAAGCCTCAACGAAAAAAAAAGCTGCATTTCCCACGGGCGTTTCAGGGCAGCGGCAAAAACACGGCGATGGAGTTTGAAGGAGGCCATGCTCGGAGAGGAAGAAAAAAAAGAAGGAAGAAAAAAGGGAAAAAGGTGTCGTCGGGCTCCGAAATTAAACACAGCGGGAGGGGGATAGAGGGACCCTGCTGGCAAAGAAGGAAAGGGAAACAAGACGAAGAAGTCGTACTATCCTCAATCTGAGGTAAAGTCGATGAAAGCATAAGAGCGGCCGAGGGATTGTCTCTTTAATCGTGTGGGGGGGAAAAAAGGGAGTGTTGGAAAGGGAAGGGTTACCGGAGTACTCGGAAGGGAAGGGGCTTGCGGGATACTGACCGAAAGCAATACCATCTGCTTGGGAGGGGGAAAGGGGTCGAGGGGGAGGGGGGGAGACTTTCCTTTGTAGGGGGTCCTCGCGCCGGCGCAACATTGGAGAAGGGTTTCCTCGAGGAAAGGCTGCGACATTGGTCAGAAAGAGAAACGTCTGGGGGGAGGGGAAGGAGGAAGTCCCACGTTCATCTTGGGGAGTGGCGTTCTCTATCAAGACGGAGGTAACCAAACAAAGAAAGATATTTCAAAGCCGGAGGGAAAGGGAAAGGAGGCTTCACAAAGATGGAAGAGGGGGAAAAATGGAAGGCAAACGAAAAGCAAAGGGGAAACCAATTCTCCGAAGAACAACGGAACCAAGGGGGGAATCTCAAGGGCCTTCTCCGATGAAATCCAAAGAAAAGGGAAGAAATTAAAAATGGAAAAAGAGCCAACTTTAATGCCCTAGAGAGGATGTAGCTTTATGGCACACGGCTAAAGTGAAAGGGTGGATAAGACAATACACTTCCATAGTCCGGGAAAAAGGAAAAGGAAAAAGAAGACAAACAACCGATTCATCTCAGAAAAATGCTTTTCGCGAGAGATCACAACTCAGAAAGAGGTGCGGATCGGGAAAGAGTCGGAAAGGTGTGCGGGAAAGGGGGGTGGATCTTTTCCAGTATCCTACCCTTTTCAAAAACGACTCCGCCAAGCCCTACGCCTTGATGGAAGGAAGTCTTGTAAGGGGGAAGAGGAAGAGCATGGCGAGCTGCGATGCCAAAGAGAGAAATGCCGTATTATGAATCCGCTGGATAGAGACAAGGAAATGCAAGAAACGACCGTTTGCGGCCTCGTCAATGACGGAAGCTACGCCTGGCAAAGAAGAAAAGAAGCGGGAAAAGCCTGCTTTGTTATCCATGGGAGAAAGGGAGAGGAGGGGGGAAGAAGGAAAAGCTTGGTTCTCTCGATCCCACCCTCTTAAATCCACGAAAGGGAGGAAAGAGGTCAGTCAAGAAAAGAAAGAAAGGGGCCTCTTCCTTGGGTCTACGTACTTCGTCGACTCTGAGAATAAAAGGTACGCCAAGCGGAAATGTCCGGTTATGGGAGAAGAGACTGGGGTGCCCATGCCCGTTTAGGGTGTACCACAGGGCGGCGAGGCGAATTGAATAGAAGGAAGGATTCAGAAAAAATGCGAAAAGGGGAAAGAGTACCAGTGGCGAAGCCTACGGAATTTTGGGCGCAAGAATGACGCGTGAAAAAAGGCAAGAGGAGGGGCTCGAATACAGGGAAGAGATTTCTTGGCATAAAGGCAATCCCAGACGGGAAAAAGCTCCTCCGCAGTCGCCACAAAAACGGAAATTGAGTAAGTATTCCAAAAAGGCATCGCTTTCCAGTGGTGGAAAGCCCGCGGCCAGACCCGAGAAAGGGAGACGTGAGGAGCCCGCCGCCAAGATTGTAAAAGGAGAGAAAAATGATGCCCTCCGGTGGGGGAGGGTCCACTTGCAGGTTTCTATGAGAAATGGGTTTGAGGACTGAGCGGACAAGTAATTCAGGGGGCGGAGGAGGAGGGGGGGGGGTTCAGATGCAGGGGGAAAAGCCACTTAGCCACGCGGAAAGACTGTTAAGAAAAAAAGAAGAGGAGCCGGAACTATAAAATTAAGGGGGAAAAAAATTCCACCATAAGAACGGGTCGACGGCGAGGTTGGAAAAGGGGGCGATCGTAACATCTCGTACGTCTGGAGACCGAAGGGTGTTCTACATCGGGCGGGGAAGGCCGCGAAAAGGGGGGTTTTCTTAACAAGGGGTCCAACAATGGGGGTGGGTCAGGGAAACATGTGAGGGATCTTTCCGCTGATCTCGAAACAAAAAAAAAGAGTAGGAGAAAGAAAAAAAGGAAGGGGGGGGACAGATCGCTTGGAAATTTTTACCATCGACAACGAATGGGTCTCCCGGTCCAGGAACAAAAAACGGGGAACGGAAAGGCCGCTTTAAGAAAGACAGCTGCGCTCGTGACGAACGTAACGAAAAAACGTTCGCTTTGCCAAGGGAGAGAAAGTCGACGGAGAAAGGGATTCCGGGGACTCTCAAAAAAAGGGCTCGTTTCCTGCTCACCTCCGAGCGAGACAGGGGGGAAATGGACCCGGGAGGACATGAACCTCTCCGAGCTCGCCCCGAAGGAAAGGGGTAGGAAGTCCTCAACCGTACGAAAAACGAAATCACTCCACCTGGGAGGGAAGAACTGAAGAGAATTATTTCTCTGAGGGGACTTTCTTCCTCACGGTTCATATGAAGCAAACTTTCCAAGGGGAAAGGGAATAGACAAACGGGGGGAAAGGAGGAAGAGTCAACTTTAAGAGGAGGGGACTAATTTCTCCGGACTTCATGATGGAATGGGAAAAGGATATTTCTCCTCTGACAAGAAAGAAAGCGAAGGGTTACGTGAGGAGGATGGGGAGAATTTTTCCTCAGAGAGAATTCTTTTGCAAGAAATTGCAAACATGAAGGGGCCTCTATTGAATACAAAGGGGAGAAATTTATGACATAAAGGGAAAAAAGAAAGAAAGAGAAGTCATGTTTTTAACCCGAAAATTATTTCGCAATCAGACCAGAACATACCGCGTTGGAAAAAAAAAAGTCCATTCGAACGAAGGAGGAAGGGAAGACGAAAGGCCGAGGAAAAAAAAGGGAGTGACTTGATCTTCGGGGCCGATCGCAAAAAAAAAAAAAAAAGTGGGAAAAAAGAGCGTGGAAAACTCTCCTAAACCTTATCAAAAGAACTAGAAAAAATTCCGTCAAGGGGGGGGGAGGAAGGGGGAGGACTGAACTGCGCATTAAAAAAAAAGCGGGGCTCTTCATTTCCACGTGTCGAGTTGAAACGCAAACGGCGGTCGGACACACAAATTCGAAGGGGGGAAGGCGGAGTCTCGTGAAAAGAAGGAAGAACATCAAGGCGACGGGCTCGATTAAAAAAAGGGAGATCTCGTGTGAAAGGGGGGAGATTACAATAGCGACGCCAAATTGGGGTAAGAAGGCCGCTTCGGCAGATTTGCTCGTGAAAGGAAAAAAAGGATCCGCTTGGGGGGGAAGAAGTGGGGAGCTTGAATCTGTTGTTGGGGATGTGTACATGGGACGGTTTACCGGAAGATTGGGCGGCCTGTAAGAAAAAGACCGGCGGCACATCAAGATCAGAAAATAGGGGGGCTCTCTTGCTCCGTTGCAGAGGGGGGGGGGGGGAAAAAGGGGGAAAGACAGTTCCTTTGTAGGCAGTTCGGTTTTGGGGGGGGGGTTCCCTCGGCGCAAGGGGACTACGCTGGTCCGCGTTTGAGACTGGGTCCGCCGAAGGGAAAAAAAAGAAAAAATGGGCTTTTTTCGTTTGAAAGGGGGGGGAAAACATCTTTATTGCGCCTGCCCGGGCGGTACGATCACATCTTAGTGGAAAGGGGGTTAAATAGAGATTCACGCGAGAGAAAAGAAAAAGAAAGGCGGCAAGAAAGAAGAAGAGGGGGGAAACTGGACGTCAAACTAAATCCCGAAAGAAAAGGACTCAATGTCGCGAAGACAAAAGCGGAACCGATATGAGAAAAAAATTTTTTGGCAGACACCAACACCGAACTGCCTAAAAGGGAAACTGAGAAAGAAAAAAAAGGAAAAAGGATGGGCCTCGATCCCCAAGCTCTGGAGGAAGACGTCTTTGAAGGAATAGCCATGAACAGACCAAGTGGAGGGCCAGCTGAGGAGTAAAACGTGCCCATGAACACATCCTAATGGAAAAAAAGGGAAAAATCACGCGCTCACCAGAGGGAAAGCGGGGGAACGGAGTTCTCTCCATCTTAGAATTCTGCTTCAGAGCCGCAAGGGGGGAAGTCGGAAGGGTGGCCAGCGGTGGAAAAAGGGGAAAGCTAAAGAAAAGATGTGACTAAAAGCTCCTTGATCAGATTCTTTGAAAAAAAAGGGGAAGGTCCCAAAAAAAAACCCGCCGAGCTGGCCCGGGAAAAAAACTACGGAAGGTTGTTGCAGGATGAAGGAAAAGAGGGAAACTCGACACTGGAAATGCAAAAGGAACCATTGTGATGGCTATACGCGTTCATAGAAAGACCGTTAGTGGGTTTCTAGGCCTGCCCGGGAAGGTTTCGGAGGGAGCTTCTTCCTTACAGACTGAAAAAGAGATCCCCCTATATAGAACAGAAAAAGGAGAAAGGGCTCAAGTGAAAGAAAAGGGAGAGCCTTGAGAAAGGAGACTTGGTTAAAGGCCGCAAAAGGGCGGAAAAAATCCATGTCGGTGATGAGAGGAGAAGATGGGGGTGCCCATCTCTTGCCGTCCACCTTATGAGGAAAAAAAGGAAGGGGGGAATCAGTCGCTCGGAAACTCTTCACATCGGTGACCATGGCGGAGAGAAGGTGTTCCGTGAACATAATGGAAAGAGAGGGGGGGGGGCCAATATTCTCGACAGTAAGGGATATCTTGTCAGCAGGAGCATCAACCGGTCGTCCAGGAAAACGCATATCCAAGCATGCAGCAGACAGGACCAAGGAAAGGGGGAGAAACAACGACAGATTCACGTTGAAGGGGTTGTCGAGCGGTGCACGAAGGGGGGGAAGGCCTCTGGAAGGGGAACCGTGAGGCCAAAAAAGCAAAAAGGAGGGGGAGCAAGAAGGAAAGAAGTCGCCAATCCCTAAGGAAAAATTTCTTGCCCGGGGGGTTCGGGAGAGTACAGCATTATCTTCTTGAGGGGAAGGAGAGAGGAGCGTTCATGCCGGGGAAAAAAGCCACTTGCCAATGACTGGTTAATACGGGGGTCGAACTCAGCGTAGGAGAAAAAAAAAAGGGGTTGGGAGGAGAGGGAAAATTTCCAAGGAGAAGGGGGGAGAAAAATCATTTACGTCTCTCAAAGAGGGGTAATCTAACGGCGAGCAAAGGGGGGGGAAGGGGCTTCAACGAGAAGGAAAAAAAACCACTCTAAAAAAGGGGTTCTACATCGGCTCTTCAAAAGAAAGGGGTTGCTGAGAGGAATCAAAAAAATGAGGGGTGTCGATAGAGGGATGGTCCGCTGAATCATCTCCCAACAAAAGGGGGGGGTAGGAAACCCAGATCTCTTTTTACAGGGGAACAGAACAAAAAGAGGTGGCATGTGATCAGAAAAAAAAAACCTTCAACGCCGGACGTCAGAAAGTGGAAAAAAGCGTGCGACATCGCAGTTAAAAAGGGTCAGCGGAATTGAAAAGGCGCTTTCCAAAACGCTAAAGAAGAACGACAAGAAACGTGATTCCGGGGACTCAAAAGGAAGAAAGTAAGGGGGGGAGACACTCGAGGCGAAATACCAGAAAAAGGGGCCGGGGGAGGGGGGGAGAGGGGGGGAACGGGGGGGTTTGATACCAAAGGGAAATTACCTATTCATAGCGGATCCGAACTGGCTTTACAAGGAAGAAGGAGAAAAAAAAGAACGAATATCCCCGTCAATAGTAAAAACCGGAGGGAGTGGAAAAATCTCCTTCTTTCTCCCAAAGGGGGGGGGAGAGGGAGGGGCCCGAAAAAAGGGGGGAAAAGAACTCCTGCGGGCAAAAAATCTCTCTACAAACTGGAAGAGATTCCTCTTGGAGTGAAATCGGGGGGGGAGCCGTTTCCTTCTCAGAAAGGGGGGAAGGGTTGGAGAGGGAAAGGAAGAGATTTCCTTCTGGAGGCACGTGACTTTTACTTCTCGCTAAATAGGCCCACTCAGCTGAAGAAAACTTTCGAATGCATTTACGCAAAAAGAAGGGGGGAGAAGGACGCATTTAAGAAAGAAGAAAATTCTGCCTCTCCTAGTCCATGGTGGGAAAAAAAAAGGCATGTGGCAAAAAAGTGCCGGACCATCCCACCGCGGGAAAAAGGATGTCCGTCCATTCTAGGGGAGGACGATTAAGGAAGTCCTCAAATCCTCGGCCAAAAAAGGGAGGGACTAAAGCGTCGAACATTTCGAGGGGTAATATCTCGGGGGAGAAGTGCCTCCTCCTCGCCTAAACCAAAAGGGAGAAATCGAACAAATAGAAGGGGGGAAGGAAAAGGGGGGCAATTCGTATATTAAACTCGGAAAAAAACTTCCCGAGCGCGCTTGAATGACCCTTTAATTGAAAAGGAAGCCGGCTTCAAAGGGGAGGGGGTGGGCATCTGCGCTCGCAAAAAGAAAGGGTAAAGAGAAGACAAAGAAAAGAGGGATTCGAATTCCACAAGAGAGGGGGGCGATCGGGGGAAAGTGGATAACCCAAAGGAAGTACAAAGATCGCACAAAAAGGCGAATATCCTCATAGGAGGAAAGATTTCTATGAAGCTCCTCTCGCAATCGACTGGTGAGACCTCGTGGGAAGAATCGTTGTTTGGAGGGAGTAGGGGAAAACGTAGTACGAAAGAAAAGGGAAAAGAGAATTGGGCTGGCGTCTCTGAAAAACGAAAAAAGGCAAGACATCTCTTGGTTCCTCGTTCTCCAGTTCGCTGGGGGGAGTGTCATGTGAAAAAAGGAAAAGGGGAGGCAGTTCGGTGTTTGGGGGGGGGGAGGGGAAGAGAAAACAAGCCTCGAAGAGGGGAGGGGGGGGTCCGCGTTTGTCTTCGAAAAAGGAAGGAAAAACCTCGCCTTCTGGGCTTTTCGGTTGACCATTAAACCGGGAAGTAAAAGAGAATCTTTGGGGGGGGGATGTTCTCT
>Ga0179593_1679165_pt1 | contig 14469 bp, 22 predicted proteins | sample CZODoug2_1_08_16_FD_185931 | JGI IMG/M metagenome (GOLD analysis project Ga0179593, IMG submission 185931) | Vadose zone soil fungal communities from Angelo Coast Range Reserve, California, USA - CZODoug2_1_08_16fungal (PacBio error correction) | ecosystem: Environmental > Terrestrial > Soil >...
GGGTGTTGTTGCCATTAACTTTCAACAGCGTCTGCGTTCGGGAAGTAAACAGCTGGCGAGAATCCGAATACGATTGTGTTGCAGACAATTGACCTGCAAAAAATTTAGGGTAAGCAGCTGAACAGCGACGAAAGAAGTTGGGCACGCATCGCACTGAGGAATTACGTGAAACGGCAGGACAGTTTGGAAATCCGAGTTGAGAACTGTGGGTAAGTTCTCAACCGAAAAAAACCAACAGGATGTCGACACTGCGGGAAGGCTTCCGGTAAAGGCAGAAAAGAGAGGGATTTGAAACGCGCCATTCTATGGCATTGGGCATGAAGCAGGGGAAAAGACGGGGAAAATGGTACGCTATCTTTATATAAAGCTACAAAGGGAAGAGTATCAAAAAATCCCAAGTCGTTGGGAGAGTGTACTATCGTGTGTTGCGAAAAGGGACCTACAAAATCAGTCCCGAGTTCACCATCAGGGGAGAGCCCACTGCGGGGCAGGGACCGGGCCAATCACAAAGAAAGGTCGGGGAGAGGGGAAATGGTTGAGATGCGAGTATTAGCAAGAGGGGAATTACCAAGAAGTCAGTCACCTAACTCCAAAGGTTCGATAATTCCGGAAAGGAAGAAATGACTGAACAAGGGGGAATCGTCGGGGTAGTCAACCCGGGATGAGCACGTCCATGGGGGGGAGGCGTATCGGAACTGTTGTTCTTCGGATTCTAGGATACCAGGTATCCGCCAGAAAAACACTGGTTAACAGTTAAAGATGGGAAAGGAAGGTCCGAACAATGGCAAACACCAGAGATAATGTCCGGCTGCGGGAGGGCGAAATTCCGAGACTGGGGAGATGATCGGAAGTTAGGACTGGAAAAGCCAAACCTTAACGAGGAAGTCTCGAGGGAGGCAGTTGGGAAGAACTGTTCAACACCACAGGGAAGGGGGAACCTTTCTTTGAATAAATCAACGCAGCCCAAATCAGGACGAAGTGTTCATCAGCAACGAAATGGCTCAGAAGAGAAAAAAATTTTCGTCAATCATAGATACGAGAGAAGGTGATGGACCCTAGGAAAAAGGGAGTCTGCAAGTCGTGTGTTGTTGGAGGTCCGTGCATAACTTCAAAGAGGGGGCGAGCCGTTGGATCGGTTTATCAACACCAGGAGGTGACTGGGGCAGTTTGTAATTACAGTCAGGCCACCGTAAGAAGATGAGGTAGAGCTGTAACTAGAAAAAAAGGGAGGCGCCAATCAAAAGCAGCGGGGAACGAACACGCGGGAATTTTAGGACTAGTCGGAGGCATCAAATTCGCGCTAATGAAGAAGGGTGGGGCGTCGCTAACCGCTCACAACAAACACGAGCAAAAGCCGACTGCAGGGAGACTGGAAAGGAACTCTAGTGTACTTACAAAGAAGGGGGAATGGTCAAAGCGGCAGGGCGGTGGGTTCAAACCAGAGTATAGCAAATTGCTGGGGTGGACCTCTTTGAAATGTCCACAGTGCAGACGAGGGATAGCGGGGTGGTACAGGGTGGCGAGAAAGCTTAGAGGACCTCAGCGAGTTTCTCGAAACGGGCATAACGAGAGGGTTGTGTTAACATGAAGTGCAGGAAAGGCTAAATTGTTTAAGCCGGGGGAATGCAGTTTGCAAAGAGGGATTTTGAGCGTGACCGCTAAACGGGGGGGGGGGGCTGAAATTTTTTAAAATCCGTTGCTTTTCCAAAGCTAAGAAGAAACGTGCCCGCAGACTGGGAGCAAAAAAAAAAAATTTGGAGCCGACAGTGGGAGAAAAGGAAGAAACGACATAAGAAAACCTATTGGGAAATCCAGGCTATAAGGTGAAACACGGGGTTGCTAACAGGGGTCCACCCGCGACTGAAAAGAGGGGGCAGGGATAGTAAACTTTGTTCCTAAATTGTTGCCGGAAGTCTTTTCGGAAGTGCTGACGGGTTATGGACAAGGGAGATTGACGGTAGGGGTAACCGGGAGGGGGACATTCGAGGTTTGGGCAAGGGACAAGCCTACTTTGCTTTTTATAAAAGCCAGTGTCTCGAGAGGAAAGATTTAAGAGGGAGGACGAGCAATTGCCTCCAGATCTCCGTGAAACCTGAAGGAGGGGCAATGTTTCTAAATCGGATCACGACTCGGCCACAGCAGGGAAACGGGTTGGAGATAAAAACTATGCGGGCCGAAAGAGGATACGGAGCCGGATTGGTTTTTTGCTCGGCAGATTTCCAAAAATAAGAGAGCTGGCACTGCAAGAGAGCTATGCCGAGGGGAAGAAGAAGCAAGCAGATTATGGTGGGCGAAAACGGGAAAAACTTGTATGTAGTTAAGTAGGGGAAAAGATTTGGCCAAACTGTTTTTCAGTGGGGGGAATCAACGCAGGTTGCATTAGGGTTAGATTGCTGGTCGAAGGAATTAGATAGGGGGGACCTGAGGAGCGGCCATGAGGGCACGCAAAAAAAAACAAATGGGAATTTTGGGAAACAGAAAAATCAAATTTTCCAGACCAAGTGAAGTTTGGGGGGGAAGTACAAATAGCGGTTGATAGGGGGGAAGGGAGTAAAAAATCCACCGGAGTTCGGCAAGCCATCAGCGCTTTAAAAAAAACGAAGAGCGAGGTTCTGCGGAATGGGGCTGGGGAGCGTCAAAAAGAAAAAAATCTCTCGTCAACACAAAACTAGAATGGGGGCTTTGACGTAAAGCAGTTGATCGCACTTGAAAAAAGAAGACTCTAGCGTTTACCCTGGGGGATAGGCCAGGAAAGGCAAACCTACGGATTGGTTTCCGTTTTAAAAAAAAGAAAGACTAGCCAAAAATGAGATTTTTGTTGCGGGACAAAAGTGAAAAAAGGCGTGGGGAGTTCATTTGAAAAAAAAGGAGAACGTGGGGGGGGGGGGGGGCAGTCTGGGGGGGGGGAAATAGAGAAAAGGAAGGGCGGAGTCAACGACGTGGTTAGGAACGGAGACCGCGAAAGGCCTTGCCAGTAATTAACAGGAAAGAGACTAGAAGAACGGTCAAAAGACCTAAGCGGCGCTCAACATACGCTGTGCTAAAGGCTATCGCGGGATAAGTTCCATAGGAAGAAACTGCGTGTAACAAAATAGCAAAAAAAAATAATCCGTGAACCAGACAAAAAACTCCGCAGGGCAAAGGCAGAGAGACAACCATTGGCAAAGTTTGGCCGGGAGGAGGGAAGGGGATTTTAGAAACGGTTGCCATGGGAGGCGGGGAAAGGACAGGCCAAGTGAGATTGGGTTAAGGAGGGGGTCTAATTGACGAGAGGTAGAGAGGGCATACACTGGAGGGGTCAAAAAAGAAGAATCGCAAGAACACTCGACAAACAAAAGGGGAAAAAGCAAAATTGGAAAAAGAAAGAACCGACTCAAGAGACAACGGGATCAAAGGAGTACACTCGGAAAAATTCGGCAAGGAGGGAACACCGGGGAATGTAAAAAGGCTGGAGGAAGAAGGACGGGTAGAAACAAAAGGAAAGTAAAAATAATTCTATAGAGCGGTGTAATTTTTTCTTTCATGCTGGGAAAGGTTGAAAAGGAACTTCACCGCGAAAAGGGATAGGGGGAGGGAGAGGGAACTAGGGAGCAAGTGTCCGAGAAGAGGGGGGAGAAACGGGAGGTTTTCCTTCAGAATTCCAAGAAGCTCAAAAGAAAAAGTAATCGCTGGCAAACCATGAAAAAGAAAGGAATTGGGGGGGGAGGAAGGGGATGAAAGGAATTTGGAACGCTCCTCGTCATGAAAGGCAAGATTGAGAAGACTTGAGAGAGGGAAGTGGCGAACCAATAAAAGAGCGCCACGAATTTAACGCAGCACGGGCCATATGAAGAAAAAGATGGGGGGAAAAAAGGAGCCAAGGGCCAACCAGACAGGGTGACCTGGAACGGGAAATAAAGGGAAGGTTAAAAGTCATCCAGCAGGGTGAAAGGCTATGGGTGTGAGGACAGGAAAACGGGAATTGTGGCAACAAAAGAATAATGCGACGGGGGTGAAAATAATCTTCCTGAGGAAAGCGGGGACGCTGGGGAAGTCTCGTTTGGGACCAGAAGGGGTTATAGTAGTCGATGGGGGGGGAAGCGGGTCGGAAAGTGCGAAATGAAAAAATCCAAAACGGGAACTGGGTACTAAATCATATCATCAGGGAAACTGGTCCGAGGTTTCAGGGTCACGTAAAAAGAACGCGCAGGAGAGGGGGCATCGTCACGCAATAGGGGTAAAAGCGGGGGAAAGATTGATGAAAGAATCAGAGGGGAAAACCGGTGAGGGGGTCAGGACCAAGAAGTGGGGGGTGCGGTCGCGTAGGCAGTAAAAAATGGGGAGGAAAATGGGTTTTACCAGTTATTCAAAAAAAGAAGAGGTGGTCGAGGGGCTGAAGGGGCAAAGAGACTTCCGAAGGCGTCTAAGGAGCACCCGTGACCGGGGGAAGAGGGAGGGGAAGTGCATGGATTTAACGGTTAAAAAGGAGGAGGACGCCGACTGTGCCTTAATAAGCTCAAAGGAAAAAGAAGAAAGGAAGCATAAAAGGCTGTCGGACTGACATTTCCAAAGGGAACCTGTTGGGTCCGAGGAAGTTCATAGAAATGGAAAAGGGGGATTGAAAACGGGCGAAAAAAATTGAAGAACAGCAGAGAAAAGAAAGACGAAGCCGGGCAAAGTTTTGCGGGGGAGAAAGGGACGAAGAAAGGTGCATGAGGAAAGGATGGTGCAAGGAAGACTTGGAAAAAAAAGGAAGGGCAAGATCGTACAGCCTTCAAAGACTGGAAAGGGGTTGATGTAGGACGGATGCGGGGGGGGTGATGATCTCCCGATGGTCGAGGGTAAAAAAGATGGGGACCAACTGAAGGGGAAGACCGCTGGGAGGGGAAAACATAAAAGGGGGCTGGCGAGAAGGGTGAGTAGCCCTTACCTACGGAGGAGATCATTTTTGGAGGTTTCGGGGGAAAAAAATTCAGAAAAGAAGGGCTCCGTGCTTGAACACGTAATCATCAGAAGAGGAGAGGAAGGGAAGAAGGGGGGAGTCAGGTTCGAACTGAAACTTCAGGGACGTTGCCGCTCATGTTGGGAAAACACAGTTAAACGAATCTGGAAGGGGAATAGTGAAGAACGCTGGTTTAGCGAGGGACAGAGAAAAAAAGGCTGTTGGAAAGGGAAGGCAAAAAAAAAAATCAGCTCTCAAAAACAATAGATTAAAAAGAGGGGGGAGGGGTGGGATGTAACATGAAAACTCTGGCGGGAGGAAAAAAAAAAAAAAATGAAAAGAGGAAACTAAGAAATTTTGGGAGAATAAGGGGGAGCAAAGAGGAACAGACAAAGAAGCAACTAAGGGAAAGATCACTACTAACCAGAGGACTGAAAGCTCACTTAGGATATTACGTGAAAGCACTTCGAAATTTGGGTAGTTGAATAATTACTGGTGGGTTCTACAAGAAGGAGAGGGGAGATAAAAGGAGGGACCCGAGGGAACGGCTACTGGAGGGAAGGGGTTAAACGCGCCCAGAATGCATGAGGGGGGAAGAGCATGGAGGGGACGCTAAAAATCTGGAGCGGAAAGGATCCAGAAGGGGAACTCAACGCATGCAGGAGGGGTAATCGGGGGGATGAAAGGCGGTAATAAAGAAAGGTACCGAAAGCATGTGAAAACACTGCGGAATGCGGAACCGGAAAATGGTCAGATTTTGAGGGGGAGGGTCCCGGGTGGGGGCTGGATCGTGCTGGGATAAAGAAAAGAGAAAGGGGAAAATTGTCACCGAACTAAAGCTTTCGATGAAAGAAAGAAAGGAAAAGGGCATGAAAAACAAGGGGGGAAGAGTCGAGATTGAGGAAAAAGCCGGGAGGGGGGAGGCGGGAAGGTTTGCGGCTTATGAATCATAAACTAGGACGAAAAAGGGGTAGGGTGTGAAAAGGGAACCCGTTAAAAAGAAGGACTACGCGAACCGGGGGGGGAAGAAGAGGACGACAAGGGTGCGGACGAGACATGCCGATGAAAGAGAGGAGAGGCATTTCGGACTGGAAAGGGAAAACCGGAGGACAAGAAGAAACGAGGGGAAGAATGGAAAAACCAAAAGGAGATTTGAAACGCGGCTCCGCGGGAAAAAACAAATCCGAGTGGGGGAAAGGGCGAGTTCAGGCTCCGCGAATATGATTTATCATCATAGTAGAGAGAAGGGAGTGAGAGTACTGGGACAAAGGGCACATGGAAGGGGGGTTGGCAAGGGGCAGTCACACGGAAAAAAGATCGCGGCGACGATTTGGATCTACAACAGAAAGGTTCGGCTTGGTTTTTAAACGGAAGTCGACTCGAGGTGATGAAGGAAGAGAAAAGAGGGGAAAGGACACCTACACGCTGAAAAAAAAGCAGCCGGACCAGCTTAAAGGGGGGAAAAAAAACTTAAGAAAAAAAGGTCTTTGTGCACGGGGAATTCTTAGGTTGAAAAAAGATGGTGCGGCACCTCATGAGACGCAGCCCACTCGAAAGAGGAAAGGGGAAGGGCCGGACATGAGGTGAATTCAAGCATAAAAGAAACGGGAATGGATGATTTTGGTTACACCGATTCAAAGGGAAAGTGATCATTTCAAAGGATGTCTTAAAGGGGGAGAAGGGAGGGAAGGGGGGCGGGGTGGCTGAAGAAATGGCCGTCGAAAAGAAAGAGGAAAACGCGAATTAAAACGAACAAGGAATAGAGTTGAAAAGTGATGAATGAAAGGCAGCCAAGGGGAGGGGAAAAGTTAAAAGGGAAGGGGGGGCAAGGGGAGGGTGAAGAGTGAAAAGAAGAGGAGGGAGGGGTCTGCTGGAAATTTAAGACAACGACGGGGAAAAAGTTCAAAGCTCATCGGGGGACCAGGGGGGGAAAAAAGAAGAGGAGGGGGAAGCCGAAACGAAAGAATGGTGTACGGCATGTGAAAGGAAATCCAGCCCTAAATACCAAAGGGAAAACAAAAAAAAAAAGTGAAGGAGGGGGGGTGCCTTAACCTCGGACGAGAAGGAGGGGAAATGAAAAACGTGGGTCATAAGGAATGTATTGGGGTTCCAAGGCGGGAAAGTGTTATTGGACTCCTTGAATTGAGATAGGGGGGGACGGGGGCAGGACATGGACGGTGGGTCGATGGATAGAAGAAGGGCGGTGAAAAGAAGTGTTCGCGGAGGAAGGGGGTCGTATGCCGAAATAAAAAATAGAGGGAAGCGACCAAATAAAAAAGGGAAGGAAATTCGGAAAAAAAACGAAACAAGGAAAAATTTTGCCAAACTTGGGGAAGATCTGCGTCAGGAGCGGCGAGAGATGCGAAGGATTTTGGGTGACACGGCAGCCAGCCAAGAGAAGAGATGGCACTGCGAGCGAAAGATGTCAAAAAACTAATTTGTTTCAGAAAGGGGGGGAATGGCTTGGAATTGTCGGTGAGCTATGGAAGGAGGGGGGGAAGGTGGATAAATGGTCAGCCGCCGGTTGAGAATTCTGCGGAACGTTACTTAATAGAAAAAAAAGGTACCACGTGAGGCAGAGGCCTGGGGATACGGAAAAAGACTGCAAAACAATGTAATGGTTGTTCATAAAGGAACTACATTGGGTGACTTTGGCAAAACTGGAGGGTTTGGGGGGGGGGTAGAGGGAGGAAAGAAAAGGAGTGGTTGCCGTAAAACTGGCACATCTTGTGAAACAAATTAAACGCTATAAGATCGAAGGGGAGCGCAAAGGGAAAGGGGCAGGACTCATAGGAAGGAAGAAAACAAAAAATAGAAGGAACAAGGGGGGGAAAAGAGAGATGGTTGGTTTTACGGGAGGAAAAAAAGGAATAAGCATAACATCCTACTAAGATAGAGGGGAAAAGGGGTGGATAGGGCCTGGAAAAGGAAAAATGGGGAATGTTACTTCGGGACATAAGCCAAAACTGGGGGGTTTTACCAACCGTGCACCGCAGAGGTTAAGGGGGGGGGGGAAAAAAAAGCCATTTTTGGGGTTGCAATATTGTGGGGGGGGGGGAGAGGGGGGGAAAAGACTCAACGGCCGAAAACTCGGTAAAATGTTCGTGAAAAGGAAACGAGACTCTGCCAAGTCGGCCCTTAGAAAAAACCAAGGAAGAGGAGGAAAAGGACCAGAAGGGGGGAAAAGCGGGAGGGAAAATTCTCAAGACTGATCCCGCCTCGTCGGAGGAATGAAAAGCGGCTCCGGCTGGCACTGATAAGGGGGAAAAACCAAAAGAAGAAGCTACCGAAGTATCTCCCACAAAAGTTCAAAGGGGGGGAGTGCGAGAAGACTGATGGGAATACATGGCGTTTCGCAGGAGCAAGGTATTGTGCGGAAATTGCGTGAAGGCGAAGACCGAGAGGAAAATCAAAGAAAAGAAGGACACGAGTGAGTTTGGGGAAAACGACTCGACAACCGCGCAAAATTGGGGGAAGCTGCAAAAGTCAGTCCCTCACCCAAATCGAAAAAAAAAGGAGACCACTGAGTGACGGAAAGGAGGGAAAAAGGAATCGGCCCTCCAGACATTCCTTTAGGGAACACCGTGGAATGTGAAAAGTAACCGAAAGGGAGGTTTAAACGCAACCCCGTAAAGAAAAACTTATATTAAAAGACCTATTGGGGAAAGTGTCTGGCTGTACTTAGGTTTGAAGGGGGGGAAGAAAGATGAGAGGGAAGAAGGACAGCAAGAAAGTCATGCATCACTGGGTTTTAAAAAGGGAAAAAGGGCTCCAACTGAGGGGTTTGTGTCAGAATTCCCGAAAAAAAGAGGGGAAAAGACGCCAGAAAAAGTGCCAAGGAAAGGATGAAGAAAAGCCGGCAAATGGAACAATGAAAAAGAAATTCATTGTTCATAATTAACAAGAGGGAAAGAAAATGCTTATGTAAAGGTCCTGGGAGTGTGACGAAAAAGGGAAAAACCCGCACAACGGACCGCGCGCGACAAAAGCAAGAAATGGAACAAAGCGGGCAAACAGAGAATTTGGGAGAGGGGAAGAGGGGAAAAAAAAGGCAGCGGTTGCGTGAAAAGGGCGATTCAGGGGGGAAGGATCCAGCGCCAGGGTCGGATATTGCTAGGTGTTTAGCAGAAACACCTCCGGATCTTTCAGCGGAAGGGAAGAAAAAAGATAAAAAGGAAGAACATCGTGTGGAAGCAGGCGCAATGGGAACGAAGAAGGGGTATATTAGTAAAAGAATGGGATAATAGTATAATCAACTGACATTAAAAACCAAAGACGAATAAAAAGGGGCTTTTAAAAATAAATCATAGACAATGAGGGGGAAGGGGGTAGGGAAGAAGATCGGCACTTACTAAAACACACAAAAGGTGAACTCGTATCATCGGCGTACCCAAAAAGGGGGAAGTGAAGAGGAAGAGGGAGTAGAACGTGAGCATGGTTTTTGGTAAGGGAAAACTCGAAGGGGGGAAAAAGCGCGAGAGAGGGGGGAAAGAAAGGATAACGGGGGCAGGAAAACGGCCTTCCCTCACAATTCGGAGGGGGAGGAACTGGGAAAAGGACCTGATCCGCGCTCAGTCCTAATATCGGGAAGCTGTGGGGTGAGAGAGGAAAAAAGGGGGGCAAAGGGTCAAAGAAGTCAATTTACAAAGAATGGGGTTCCCAAAGTTTTGTTACGACAGAAAAAGAGGGGGAATAAGGAAGACGACCAAATGCATGACTCACATCCTCATGATCAGTCCGACTATGAAAAAGGGGAACATGCTCCCGGGGAATCCGACAACGTTCATCGAAAAAGCGGAAAACTTGAAGTTTCATCCGGTTCCACGCCGATTGGGGAGGGGACAGAAGAAAAACAGTCCGCGAAAACAAGAAAAAGAATGAAAGGGGGGAAAAAGGAACATTGCATTCCATTATTGATTTGAGGGGGACGTACAGACTGCATCGTAGGAAAAAAAGAGGAAAAAGTCACGCGCTGGGAGGGACTTGATTTTTTGAGGGACGAGGAGAGAGGGATGAGAGCCAGATTGTTCACTGTCCAATTCTTTCCGTCTTGGGGGAGGCTACAGAATTGGCCAGCGACTGCTGGCGCGGGGGACAAATCAATCCAAGGGGAGCGAAAGGGAAAGAGCTTCAAGGGAGAACCGAATAGGGAAATCATGGGAAAGAACGTAAAAAAAAGTTAAGCAACTCGGTGAGGACAAAATAATTTTTCCGGGGGTTGATGCGGGACTCCTACTCTGGGGGGAGGGGGGAGGGGAGAATCGCACTGAACTGTCGGGGGGATGTGAGCCAGGGGGGGTTCGAAAGATCTTCGGATTTCATGTTGACCACCGTTTATCTACCTGAAAAAAAACTGGAACTGTTCCTGCAAACACCCGGCTAGGAGAATATAAAGAATGGAGGGGTGGGGGTTAAGGAGAAGAGGGAGAGGTGGGAGCGCCCGGCAACTATGAAATCCTAATACGAGTTTTAAGAAAAAGGCCACTAAAAAACATTGTAGCTGCAAACCGCAGTTCAGCATCCTGGGAAAGGAAGGAAAAAGATTAACCAGCTTCGCGGGGACGCATCTCCTGGGTAGGAGGGTTACAGAAAGGGGAAGACGAGTTTCGCCGTGGTTCTCAAACAAACATAAAAACGCCGGCGGTAACAATCCTGTGAAGGGAATGAGGAGGGGGAGAGGGGGGAACAGCCTCTGTCATTGCAGGCAGAGGAGGGGGAAAGAGGGAAGAATCTGGAGAGAAGAGCAATTCGATAGTATCACAAATCGCGGGGGAGCTTGTACTATAGGTTGTTTCAGGAGGAAAAGGGGAAGGTCACTAATAGGGGGAAACTTAAGGGAGGAAAAAAAGAAGGAAAGAAAAAAAAACAAATGGGACATGAGTTTTCGCGGCCTGGGTGTGGGGGGGGGGGGGGGGGGGAAGTCTCTTGAGGAATCTCAAGGGAAAGTAAGGGAAAGGGAAAAGCCATTGGGTTTTATAACCGTTGGCTCCAGGAACACGCGGACTGATTCACTTATTGAGAGAGGGAGGTTAGGGGGGGGGGGCGTGAAGCTTCTAGGAAGAAAGAGAAGGTAGGAAAAAAGTGGGGGTTAACAAGGCCACGTCCAAACGGGAAAGGAAAGAGCGACTCCACCATCGAGCGTAGAAGAGGGATGCAGATATTCAGGGAAAGAGGAAGGAGGAAGGGAAGCCAAACCGGGAGGGAACGAGCTTCTCGACGGAAGGGGACAGAACGGGGTACAAAACAGTGAAGGGACAGGGAGTACGAGATTAAGGCTAAACACACGAAAAGCGAGGGGTAAAAGGAATGTCTCACTGGGGAAAGTCCAGCGAAGGATTTCAAACATCGAAAATGGCCGTCCGGGGGGAAAGGATTGAGACCCGGAGCATTGACGACGGTGGTGGGGGTTGGGAGGAAAAGGGAAAAACTAAGTCCCGCGGGCAGGTTGGATCGTTTAATAAAAAAGGGTTCGGGGGAGGGGTGGGAAGTCCGTCAGTCCCTAAACTAGAGGGTGGGAGGGTATTGGTCGGAAATACTATACCCAAAACCGCTTCGATGACCATCAAAATAATTCCGAAAAATTGGGGGTAAAGAATCCATCCTTCGGCTCATTATCAGAGACAAAGAGGGTTCTGTCAAAAGAAGGGGAGAGACCAAAAATCGACCGGCAACTGCTCTGGAAGGGAGAGGCTGCATCCGGTCAGCTGGTCAAAAGAGGGGTGTGCAGGGAAATGAGAGAGTCCACAAATAAAAATATGTTGGTCAAGACAGTGAGAAGGGGTGGAGCTCGTATTCGCGTGTGCAGGGCAGACCGTATGCAGAAAGAATAGGGGAGAAAAAAGGGGGTGGCATTACTATTATGTTAAATTATGAAAGAGAACAGGGGGGTTCAATCGCAGTCTTAGCAGGGGCAAGTAGCGTGATTAGGAATAAAAAGGGGGAGGAAATTTTTATTAAGACCACTCAAGTATGCTGGGGGAACATCGGAAAAATCCAAAAGGAGGTGCTTCCTATCCGAACAAGGGCGTCTAAAATTAAGTAAATAGGTAAGCCGTATCCATTTAACTCCGAAAGTATTACTGGGGGAAAGGAAAACCGAAAAAGGGGGAAGTATCAAAGGTTTCAAGGAGGAAAAAGGTGGGAAAAAGGGTAGGGAGGGAAGGATGGGTCCCTCGCTGAATCAGGAAATTTAGATCCCAGGGGGGTGGACTTGTAGGGATCCTTACATTGGTAGTGCGTCTGTCTATGACCGACTTGGACGCGGGCTCGCGATCAAGTTTCAAGAGGGGGGAAAAGAAAGGAAGGAATTGAAAAAAGGGAGCCGGAAAAAATTCTAACAGGGGACATGGATCAGAAAAGCGGAAAAAAAACAAAATAAACCTTTGTTTGGGCTACTGACGGAGATGACGGCGGTGTCTGGTTGTGGAGAGTAAGTTGAAAGCAGCCTGTAGCCGCAATCTTGGAAAAGAATCGCAACGATGGAGGCAGCTCGTGAGCCGAAGGACCACTTGGATGGGCCTGTCCAGGAGAGGGAAAGTAAGAGGGGAACCCTGGGATCATTGCGCAATGAAAGGGACGACGGACTTAGATTAGTCAACGAAAACGTTCTTTTGAAACGTATAGTCCAAGACAACCAATATTCAAACACAAAGGGGGGGAAGTTGATCCGTGTCCTTAATAAATGAATATGGGGGGGAAAAAAGTAACAAATTAAGTAAAAGTTGGCTGGGTGGGGAATTTCTTTTACAAGTCGAAAGTGGAAACCGGCACGCGTCTGGAAAAGGGGGGAATCGAGTCAGAAGCTCACTTGAAAGGCAATCGACGGAATGGGAAAAAAAAAGAAAGAACACACAAACCGGAGGAGGAAAGGGGTACTGAAGCTGAGTGGAAAAGGCCGGGAGGCCAGCGACTCGATTAGGGTTCCCTGGGGGTGAACGAGTGGCCGTGACGTCACCTCCATTTTGACGGAGACATAATCCAAAACGGTAAAAAAAGATGGGGGGGGATCCAACAGCACCCAATATGCAAGGGATTTAAAAAGAAAGTGAAAAAAGAAAGTTGTTTCAGGGCTGGTGTATTGTGAAAGTGAACGCTACGTCCCAACTACGGGTTCATTGGAAAAGAGAAAGGAGTCTAAGGAAGGGGACCTGCAGGAGGGGCTGACCTTATCAACAGGACCAAATCTGAAGAGGAAGGAAAGAAAAGTGGTCAAAGCAGGGAGAGATAAATTAGACCCGCTGTTGGAGCAACGGCAACTCTCTCGAGGGACAAGAAGAAAGACTGCGTTAACTTCTGCGAGACAACAACCAGGAAAAAAGCATCGAAACTCCGCTGCCGCATAGCTACAAGGCAAATTGTGCCTATGGGAGTTCCGGATTTAGAAACTGCATGGGAGTCGTGAAGGGGGGGGGACCGGGAGAGAAATTGAGGCAAGATTCGGCAGATCACGATAATCGGGGACAGGGAGGCAACGTGGCATCAAAGCAGACGAATAGTTGCCGCAAGTCATAACCCTCACCAAGAAGAGAAAAATCAAAGTGAGTCAATAAAGTTCACGCGGGGCCCGTCGCCTCCTACATTCTTATCTGGAAGCAATGAGGGGGTGCCGACGGTGGACGCGGTTACGCAAAGGTAACGTTATTGAGGAGGGGGGAGTGTATGGGAAAGGGTTGGGGAGGGTCCGAAAGGTGAAAGTAAATTTTATCGTCCTCGGCCTGAGAAAGGATAGAAGAATAAGGAGGGCATCACGTTGACCGGAGCACTCAAAGCCACCGGAGTGTCAGACGAAAAAAAGTCCAAGCCTTGAGCAGGCACAAAAACAAAGGGAACAAAAAGGGGACCGCGGCTAGGGGAAAAGGTTCCGGCTGACTTCAGGGGAATCAGACAGCACGGGTTTCGCATTCGAGAGGGGAGGAATCACGGGAGACGGCAGTCTCGCCAAATGAACCACCCCAAGACGAAACTCAGACGCAGCACTGGGGGGGTAGTCAAGGGCAAACAAATTGAATCTGTAACCACACATCCGCCCCTGCCGACGCGGAAAGGCGAGAGAAAATTAGAGGTCCTGCTCAAGAGCAGGAAAAAAGTCGGGGGAGTTTTGGCTTGCGCGGAAGAACCACGCCGGAATTTTCGCGGGGGTACTCTTCCTGAAAATCAAGTGTCCGGGGACGTCGGGATGGGGGGGGGGGGGGGGGGGGGGGCAGACACTGGGGTTTTATAGTAGTACCCGTAAAATGAAATAGTAATAATCAATAAGGGAAATTAACAAAGCCCCACCAAGAAAAGGGGGGCACCAAAGTGCTCTCTCGGGAGGGAGAACAAAAAAACGCGTCCGCGAGGTGACCAACTCGCACTTCATCGCGGACACCGTTCTATGATGACGAACATATTGCAAGGGGGAGGCCGTGAGTTTTTCACGTTGCCGTATTAAACCTCTCAAGGTTGGCGAGAAGAGGAAAAAGAAAAGGGGACGGACCTTTTGGTTGGGTTACAAACTTCGCCCCTCGGCGAAGGATTCTGGAAAAGCCCAGGGGTCCGAAGGCCTATTC
>Ga0179593_1523331_pt1 | contig 14468 bp, 21 predicted proteins | sample CZODoug2_1_08_16_FD_185931 | JGI IMG/M metagenome (GOLD analysis project Ga0179593, IMG submission 185931) | Vadose zone soil fungal communities from Angelo Coast Range Reserve, California, USA - CZODoug2_1_08_16fungal (PacBio error correction) | ecosystem: Environmental > Terrestrial > Soil >...
GGGTGCGAATTGGGATCTTCCAGAACGACCTCGACGACGCCTTGTCTGGTTGGGTCAAAGAAAATCAGAAAGTGCCGCCTGGGACACGGCCGGATGGGGGCAGCCCAATGAGTGAGAGATGCGTCAGCCAAGGGGTATCGCCACATCAGGGGACCAAGGGGACGAACAGTATAACGGTGGGAGGCAGGGAAAGCGGCGCGATAGCTGGCCACAATTAGCGCTCTGAGCGACAAGGGGGGGAGCGAGGCGAAACTTAGAAGGTTGGGGGAGGTGGCGACCGATCAGGAAAACCGAGAAGGGGGGGGCCGAGTAGTTCGACCCGAAAAAGCCAGAGTATAGAACGGATATAGACCGCTGCGATAATCAATTCAAGCAAATAGGCATCTTTCCCCCGGGGGAGCGGAAGTTAACCCTTATAGGGATTGAAGGGAAGAAACAGGGGGTCGCGTCGATGGCGAGGGCAGGAAAAGCTGGGTCGCGATTAAGTTTATGCCTTGGGAATAGTGAAGGTACTTACCTTGGATACAGTATACTTGGAGGAAAAGGCGGTAGACAGAGAAGCAAGAAAATAAAGAAAAACGGTTTACTGTGGAGATGACTCTTGGACGCCGGAGGAACTTGTTTCTTTTGGGGGGCAGAAACGAATCACTCATAACCAATCTGCTCTCGTGGGAGGAGGGAGGAGTGGGGGGGGGGGGGAACCATCAGGGAGAGGGGGGGGGTATTCCGATCGAAAGAGAGAACATCCTTTCATGTTAGAGGAAATGCAGCAGGTTTGAGAAAGTTTGCCCGCGGGCAGAAATAGACGGAGATGCCGAACAATGGTCTGTGCAGAGTGGTAAGGTAAACCCGGGGGCGGGGACTAAATGAAAAGATTCTTATTGGAAAAGGTCGAAAACGGGGTATTCTTAAATGACAAAACCCGCTGTGTGGGGGGGAGGCAGAGAGGGGGGGAAGTGTGGGATGGTTGTAGGAAAACCTGGGGAATATCTCTGGGAAATCCACATCGTCGTCGGATTCATAGAAAGAAGCATAAAGGAAAACGAAAGAAGAAGAACCCTCTGTAGGGGGGGGGAGGGCGCGATGGGACGCATTCGGAACTCTTTCTGTAATCAGAAAAACAGCCCAGTTCGTTAAAAAAACGGGAAGGTGTCCAAACTACGAATAGTCGGGGAGGAATTCCCAGGATAGGGTTGCGGGAAGTTCTAGGAACTGTGGAACCCTTCGAAAATCAAGAAAGTGACCTTTTATCCTAGCGAAGGGGTCTAGAAAAAAAGATGAGAAAAACGCCGGGGGAGGGGGGCTACGGTGCATTGGGATCACGAGAAGGAAGGAGGTGCCCCCTTCCTCTGGTTCAAAAAAAATGTAGTCCTTCAGAGGTTGTTCTCTCGAACGTCAGGAAGGGGATTCGATGAAGGGGGCTAGGGGGGGTTTTCGAAGGAGGAAGGGGAAACCGGAGTGTCTAAAAGTCGCCTTCGTACTAAAAAAAGAGTCATTCGTAGATGAATCCGATCCAGCTTTCTTTGGGAGGGAAATGTGGCAAGGGAGCTGACGGGAGAGAAAATGAATCGGTCTTGGGGGGGAAGAAATTTTGGCGAGAGAATAGTATAAAGGCCGGTAGCGGTACGGCTAACTTGCGCATTGGGGGAAAGTATCGTTACCAACTAAAAAAGGGAGTTGAAGGAAAAAAAGAGGAGAGGGGTCAGACTCGGTTCACTGGGGAGCTTCGGGGGATGTTCTTGGAAAGAAGGTCCGGGAAAAAAATTCAAAGAGGGGGAAAGGCAGAGAAAGAATTTGAAGACCCGGGAAAAACGACTGAGGCTCGATTGAAATTCTGAGGAAGATTCACATTCTTAGGGGAAAAGAGGGGGGGGACGTCGGATGAAGCCAATTGCCCTTGAAACTAACAAAAGGGGAAAGGATGAGAGTCCGTTGCATAGGTCCGGTGTCAGGAAAGAAACCTTTCAAGGGGGACGAGAGGGGAAAAGGGGGAAGAAGGCGCGGGAAAGGGGGGAGACTCAACAAAAAAAAAAGGAGGAGGAAAGATAGAGCACTCAACGATCTGCTCGCCATCCAGGAGAAAAGCAAGCGGAGGGCCGAGGAGTCTCTTAGGAGTTGCAAACCGGACAGAGAAAACAAACCTTTTTAAGACAGTTTCATGGCAGGAAGGAAAACTCAGCCCAAAACGCAAAAAATCGACGTCACGAATAAGGAACTGGGAGGGACATAAGACAATCTGAAAAAGTACGAAAAAAATGGAATCGGAGTGGCTGTCGAAACAAAAAAGAAGAAGGCCAGATAAGTCTCTCAGAGAAGGCTGGGAGGTAAATAGAGGGAGCCTAAAGGTCTCCTCGAGGGGGAAAAAAAGCATTCGAAAACCGCTGTCAGAAAGGGGGGGAAAGCAATCCGTTTTGTGGGGGCATCGAAGATGATTGCAGGGAAAGGGGGAGGGGGAGCGCAAGAGGGGGGGGGTTGGGGGGTTGTTGGGTTGGGTTGGGGGTGCACCCCCCAACCCAAACCACCACCCCCCCACCCCCCCCCCCAAACCATCCCCCCCCCCAAAAAAACCCCCCCCCCCCCCCACCCAAACCCCCCCAAAAAAACCCCCCCAACCAAAACCCCCCCCACAAAAACCCCCCCCCCCCCCCACTCACCCCCCCACCCCCCCGCAAAACGCCCCCAGCACCACCCCACCCCCCCCCCCCCACACCACCCCGACCCCACAACCCCCCCCCCAACCCCGCCCCCACCCCCCAAACGAAGCCCCAACAGCCACCCGCAAAACAACCGACAACCAAATTCAATAAGAACCGTTCCGAGGAGAAATCTGCTCGAGACACTGGGCGAACCTCATCGAATCTCAACGAGTGGAATTGTCGAAAAAGTCGGGCCCTTAGCAAACATCCAAAGGGAAGCGAAGATTTAAGGAATGTCTCTCAGTCGCAATACTATATGAATCAAGGGCGAGAAAAAAAAATTGAAAAGGGGAGCTCTCCGGAGGAGGCGACGTAAAAACACCCTCTAGCAAACATTTTAAACACGAAGATTTCCGGAGGTCAAAAATGTCCCGAGGCAAGCACCGCAAGAGCGAGATTAAAAGAGCTGTTGAGAGCTGGATAACCACAGTGCTCCAACAGGATCATCGAGAAGGTCAGGGAAGGGGGCCAGAGAAGGCCGATGGCAACGGGAGGACGTCTAAGAGTCCGTAGAGGAAACCCAAGGCGTGAGTACCGCGCAGGGACCTGCTTTCTGGTCTGAGGGCGAGGTTGAGGAATCAAGGGGCGAAGGCATTAAAACAAAGGGGGGGGGGGAAATCATGGGTAGGCGGGGCAAAAAGGAACTCAGGGGGGGGAAAAGTGAAGCATAGAAAAAAGGTCGGCACCCTAGCTTGGAAAATGGGACCGGGAGTCCCCGGCCGCAAATCAGCAAGGGACTATCATGAGAGGAGTGATACAAGGACCTAAAGAATCAGTTAAAAGGAGAGCGTAAAACTATAAAAGGACATATTTCCTCTGCCGAAGAGAAGACACTCCCGATCAAAAGTATAGTAAAAGAGGGAAGTGGTGGGTTTCCCAACACTAAACAAGAAATTCTGCGAAAGACAGGTAAAAAAGGTGACGGATTTGAAAAATCGAAAAATAAGAAAGATTAGGGAACGTTGGAGATCACTATTAAATGAAGAGAGAGATGGGAAAAGGCTCGACGGGAAGGAACCTAAAAGAAGGGCATGAAGAAAAAAAACTTGGGGAGGAAAGGAGTTGCAGGAGAGAACGCGGAATCTCGCGAGCTACTCGGCGGGAAAAGCTAAACTAAAGTTGGGGATGAGGAAAAAAGAAAGTAGAGGAAACTAGCTCGATAGTTGGAAAAAAAAAAAGACATGGGATCACCCGGGGGAAATTAAGAAAAAGCGCCAAGGGGGGGGGGGGGGATACAAGCAGAGGTCAAATGGGGCCGCGGATCCACAATCAATGGGGGGGACAAACCCGAATACCGAGGGAAACGGAAAACATGGGAGCCGAAGGCGAAGGATTGAAGGAGGAGGGGGGTCCGAGATCCCATTCGAAAATGAGGCTGGAGGGTTGAAAAAAGAGATCCCGACGCAAGGAGGGGACGAGGGGAAGAGGATTATGGAAGGAAAGAAAATCCAATAAGTGGCACAGAGGGGAACAGGGGAGTGGCCTCAAAAAGGGGCATCATGGGTGAGGAGGAGGGAAAAGCCCGAGAGGGCTCAATGCTGGGGGTCTGATCAATCCAAAACAGTACTTTCTAAGTCTCAAAGAAAGACCGGAGTGGGACATCAGTATCCAAAAGGAGAACACTGGTCAATCGCGCAGCGTCCAAAGAGCCTCGGAAGACTGAAAGGGGACCGGGGAAAACAATACTAAAAGGAAAAGAGGGCACGGGGTCAAATCTCAATAAGGATTTGCGGACGAAAGGGGGGTTTACAGGAACGCAAAAAAAAAGATAAGGAATGGTGCGCCTTAAAATCTTTGAAGGGGGGGAAGGAAAAATTTCGGGACCGGAGATTTTTTAGAAAGGTGGGGAAAAGTCGTAGAAAAACTGGTCGAAAGATGGCTGGTCAGGCATTGAAAGGTGAGGAGTTGAAAAGTAGGTCAAATTAGAAATCCAGCTGGGGAAGGGGACCCACCAAATTTTGGAAAAAGGGATCATCATACTAAAAGCGTGCCTGAAGAGCTGGGGCGAAAAATGGGATCGGAGACTCGATCGAGGCACAAAAACTGAATGTAGGGACTTTTTCGCAAAAAGGAACAAGGGTGAACCAGGAAAAGGTGGGAGTGGTTTCAATATCGGAATGGGGGAGGAAAAGCACAACAGAGGTGGGGGGGATAACTAAAAAAAGGAAAAAGAAGGAAAGGGGTCAGAGGAAAGGTCAAAAAGCTGCCAATGCCACGGGGTGGGGAACAATTGGCGGGGACAGAATAGCCCATATAGAAGGACGAAATAGTTGGATTCAGGTTGACCGCGGGACGAAGGACGCTGGCAGATCGCTACTATCCAAGAAAACTAAACTGGGAAGGAAGGGGGGCCGGGTAAATCTCGTTAAGGAGGGCTTTTCCGAGTTGCGCCCCGAAAAAAGATGCCGGAAAAAGGTGCAGAAAGTAAGGCGATAGACACTTATTTAAGCTGGGGCACATTAGCTGGAAGCGGGACCTGAGTCGCCGTCGCTGTTGAGAGGGGGGAAGGAAACTTTCCAAAAACAAGGAAGGCAGGGAAGGGAATTAGAAAGGGGTACTCATACCTAGGGGGGTTCGGGATATTTGGACGGTCTACGCACTCTGGGAACGGGGACTCGGGGCTTATTGCAACGAAAAAAAGAAAAAGCGGCAAGCGAGGGGAATATGAAGCGTCTGTGAGATCTCGTGGGGGGGGAGGGTCGACCACGAAGGGCCTCGCGCAAATGCATCTGGAAAAAGGTCCTTCAAGGGGGAGTGCCACACCCCAAAGGGGGGATGATAAGAGGGAAGATGGTCTGTTGCATTCCGACGTTCAAAGCAAAAAAAGAAGTATGAATACGGAAAACAAAACCCGGGACCTTTTTGCGCTAGAACGATGGAGGGGGGGTGCTGGGGTGGAAAAGGAAGGGGACTGGGGGGGAAGGTGATGAGATGAAAAAAGGAAACCAAAAAAAAAAAAAACAAAAAAACACAAAAAAGAACCCCCACAAAAAACAAAAAAAAAAAAAAAAACCCAAGAAAAAAAAAACCCAAAACCCAAAAAACAAAAAAACACAACCCCACAAACAAAAAAAAACCACCACAAACCAAAAAAACAAAAAAACCAACAAAAAAAAAAAAAACACCAAAACAAACCCCAACACCAAAACACCCCAAAGAAAAAAAAAAAAGAAAACTCGATTACGAAATCCCCGCAGAGGGGCGGCGACCAGGAAGAAACTCAACAGCTCGTTTCCGACTTTTCCATCTAAGGGTAGAGAGGGGAATCATGCAGGGGAATAGATGATTTGGAAACGCAAAAGGAGAAGCAATAAATAAAGGTTATCACTGGTGCGACGGGAGTCTAACTCGGAACATGGAGGCGGTGTGTTCAAAATCTCCAAAAGAGAAGGAACCGGTTGCGAAGGAGATGAGTCGTATTTCGTCTCGTCAATTAAATTGGTTGGAGAAAAAAGAAGTGTTTTCCCGTCTGCGGGAAAAGAAACTCTCGAGAGACTTGGTCGGTGGGGGCTACCTGTGGGGAAGGCCGAACTGCGACTGAGTTGAGCGGAAAGGAGATTGATATAAGGGAATTTTAAGAAGATTCGCTAAGATGGGGGAAGTACGGAAAAGGAGAGGGGGGGGGAAGTTGGGAAAATCAAAATTCGACAAACGGATGGAAAAATCTGAAAAGTGTTCAATCTTCCAGAGATTCGGGTAATGGGTTTTAGGGGGAAAGTCGATGCCGGAGAAGGGTTCGAGAAGTCGGTACAAAAAAGGAAGGAAATGCAAGAGAAGCTCAAGCGTCGACTGGAAGCGAGGAGGAGAGGCTCAGGATGAGGGGGAGAGTATCCAACACAAAACTTTGTCGGGGAGGAGAGGAAGGATGCTTGGGGCTCAGAAAAGGAGGGGTATCACCGGTTTGCATCGCGTATGCAGTCCCGAGCCTCCCTCCGTAACTCTGTAAAAAAGGGGCGCTGGTAGAAAGAAGAAGCGGAGCAAAGGGACTCAACAACGAGAGCATCAGAAAAGAAAACGCCCAAAAAAATCGACTTACGGGAAATTCCTGGACGGGAGATGCGCTAAACGGAATGACTACCGAGTTGGGAAAAAGGGGAAAAGAACTATCAGTTTAGAGGGAAGTTTCTAGGGGAAAAAAAAAAAAAACGTCCCACCAAGAGAACTCGCGCTTGGTGAATAAAAGGAGCCATACAGAAGAGAGGAGTTCAATAAGAAGAAAATCGAAGGGGGGGGAGCAAGGTAGGGAGGCTAGGTAAAGGGGTTACAGGAGAACCAGAGATTAGACATAACGAACAAATGAAAAAAAACAGAACATTTACCCTCGAAACGACGAATGGGGGGAAAGAAAAGAGACTCTTATTCAGAAAAGGGGGGAAGTTATTAGTTTGGGGGAGGAGATCCCGGAGACCAAGGAGAGGGTCAGCACAAAGGGTCAGCCAGGTAAGCGCTAGCGAATCTTCGCGTGATCAAAGAAGAACAAGAAAGAAAGAGAGACAGGTCGGGAAAAAAAAAAAGCATTATAGCTTAGGTCGCAAAACAAAAAAAGGAATGGGCCTGCAGATATCGTAGATGAAAAATAAAGGGGCGCGAGTTCAAGGGGAAGACTATATTAAAGGGAAAGGAAAAAGGGGAAAAGGCTCGAAAAAAAACCAGCGGAGGGGAATAAACAGCCTCTCAAGAAGACGTAGAAACCGCACCAGAGAAATTGATCAAGAAGAATGGAGGATGTCGGGGGAAAAAATCCTACAAAAACTTTACATGGGCAAAGACGGTCTAAATACCGTTCCTCGCAACAGTTTCTTCGCGCGCAGGGCGCCAGGAAGAAAAAGCCATCGGTCGGGGGGAGGGAAAAGGGGCCTGGAAGAAAAGGGGAACTCCCTAAAAAACTGAAAGAACTCAGCTCGGAAAGTCAAGGTCGGAAACTGACTGAAGGTGAAAGAAAGAAAGGAAAAAAAGGGTCCCAAAATCTCGGAAACTCAAGGCCGCAGGATCTTTTTCTTCTTTCAAGGAACGGGTAAAGAACTGATTTTGGGGGGCTCGGGAAAAAATACATAGACAACAAAACCTTTCTAAAGAAAAAGGTTTGGTGGGGAAGGTCCAGACGGGAAAATAGAAGAAGGGATGGAATGGAACACGAATCAGCCCGTGTTTTGACCACGGAAAAGAAAGACAGGACCATGGAATCGATTGCACGAGATTTATTCAAAGGAAAACTCAACTCCGAAAAAAAACGGCTAGAAGATTTCGCCGGGGGAGCGAAAATAAAAGGGAAGAGGGGGGGAACACTCCCCAAGAAAAGACTACTCAGGGCCACAAAATGTTTCTTGTTCGTTTGCTGCCACAACCACTAAAACGAAAGAAAGATCCCGAAGGGAGAAAAGGCCCCGTTAAAAAAGCTCAGGGACTGTCTAAAAGTAAGAACTACATGGTAGAATCACTATAAGGGGAGAATTCCTGCTAAATAAAGAAAGGGGAAAGCCTAGCAACAAAAGAGAAAAAGGAAAAATAATGAGAAAGTCCGAAAGAGAAGGGAAACTATAAGGAAAAGGTCTCCTGATAAAAAGATTGACAAGCGGTCTAATCTTCAGCTCTACTCTGCATCTGGTGGGGGAGAAGATCTCTGAAAAAAATGATGGGAAAGGTTCTCAGAAAAAGGCAACATTATCCAAGGGATAGCATGGGACTCACACCCAGAGCGCTCCAGACACTTGTGGGCCACGACATCGCGGACGAGGGAGCCCTGAAGAAAAGATGACAGGGCCTCCCGAAAAAAATGTCCCGCGACACTCAATTACACAAATTTTTGCCACCCACTAAAGAAAGACTTTCATAAGAATGTTGAAACAATGACAAAAATACCAATTTGCTTTGGGGGGGAGAAAGATAACTAGAAAAGGTAGTCGCACCGGAGTGCAGGGAACTGGTTCAAAAGGAATCAACGGGGAAGACCTCAAAATTCAAAGAAGACTAACTATGAGGGACGAGCTATATGGGAGGGGGAAAAAAAAGCGCGGCAAAAGAACCTTGGAGCCTGGGGGGGGGAAAGGAAAACGATAGAAAAAAATTTTTGTTTGTGTGATACCTTACGAATTAGTCCGTGGGCAGCGGGACGGATGGGGCCAAAGGTGGCGCGAGGAGAAGGGGCTTCCGGAAACCCGGGGAGAACTTATATAAAAAAAGTGCTATGCGGCGTCGACTTTATCGACAACTAAAGGTCAAAGAGGGGGGGGGGCCAGGGTCCCCCAGGAGACACTTTCAACGAACAAAGGGTTGAAAAAAAATAACGGAATTCTCCAACTTGTTCAGTAGAACCCATAACTACGGGAAGGGAAAGGCCAAACGGAAAGAGCAAGGAAGGGCCCCAGAAAGATGTGATCTCTAAAAAAAAGGAAAAAAGATGATGTTCGCCGTCACATCTTCACAGGGAAACGGGGGCCCGACCATGAATAAAGCCAGGGGGGGGGGGAAGTTGAAAGGGGCGTCTCCCTGACATATTGGGGGGACGTAAGAAATGACGGGCGGCGTTCCGGAATGTCGAAAAACTTGCAAAAGAGGGGGATTTTGTCGAAGGGTTGGGAACATAAAGGAACAACCGTTAGAATCAGACGAAAGTTGAGACACGGACTTCTAAGTCTCCGGTAACACAACAACAGATTGGGGGGGGGGAAGGGGGAATTGTAGGAGGAGAAAAAAAACCTTCCTCCAAAAGCCGGATGAGAAAAAGACGCGAGTAATGAGAAGGAGTAAAAATCATCTACGGGAAGCCGATCGACTTCTGAGGTGAACCAACAGGAAGGTCTGGGGGAGAATCCATTGGGGGGGGACATCAAAAGGGGACATGCGGGATCAGAGAAGACGGAGGTCATCCGTCCTTGGGGGGGGAAGGGGGGACAAGAGAAAGGGATCGCCATTAAAGAAATTGAAGAGGAAGTCTAGGGATAAGATCTAAAAAGGAAAGGTTTCGGGCACTTGCAACAGGTGCAAAAAGGAAGTCCTGCAAGGGTGGGGGGGGGGGGGGGGGGGGAATCGGCCTACGTAAAAAAAGGTTGTTGAAGCGTTCTCGGGGAAGGCGGTCGCGTTGTAGAGACTCCCATTTGGCGCCTGAGGTCAAACATTAAAAAAAAAATGGGGATTCAGGGCAAAGAGAGGAGAGTATTGAGAGGCCAAAAATGGTTGTAGAAGAAGGGGGGGGGGGACAATTAGCTAGAAGCTCTGGGGAAGGCTAAAACCAGGATCGGTAAAGCAATTTTCTGTCTTGGAAGGGGGAAGTGCGCACCGAAGAGGAAAAGTAATAATGCCGGAAAAGAGAGAAAAGGAGGAAAAAAGACTTTCTTAAAGAAAGCTTGAAAGGAAGGTCGTAAATCCGGAAGGGGATAGGAAGGGTGTTGGATCAGGGACCTTCACACGCGGAGGAGAGTAAGTAAATAGGAAAAGGTAAATATTTAAGGGAGAAGGAAAAGGTATACTCATAAGAGTAGGTGGAGTCGAGAAGAGGGAAGCAACCACACAAGGTGTAACTGGGATCTGTTAAGAGGGAAAATTTCTTTTGGGGGAAAAACTCATACAAAAAAGAACACATCTTCGGGGGGAGGAAACTTGGAAAAGTGTTTTTATTGAAAAAATCGCCAAGGTCAGAGATTGAAGAGTTAAGGGTATCTTACTCTAGAAGGGAGAAGCGGGTAGGATGATGCCCGCGGCATAATTAATAAGGAAGGGGGAAAGAAAAGCTAAGAAGCGAAAGGGCTGTGTGAGCGGAGGGAATTCGGGTCTTTTCGAGGGCAAACTTCCCAGATGCTTATGAGCTATGGGCAGAAGGCGTCGGTATAAAAACCTAGTCCTGGTTGCGCGAGAAAAGGGAGGTGGGAGGAGGGTCTTGACACGGAAAGTAAGAGCGCAAGGGATAAACAATCTTAACTTCGGGGAGGGACCCGATCGAACAAAAAAAGGTTACGCAAACGAGAGGAAGAGATCCTCTGGGAGGGAACGCTCTGTGGGAAGGGAGTCCGAGGGGAACAGCCCTTCAAGGGAAGAATCGCGGTCAGCGGGGAAAAGTGGAATCATGCCGAGGGGGGGGAGGAAGAAATGATTGGGGGCAAAAGTTCTGGGAAAGGGGGAGAAAGGGGGTATCCAGAAAAGAGAAGAAGGCCCTCAACGATAAATGGGGGAGAAACGCGATCGAGAGAAAAAGGGACAGGAGGGAATAAGCGACAAGGAAAGAGGGACCTGTATACGGGAATGTTGCGCGATTGAGGACAGTGACCAAAGGAAGAGGGAGAGTTTTTGACAAGGGGGGAAGAAGGGTGGGGAGGGGAAGACGCTTGATAAGGGAGGGGGACGCGGGCAGCTGGTGACGGACCTTTTTGGGGGGGTTTACATACAGCGAAGGGGTCCCGCTGCAAGGGGAGGTCAGAGGGAAAAAAAACCCCCCCAAAACGAAGAAGGATAGACGAAAGAAAAGATCGGAAAAAAAGGGAATGGCTGGAAAGGAGACCATGTGGGGTCAGAAGGGAAAAATTCGTGCGAGGGGAAGACCTGAATCGGAAGAGGGGGGTCTTTGGAGGAGGTCAGGGAGATGCGAAAGATAAGACCGTAGAAAAAGTGGAGCAGGAAAGTTCCTGGCAGCTGGATCTTATGCACAAAACGAAGAAAAGATTGAGGTTCAAGAAGGGGTAGACGCAAAAGAGTCCTCTATTCCAGGAGGGTTGAAGCGTGGCGCGATGGAGGGGACATGTTCTTTCCGAAGGACCAGATTCAGCTTAACCTTCATCTGCGAGGGAAGAGGGGTTCGGGACGCTCCAGAAAAGTTAGGACGGGGTCTGAAGTATTGATACGATAAGTCGCCACCAGCGAAGCGAGGTTCTGTTAGTAGAGGGGGAAGGGAAATATGCGGGGGGGGGGAAGACTTGCCCTCAAAAGTGAAATTGAACGTCCGTAAACGGAGGAGATAAGTGGGAAAAAAGAGGAGGGAGCATTCCGAGGAACGCCAGGAAAAACCGGACGAACAAAGGGGGCTTTTCTAGCTGTAGAAGGGATGGGGCGAGCAAGCGGCGGCGGGAGCTATCTCCGAGAAAAACAAGAGGGATTATTAAAAATGAAGAGAGAGACGATCCGAGCAAAGCCATCTCGAAAAAGAAACAAGTGAAAGGAAAAGAGCGAAAAATGAAGAAAATACTAAGGGGGAAAACAACATGACTCTCAAAATCCAAAACCCTTTGCTCAAAAGAGGTCAGTTGGAGTAAAGCTCAGAAAAACTCATCATCACCGACGGAAGAAAAACGACAAACATCGAGATCGGGGGGGGGAAAGGACTTATCCATACCTACAGCGTCAGAGTTTTCAAGGAAAAGAAGAGAAAAGGCGAAGGAAGGGAAAGGCTTCGGAGGGAATGGCAAAACCTCTTCAGGGAATTGAAGACCCTCTAAGAAGATCAGAAGGAGGGAAGACGAAGAAAAGCAGACTAATTACCGGAAGCTCGAAAGAATTGAAAAAGAGGACCTCCTCTGAGCATAAACGGAAGGGGGGAAGAAACGTTTATGAGGGGTGAGAGGGGATACGCCGAGCTTAAGGAGGCCGCAACAATACAAAGGGAAGGGGATAAATGAAGAGCAGACTCTAATCTTATCGAGAAACTGGAGCGAACAAGAAAGAAGGAGATGAAGCATTTCGACTCAAAACGAAATCGGAAAAGTATTACACCAAGGTCAAACGAAGGGAATTGAGAGGGAAACAAGGGAAAAGAAGGGACTCGAGTCCTCAGAGAACTAATAATAACTTCAAGGGGAAGGTTGAGGGGCGATGTCTCTGACCCAAAAAAAAAAAAAGACTAGAGAGGGGAGGATGACAACTCTACGGAGAGAGACCTCACCCACGAATTAATAAGTAAAAACTGAAATGATATCATGAATAAAGAGGGAAGAAAAGAACTACCCTTAGACATGGAACGCGTTAACTTTCCGCGAAAGAAGGGTCCCTATAAAGAACCTCTCTAATCGAGAGGACCAAATCCTCTTCTGGAGGGAGGAGAGGGGGGACTTTATAACAAAAGGGGGAGAATCCAGCACAGGGAGAAAAGAAAGGACTTCCATAATAAACCTCTTCTAGAAAGGAAACCGGGATTGCCGGGAAGAGGAACGAACTGGTAAACATCGAGGACAGCCAAATCCCAGATGGCAGGGGAGGAAAGCGCGGTGAGAGAAAAGCTGATTAGGAAGGATCAGGAGGGGGGTCAGATCGCTCTTAAGGAATTTATAGAAAAAAAACAGCATAACACCAATTCTCTTCTCCCCCAAAATGTTTGAGTGAAAACGAGTTAAAGATCGTGCCGAGAATAGTAATGGGACCAGCGACCAGGGGGAAAGGAAAGTTTGTGACAGAAAATCTTCAAAAAAAGGATCTAGGGGAACGTCAAGGGGAAAAAAGGGGGCCTAGGGAAGCCTAAGAAGAAAAGGAACTTCTATCGCTCTCACATGAAAAGCGAAGATGCGCTCGGGAAGAAGAAATAAAAGAGGGTCTCCAACTCAAAAAAAGAGAAGGCCCCTGAAGCAGGAAAAAAATCACTCAGCCAGGGGGGAAGAAAGGTTTTCAGGGTTAGCGTTGCGGAAAAAAACTAACAAGGCCCTTCTCCAAAAGAAGAGGAGGATGTTCAACGCGCGGGGTGGAGGGCTTTTATACGGGCTTTACTACCGTACAAAAATTATGAGGAGACAAGAGTTAAACAATAGGAAAAGGAGCGAAGAAGTTTGGCCAGAAACATCGACGGGGGCGACCTAATAAGGACCCTAAAGCGGCTAAGGGAAAGGAAAAGAAATTCCTACGACTCATCACAAGGGGCCATAAAAATCAGAGGGGATGCGAGAAGATGGAAGCCAGGCTATATCGGCATCTCTACGTCTTGCAGCTTTCGTGCGCACTACTCGAAAAGGGACCAGTCGAGTGGGGGGAAAAAAGATCGTTCAGGAAGAAAACTAAGGAAAGGGGGAGCGAAGCTCTCTACTGGGAAAGAAAAAAAGACGATAAAAAGAAAATTGTGTCAATCATCCTATAGCTGCCTCGTCGCATGAAACCCACCGGGGGGCAGAACGATCCTGTGGGAGGCATGAGCTTAGAAAGGGAGAAATACATCTCGAAGAGAATGCATGACTCCATCGTATCAGCGCAAAGTTGTGGGACGAACCCTAACGCCAGAGGGGAATGTTCAGGAGAGAAAGGGGGACCAAAAGGGGAACGACCAAAAATGCGGGTCAGAGGGTGCTCTAGAACTATCAAACTTTAGAACAGGGACCTTGGAGAGGGGAGGGCTCGTAGGCTGATTGGAGAATCAAAAGACTAAGAGAAGGGTCGTACTACTACCTTGCGACTTATTATTGCGAAAAAAAGACCGGAAAAAGCATCCCCTACCGGGGGGCGGGGGACAAAAGAAGCCCGAGATTTTGGAAAGTTCGGCTACTTCGTCGTTCATCAAGTCCAATAGCCCGTAATGAAAGTAGGCGGGGATAACCTCGCACCGAGAACCCTGCAAATAGGCTGGACTTGCGAAGACCGTGCAACAATGGGGGAGAGGAGGGGGGGTATTACTCCCGTCCAATGATTGACCTCAGGTATCCAACCAAGCGCACACTGGGCAACTGCGACGGACGGGGGGGTGGGGGAGAAGAATAGAAGACGCCCGGAGGCCACTGTTCCAAAAAGCCCGCGAACTAAAAAAGGGATGGAAAGGGTCCAACTCTCAAAAAAAGGGCTGCAACGGGGAGAAAAAATCTATTGGTGAAACGG
>Ga0179593_1662911_pt1 | contig 14467 bp, 22 predicted proteins | sample CZODoug2_1_08_16_FD_185931 | JGI IMG/M metagenome (GOLD analysis project Ga0179593, IMG submission 185931) | Vadose zone soil fungal communities from Angelo Coast Range Reserve, California, USA - CZODoug2_1_08_16fungal (PacBio error correction) | ecosystem: Environmental > Terrestrial > Soil >...
GCAGGTCAATATCGAGCAGTAGGGAATCAAGAAAAAAAAAAAAAACAACTCAGATAATGAAGAGTTGGGCCAACATGTGTCTTGGGACCAGAAAAAAAGAACCCCGTTTCACAAAGGGCACAAACAAAGGTCAGAGTCCAGCACCAAGGGAGGGGGTAGAAAACCTTCGAGGTGAACACCAAAGGACGAAAAGGCGCCGGTCAACCCGAGGGGGGGCATCGGGATTAGGACCACGAAGAAGACAAGTACCATCACATTTTTCACAAGGCAACCGAACCAGTCCCGAGAACCCACGATGGCAAAGAGAGAGATCGCCAAAATCACCAAAATACTGTCAAACGTGTGCTTCTATGGAGATGGGGGACGATTTGACGAAAGAAGCTCAGAGGGGGTAGTCGTTAAGAGTCTGTACAATGAGGAGAAAAGGGAACCAAGAGATCTATTCATGGGAGGAGGAGGCCGCGTCTACCGAAACACTTTACACACAAGAAGAAATGCCAACACGCTGAAGGGGGTCCTTCTATGATCTTGGGGAGCACATGCATTACGTGGATGCAGTACTCTGCAGGATCTATGCGATGGGTGGGAGAGATGGAGTGTGAGAAAAAGACCTTTATTTCGTTTTGGTGAAAGGGAGGAACCTTGTACCGCGGATGTCGAAATATGAGTTGACCATGTACAAGATGAAGGAAAAGTTGAAGAGAGCGAGATGCCTGTACTGGACACTGTAGCCGCAAGGAAAAGCGTCCGACGAGCGAGACGTCGCGGGGAACGGGAAACTCACAGGCCCTCCCCTGCCACCAACCCCCAAAAAGAGGGACCGCCACAGTCCAGTCAAGGGCAGAGGAAACATTAAATCGGGTGGGGCCAGTAGTCAGAAAAAGGGAAAAACGACATAAAAAAAAGTTGGCTGCATTTCGGCAGGGAAAAAGGGTCAAAAAAAAGTTTTACTCTGGCTTCCCGTACGGACGGAGGAGGAGAGCAAAGGTCGCTAGAGAGGGATGCCTAACCCTGTTTCCATATAAAAATAAAAAAAGGCCAATGCGAGAGAGGGGATGCGGGATGGATGAGGGCTTTCAGACCGAGGGGCGAGGAGCCACAACTGTCTGCCGGCTACGGGGGGAAAAAAAAGAAAATGAAAGTCGGTAAAAGGTAGAGGGGAAGATAGGCGCGAACAGGAAGTGAAAAAAAGTAGCCGCCGGCTTGGAACGCCGAAGAGAGTCTGCTGGCGGATGGTCACGAACGCGCGAGCGCTAAAAACTGCAAGTAGACATTGAGGTCATAATGTGACAAGCGGAGGTGCCAAGGCCCCATGGAGGGGTACTGGCTAGATGCGTCGTGCTTAATCAAAGAGGGCCTGGCGGGGGGGAAAAAAAAGGGGGGGACGTTGGCAGCAGCTTAAGCGGTTGACATGTGTGGCGCAAAGTCATCGGTCCGGGAGTGGAGGAGGGAGACAAGGAATCAAGGGGGGGCAGTTGGGGGCGACGAAAGTGACTTCGTCAAGGGCATCGAGGAAACCATTTCTCCAGGATCCAACATAAAAGTGGGCAGCCCAAATCCCATCTCTAATGGAAGGAAAAAAGGGAAGCCTCAAGAAGGGAACAGGACACGCAGGGAGAACGGCGTGAAAAACGGGTGAAATTACAAAATTTCTAGACAACTCGCAATTAGATGTGATGAAATAAGATGTAGTCTGTAAATACAGCGCCTTAATGCCTCACGCAGGGAAGAAGTCAAGGAAAAAGCACATCGCGGGTATGAGTAAAGGTAGAGGGGGGGTGGGGGGGGGCGTACATCAAAAAACGGGGAGGTGCGATGGGAAATGGAGGAGTACAAACTTCCTCGAGAACGCGCTCAGGTGAAAATTGAAAGGGAGCAAGCGCAGAAAGCAGGTTCAAAGAGAGGACTGTCACACTGATGGAGCGCCACCCACCCAAGGTGGAGAAAAAAAGGGAAAGGGTTGTCTGTCTTCTAGCGTGTCAGAATTTGTAAACTCGATTAATTGGGGCCCAGAGGGAAACATGGAATGGGGGGGGGAGGAGCGGTGCGACGGGAGGCAGACGATAACATTCATAAAGTAAGGGATCACTCGCTTAAATAAGGAATGTGAAAAGGATGGCGAACCGACGGACTCACTTGGATACACTCGGCTGCAAAAATGTAAAGAAGAAAAGAGGGTGCGAGGACTGTGTAGCTTCGGAAAAGCCCTTGCGGAAGGAACATTCAGGTTGTTGTGTCTAAAAAAGATGCACGGACAAAGGCGTAGGGGGGGAAAGAATCCGAAAAAGGCGGTGACCTGGGTGAAAAGAGTCCGATGCTAGCTAGGACCCAGGCCATATAAACGTATAATTAACGTAACGAGGTGAGGAGGGGGCTTCACGTGCCAAAACATATCGGATGCCGAGCGTTGCCAGGATCCGGCACTCGGGAGGGGCACAATAATGTTCGCGCGTCTAGAGCTACGGTGATGGACTAACGATTACGAGACGGACGAAAAGGGTAGACGCTTGAAAGAGGTACTTAGTCCAGATGCGCGGAGGATAGGTTAGCGAAAGGATGCCGAGCCTCTGGACGACGGGGAGGGGGGAAAATTGTCGAAGAGAGGTGGCGGGAAGAAAGAGAAGAAAGCGTGTGTCAAGGGGGTCAACGAAATGTGTAGGTATTTGGAAATGAAACCCCCAGCTGAAAAAAGTGGAAAGAAAAAAAGGGTGATTTTTAAGGGGGGGACTGAGTGACTAAGGGCCAAAAATGCCTTCTGCAATGACCGGGAGCTGGCTGAACAGTCTACACAGGATTGGTGTGATTGTGCGATAGCGTGCGGAAAAAAAATCAAGACAGGGAGCGTTGCTCGAGAGATAGGCAGGGTGGGTGAGCCCCAGGGGTGGTATCGTCAAGTCAGTCAGTCTGGGGGAGGAAAAAAGAAGTAGAACATCTATTGAACTTTTTGTGTTTCGTCAGAAGCCTATTCCAAGACACTCTGCAAAACAAAAGCACATGAAGACTCTGAAAGGATGGCTTCCATTCTGTGTCAGTGGAAAAATGGAAATAAGGATCGAGGAAAGTATGGGGTAAAGGAGTTTGTGCCAATCAGGGGAGTTCTGGTCTCAGGACGGGGAGCTCAGCAATGTCCTTGAATTTGGGGAAGTCGCTCCTTAGGAGAAAAATGAGTCGATTTAACACCCCTAAGGGAGGAGTGCCGAGGACTCAAAGGACTAGCCGCCTCAGGAAGAGATCCTTTTGTTTTTTGGGGGAATGGACAAAGCGGCGTGAAATTTTCTTGGGCCTCCTCCGGATGGTGGGGGGGGTTGGGAGTATGATTGTTGTGGTCTTTTGGGACATAGTGCGGGGGTCACAGTAATCCTTCCTTGCGGCTCCCACGTCGGAATTCCGTATGCGGGGCTGGTGACGTGAGGGCATGGCTGTCCTTTGCCGGAAGTGGGGTGAAAACGTTTGGAGCCAGCTGAAGGGGTGCAAACGATACACTTAGAACCTTAGGATCGCCGATCCAGGAGGTGTGAAACTCCTTGGGGGGGAAACAATCGACTTGAGGAGGGGGGAGGAGGGGAGAAGCATGTTGGCCTCACTTCTATATTGATGGTGAGGGAAAGACGCCTTCTAGAAGGGACCTGCAGACACAAAACAAAAAAAAGGAGGGGAGGGGAAAGTTGAGCTGCAGGTCAGAATGATCATACGACCCTTCCTTGCACACCCAGCTCGAGAAGTAGGGTGAAGGAGGGGCTGGAAAAACCAGAACTGCTAGAAAGGAACATGCGGCGGGGACACAAATCATCCATGGATCGGAGAGCTCAAGTGTTCATCTGTGATGGGAACTGCGAGGGTGACACCAGAATGACGCGCGAAGAAAGAAGGAATATGACAAAGAACAGAACCGGAAAAAAAGAAAAAAAAAAAAGCGGCGGCCGAGTGCCCCCACGAAAAAAGGGGAAGACTGGCCGCACAGAGTGATCTCTCGGGAAAAATAAGGACGGACGGGGCAAATAATCCAATAAATCGTCATGCGGCAAAAAATCATGAGGAAGAAAAGACCCCATCGCCACAAGACACCCACCGACCCAAGATAGGAAACGTCGTCGTAGGGGGGAGAGGAGGAAAAGGGACGAAAGCCTCGATCAGAGAATAGGGTGGAAAGTACTGAAGATGAGAACTAATAGAAGTACAAAAAGACTATTCCGAGAGAAGTAAGCATGGAAGACCAAAAATTACTGGGTAGTATCCCGAAAAGGAAGTGTGAAGATTCATGGGTGTCGCAAAGAGTGTTAAGGGAAGACTAGAGCGGAAGGCCATGTGATTGAGTTTTGCGAATGGCCAAGGAAATATGTAGAATGAGCCAAAGGCAGATGGGACAGTACATAATCGTCATTATTGGGAAGAGCAAAAGGAATGGACGACCAGCCCGCGGGGAAAAGCTCGAAGCGAAGGGAAAAAATAGTGGACAGCCAAAGGAATCGCCCACACCGACAACGGCCACCCCAAAATCAACAGAAGTGTTAATATGACCGGCGAACAGTGGGAGATCAAGTCGGAGGGGGGGAAAGGAGGACCAATCAGTTCCGAAAAACAAAAAGCAAAACATCTCTTGACATGAGAGGGAGTTCAAACGGAAACCTAATTTAGATGGATGGGGAAAGTCTCTGAAAGGCAACAGGGGGGAGAGAGAGAATGGGCTGTGGGAATCACCGGAAACGGCCATCTTGAAGGGGGGGCTGGGAAAGGAGTTCCGAAATGTGATAGGAGGCATAGGATATCAACTGGGATGCGAAGGCTAGGGGGGTTGGGAGCCAGAAGCTTTGAGGAGCAAAGAAGATGGGGAAAAGAGAAATGGAAACTACGGACCGGTGACGTGGGAAGGCAGGAGAACCGTGGGGGGAGGACTCAATAACTATCTATAATCTTCTGCACCCGGTCAAACAAAAAAAAAAAATCCCTGTAAGATCAGGTAGGTATGCCGGATATTATATCGGAATGTAGATAAGGGAAAATTGAGAGAGCGAAGTGGATAATCCTTCAGAGTAGAAGTTAGCTTGTGTCAACGGAGAAGAAAATATCAGGAAAGGATGGAGGGCTGATCAGATGTAAGAAACGGGCGCCATGTTTCTAATGCGGGCGGATTCGGGAGGCGCAATTAATCAGAAGGGGGATATCAAAGCAGCGCCGCAAGGAAGTCCAAAGCTCATTCAGCAGAGACCTGGAAAGATCTATTAACCGTTCAGGAAGCTAAAGGGCTGAATACAAATCGATTGTCGGCAAAGTCAAGGAACAATTCGAACGAGCAAAACAGGGAAAAGAGTTCATAAAAGATAAGGGTGCTAAAGGCACTTCCCCTGCTTTATACGCGGAACAGAGGGATACTCAAGGTGCGCGAACGAGAGAGGAGGGGGAGGGGGGGAAAAAAAGGGGTCTCATAACACAGGCTAAAGGGGGAAAAGAGAGGAGAAAAACTAGTTCCACGCATAACTCTATCAAAAGAAGCTGTAAAAAAATACGAGGGAAAAGGATGTGCTCTATCAACAGAATCATAGTGGTGATGATTAAGTATGGATTGAATGAGTGCAATGGGCCAGTTCGGCGGCGAGAGGGTGTCCGACCGGCTGGCGAATTACCATTCGGGGGAGAGCGTGAGGGTGACAAGTGGGGGGAGAGAGCGCGGAATGTATGAAACGGGCGCGCGGAATAGCGGAGGAATTGGAAAGAGATGAAGGACTCAAGGGGGAAGCGACGAGGGGCGAGTGATAACGCATAACGAAGTTGACGACAATGCCGGCAGATCAAAATAGGTGGAAAGGCAAAGAATATCTGGTGGCGAGAGGCTCGAAGGCGTACAGCTCGGCGGCTACAGCGATCTGCTAAATATGGGGGACTATACAGAGTTCGTGAACTAGAAGGGAGTCTCTCGAGTAGAGGGGTTAAGCATGGCCATCTGCTACAGTAAAAATCAATGTCTGCTCCTATCAGCGGGGTCTTGACGAAAGGAGTACGATCGGGGGAACAAAAAAACCTAGTAAGAAAAAGTTGACGGAATTAGGAAGCGAGGGCGGAACTAGTCAGAAGCTCTCGAGCCAGAGGTACGTAAACCTTGATTGAGAGATAACGGAAAGGGGGCAGCGCTCGAGAGGAAAAAAGGAAGAAGTCAAGAAGGGTGTTACTGGCGTGGAGAAAGGAAAAACCAATCGAAATAGGGAATGAAAATGGGGGGGATGTCCGATGAGTGGATACTGAAGGGACAAATTATCTGCAATGACCAGGGGACTGAAAACGAGTGTGTGTGGGGATGTTAAACGATTAGATAAAAAGTGTGGGATGGCAAGGGGGGGGTGGTGGGGTGTACTCAGAGTTTATGGGGAATGGGGAATGTACTGGCTCAGCTGCGGTCGGGAAATCCAGTTCAATCGACGGGGAGTTAGAGAGGGTATTGTGGGGTGGCAATAAAAAAAATCAAGCGGGAGGTGGGGGTCGTCACGTCAGTAAGTCAATCGGGAAGATAGGAAAGAAATGTATTAAGAGGGAACGGGTGGTAGGCAGATGGAAAGTCAGGGCCGGGTCTCGGCAAAAAAGAGAAAAGACATGAGGGCTTCTTGGAAGAGGGGGGATGGGCTTCAGTATGAAACAAACAAGAAGAAATCGGCAGGAAGACTGGGGGTGAGGAGTGGAACGGGTCTCTGCAACTGGGAAACGAAAGGAGGGGTCGCTGAATTGGTGAGGTGGGTGTGTCCGGATGTAAAGGAGGAGACGGACTCACAAGTTATGAGGGGAAGCAATGGTACGGGGGGGGGTGGACGCGGGCATCGCAACGAAAGGAAAGGGGATGGATCGCCTGGGGGGGCTGGTGGTGGGGGCTGCGATAGAGCGAGGAAATCAAACGACTAGTGGCTGGAGGGGGCAAGGTTGGGGACGCAAGTCTGAATGTAACCGGGGGGTCACAGTGAGATACTTGGGGGGCGAAGCCGGACAAAGGTCGGGGGTGAGCGGGTCGTAGGGTTCAAACAAAAAAACAAGACCTTCTGGTGCTCGGTCGAGGGAACGTTGGGGGGGGGCACTCCTTGGGGGGGGGGGAAGGGGGGGAGCAGAAAGAAACGAAGGGCTTCTGGCTGCAATAGACCCCATGGACTACTCAAGAGGTGTTGGGTTGGGGGATGAGGTGAAAGGAAACCGTCGATGGCCTGCAGAGAAAAAAAAAAAAAACCACGGAGGATGAGTGAAAAAGAGAGAGAGTCGGGAGTGTAAAGAGCCCCAAATCCAGAAGTAGGGCCGAGGGGGAGGGAAGGTACGAAGTTAAGGATAAAGAGCTAGTTCAAAACTTGATGCGAGAAGAAGAAAAGGGGGTGACGCTTTGAGGATGAATAAGAGAGGGATGGGGAAACTAAGGAAGGCCGCAGAGTGAATAAAAGCAGAGGAAGGGTAAACGATGAACAAATAAGAATCGAAGGTGGCAGAACACTCGATGTCTCTCCATGGGGTTGGACAGCTTAAATATATAAGGCAAAGAAGCAACCCACGACTTAGGAAAATGAAATAAGATCTAAAAAGGAAGCTAAAAAACCCAGCAACCGGCTATGAGAGAGTGAAGCGTCCGAGTAGAGTCTTCAGCGAAGTGAAAGACGGGAGGGGAAAGGGAACAAAGTAAAGGAGAAACTGAGCACGAAAGACCAATCAAAGGAAAGACCAGAAATACGACAGCCGTACAAAACCAGGGAAAGAAACGAGGTCCTGCAGCGATGAGGAGGGTAGGTGTGGGGGCACGCAAGAAGGACTGGAAGCACTCCAGAAATCCAAAGAGCTGCATTTTGGTATGGTTTGGCAATGCCGAGTGTGATTAGCCGTAAACACACAGTTAGGAAAATTTGCATAGGTACAGTCACCCGATTGCCCTGGAAGGGAGTAAAAAAGCACGACAGATAAGCAAATCACGAGGGAAACGAGTCTTCTGGAAAAGGGGGGACTTATTTCCCACTGGCACGAATCCGATCACGGCCACCAAAAAAACGAAGGGAGGGGAAAGGGAGACTCAGAGAAGATCGGTCATAGGGGCACGAAAAGGCGACAACTGAGTCAAAGGAACATTAGGGAATGGAAGGGAGAAAGGGAAAAAGCCCAGAAGCAAGCATTGAGGTGGTGTGTTTACTCTTGAATGGTGCTAACTAAATTCATGAAGGAGATGGCGTGGACCGACTCTATCGCGAACTTTAAATGTGTGCAGTCAATCGAGCAGCGAAGAACGAATTGCGAGGATGCGGGAGGATGTCCGTCATGAGCGATCCTGAAGGGTGAAGAAAAATCGGAGACTGGAGGTTTTTTGGTGAGGGGGGATCAGGGGGTAGGATGACAACAGTCGAGGTCAGAATAGGCAGACTACGAGGGAGGGAAGCTGACTTGAACGCCTAGGAAACGAAATGAGGAGAAGATCTGAATGGGGACCAACGTTCACGAAACGCACGTCAAAAGACCAGAAAGGGGCACTCATGGGGAGAGTGACATGGGCGATACCAAGCCATCAGATATTCACAAAGGGGGGGGGGAATTGGGGGGAGGGGGGAGACTGTTCGGCTGAGTCTGAAAGCGGGGCGAATCTAGGAGAACGGGGGAGGAGGCATGGAAGTGAGCACTCCAGCAGGGAGGCAATCAATTCGTTGAAGGGAGGGAGAATGAGAAGGTTTGATATGGGTGCGAAAGTCACCAGTAGGTTCAAGGATTTCAGCGTGAACCAGACAAAGGGGGATTCGTCACGAGGAAATTTACCGAGCCAGGAGCCAGATCCTTCACATATAAGCTCTAATTCATCTAGATGGGTGGTGAATCTATGACAGGGGACACGGGCTGAGGAAAGAACAGAAAGGGAAAGCCATAGGGAACTCGAAGAGAGGGGGAAACTCAACCTTAGTTTGATCCACTGAGCCGCCTGATCCTCTCAATGGGGAAGAGGGGAAAATCAGAGAAAATTTTTTAATCAACAAACAAAAAAAAGGAGATTATGAAGAAAAAAAACCCCGAGAGTCAAAGAGGAGCGCAATTTGGTCAGCGGCCAGAAACTAGAACATTGAAGGTAAGGCAAGACGGCATGGGACCGGAGATGGGCAATGGCAAGGCGAATCTGGTGGGAAGGAAGACTGGGAGAGAAAAAAGCGAGGATTCGCCGGCAGATGCATGTGGATTGCTCAAGAAGGGAACCAAGGAGGGACGAGAAAAAAGGCGTGTGGACGTGAGCATGAAAAGCAAATGCAAAACAGAGGTGGGAAGGGACACCTACGAAGGGATAGGAAGCCTGTCAGATGTACCGCAGTTCAGATGAGCTGAAGGGACGGGTGTAGGTGATGCCCTTGCCGCAACACGGCCGAAGGGGATGGATAATCTAAAAAAGTACGCACGGGCCAGGAAGGCGGCTGGCTAAAAACTATGAAAAGGGGGGGAAAGACCCAGGACCTAAATGATTTCTCGAGTGAAGAAAAGCGTCTTGCCCGGAGGAACGTGAGTCAGTGTCGCGCTCGTATTCGAGGCAAAGACGGCAGTACGTAACGAAAAGATGTTCGCGCATAGATAACAAACGAAGGAATGATACGTAAACTCTTCGATTCGGCGAGCCACCTTGATTAGCAAAAAAGTTGAATGAAACAGAGGGAGGGGACGAGGACAGGAAAAAAAAATGGGGAAAGAAAAGAAGAAACTCGGGTAACTCGGAGGGGGGGGAAGGGAAAAGGGAGGAGAGGAGAAAGCGGCCAGTAAGCATCCGGTCCGGCAGCGCCTCAAGCGTGATCCAGAGGTGGGCAATTGGTAAGATTGATGAGTTGTCCTGCAGGCGAGGGAAAACACCGTGAACATCAACTCTATCAGACTTAGAGCAAGGTGGGAAGTTAATTTTTTCCGGGGGAAAGGAGTGGGGTATGAACCAAAAAAAAAACCGAAAAAAAAAGGCGAACCCCAAACCAAGAGCATGACACTCGTGTGTGACCGTAAGGGATCTGAATGGAAACAGGGACTGTGCGGTCAGTGTGTGAGGGGTGGCAGGGGGAGGGGGGGGGTCAAGTGAGGTGGCGGGGGGGAGCAAGCGTTCAGGAGGGGAACGGGTGGAGTGGGGAGCAGAGCAAAAGGGAGGTCGCGTTTCAGGAGGCTGGGGCACTGCGGAACAAGGAAGGAAAGGGGGGTATGCATGAAAAGGTTGGGCGGGAGCACGCTATCCAAAATAAGTAAAGGGATAGGAGGTAACGCAGTTTAAACTGATTATAGAGGGGAGGGATTCGTTGGGTAAAGAAGCAGAAGGGGGAATGGGATCGGGAGTGCAGGACTTGTAAAAGGACGGAGGGGGGGCGTGCATGCGGGCTGCCTTAAGACAGGAGTGGCAGGTGGTGGGGGCCACTTCGCGTACAAGGGCGACGATCGCCAAAATAAAATGGGGAGAAAAGACGAACGCTCAAAAAGGGGAAAGAGCGAGAGGAAGATGTGGGGAATAGAATGGGGGGGGGATAGGAGGAAATCGGGGGTCGCGGTACGATTAAGGGGAGACGGGCGTGCTGGATTCGGGGCCCGTGGTTCGGAAAAGATAGTAGGAAAAAGGGACCGTGTGGGGGAAAAGAGAAAGGCCGGGGTGTGTTCACTGCGGCAAGAAATAGGGGTGTGGCTATCGGCGCGTCTGAAGGGGGAGGTTGGGGGGGTTGTAGCGCGGGGTGACCGCCGAAAAAATGGGGAATGATCTCAGCCGCGTCCAGGAGGTGTGTGGAAACGGAGACGCGCTACTTCGAAGGTAGGGGGCAAGACCCGCATGGGCCAGAAGGAGAGTCAAGTGGAGAAAAGGGGAAAGAAAAAGATGAACTGCCCAACCCAACGGAGGAAAAAGCGATGCAGGTAAAGCATAGAGAGGCTGTGAAAGGGACTAAATCTCAGAGAGGGGGGGTAAAAAGAAAAAAAAAGCAAAAGGGATATACAGAAAAGCACAGGAAATGCACAGATGGCAAAACTCATTTATCGTAGCTATCAGCATCTGGTCTTGGTGGTGATCAGGCAGAGGGGGAGCAAATTGAGAGATAAAAAACCAAAAATTCAGAAAAGGATAACGCTGGGTCACGAAGCAATCGGCGGAAGGAAATGCAGACATGATCTACTGTGAAAGCATGGGATCAACAGACAAACCCCGAACATCCGAAGCCCAAAATCTGGCCCACGAAAATCAGGGAAAAAAACAAAAAAGATCGACCACCAAGCTTGTGTTTTGTCAAGCTTTAAAGGAGAGTCGGCTATGGGCGAGGGCGAACCGCCGAGATGAGGGTGGTCGATCGATCAAAGCGCGAAGCTCAGGAGCGAAGCGGGGTTGAAGCGATGCCGTGAGCGAGGCGGACGCAATCCTAATTCCGTAAACCATAGTTCAGAAAATACGGAGGTCAGGAGAGGTGAAAAACAGCAAAATGAGCAAGACAAGAAGTAGGGAATCATGGGGAGGGTGAGAAAAAAGACCTAAGCGATGGACTCAGGAAGTTAGAAGAACGAAGAACAAGGTAATAGGACAGACACTGTACATAGACTGGACATTAGGGGAAGAGAACACAAGGTGGCAAAGGGAAGAAGTTGAAAGCATTGCACCGGGCGTCCGCGTATTCAACACTAATTCAGAGAACCTGATGCGAACCTGAAAAAGAAGGGAGTAGGTCAAACAGCGATGAGATAACCTGGGAAAAAAATACTTAAAGAATAGCGGTCGAGTTGACGCTAAGGAGACGGGAATTGAGAGAAGGACAAGTGGGGCAGAGGGGAGAAAATTAAACGTGCGCGCAAAAAGGACCATTGGGACTAAGGTAAAAGATGGGGGGGGTGTGGAAACGTGGTCACGGGGAAAACCCAGACAGAAAAAAACAGCGTGAGAAGGGAATACGTCGAGGCGCGTGGGCGCGGGAAGAACATGGGGGAAAATAAAAAACTTTAAATTGCAGGGGGGACTGCTAGTCCTCGAAAACATAGTCCAAGAGGCTTGCGAGGAACGGGTAAGGCTCAATAGTCCGCTCGCTCTGGAGAAGAAAGTCAGTGAAGGAACGCGTTGGTGTGGGGTCAAAGAGACACCGGAGATGGGGGGCAAGGAAAGTTTCTGAGCGCGCTGGGGGATAAAGAGAACGGAAGTCATCGAGAAGGGGAATGTTAAAAAAGGAGGTCGAGGCCGAACGGGACGTCGAACGCGCAAATGTTATAAAGAACAAAAGAATAAATAGGAGAGAGGGGCCAACATTGATAGGACTTAAGCATCTGATGAAGAAGGTGCAGGGCAAAGTGAAAAGGGCCGACGGCGAGCAAGCATGGTGAATCAACGCTCTGGCAGGGACAAGGGTGAGGTTTCCTAGATCGGAAGAAGACATTGTCTGGCGAAGGTGAAGCATCGGAGGAGGGAAAGCCTTCAAAGGGCAGTAGATAACGAGCGGATCGATAACGGTGTGTCGTCCGCGGCATTCTAAGGAGCAAAATTTGAAAATATCGGGTTCAAAACAAACTGAGGAACACTGCGAAAATGGCATGGGGTATAATACCAGCGCGTACAGGAATCAGAGATAGATACGGTGAACTTGAAAGGGAGAATCGTTCAGCAACGTAAGACAGGGCACAAGTGAATAGCCTTCTGATTGATTCGCCACGCCTTTGGAGCAGTTTCCGTAAAGTGGACTGCAAAGACAACAAGAAAGCGTTGGAAAGGAAAGGGTTTTGCGAACTCGAAATAAAAAGGAAGATGAGGAGGAAAGGAAGGAGAGAGGAAAGTTCAAACCGCAGGCAACTGCGGGGGCCAGGAAGAATGGAAAAAGCGCATACGGCGCTGCGAATCAACAGAAACGATACGGCGAGTTACGGGGAAGAGTAACTATTACTTAGAGTCGTAGGGGAGCGAGTTGGCTGGAAGAGTAAATGTGGAAAACTGTGAATTCGCTCACGAGTAATGGGGGAATGTGGGGAGTGATAGATGTAGTCCAGAATAGCGTACAATACACAGGAGTGCGAGTAAGCTGGGAACTCAATGCAACTCGTGAAGTAACGAGGTACGATGCAGGACCGCCATCACTGGCAGGTCAGCGCTGGAAGCTTGCGGGAAAATCCAGGCAGGGGAGGAAGAGAAAAAGACAGCTCGCCGACGAAAAAGAAGACATCAGTGCGGCGAAGAAGGCAAAGAACGTAAGTGCAGTGGGACGACTAGCGCTATAAAAAGTTGGAGTACCGGGGCGACAGCTGGACAGTATTGCAAGGTAATTAATGAGTGGCAAAAGCCGGAAAGAGGCGTGCGAAAAGGTCAGGATGTCGCGGGGAGAAGAAGTAGGACAAGACTATTCGGAGAAACCAACAAACACTATACAAGTTTTGACTGACTAGGAAGGGCCAGCAGTCGGGACTAAGTCAGCGAAGAAAGAAAAATCTGAGACGCAAGCGGTGCTCGGTGAAAAACGGGGGGGAAAAATACGGAGGAGGAAAGGGACAACGCACAGGAAAAAGGCAGAGCTCCACAAATTGGTCAAAGAATGGGATGAGTATTGGGCTTTCGCATAAACAAACCTCTCACCTTGCTAAGGGGGGGGGGGAAAGGGGACCGGGGGTAGTGGGTGTTTGTGTGCCGTGTGGGACAGGAATGAGGCCCGAAAGGTGAATTTAGAGGGATGGACCGGACTGAGCGGTGAATCTGGGGGTGGGGGTGTTTGGTGGCGGGGTAGGGGGGGGAATGCGTGCTCAAGAGGGGGAGAGCAGGAGGAGGGGGGGACGCACCGATGGGTTCGAGAAAAACATGAACAATAAAGGGCTATTCACCTATGGAAATTAGGGAACGAAGGGGTGGGGGCTCATTGACAAAGAACGAGACAGCCACAAAAAAAAAAAAAACTAGTCAAAACGAACATCACATTCGACTCACGTGAATCAGGAGAGAGGGTCTGTATATGGGTGGTTTCACCTAATGGTTACCTCACGATCGAGCAGGTTAGAGGAGAAACTAGGTCTTCTTGCCGGAGGGAGACGAGAAGAGGCTACAGTACGGGGCTGCTGTACTTCGCGCTAAACTGGGCATGACGATCGCCACAGTACGATTAGTGCTCGGTATCAGGGGGAAGGGGCAAAATCGCGAATGTAACAGGTGTGGGGTAAGATCTCCGTGGGTGGGGTGGAAGGATGCGGGATCGGTGAGGGGTGGACCGGGGCGTAGTGGCGTGGAGGGCCGGGGAGGGGTGTGTCAAGGTGTAGAGATGTAATATAAGTCAATATACTGGGGGGGTGGGGATGGGCAATGAAAAGCCGATTCGTTCGGTCCAGTAGGAGATGAGGAGAAAGGTGGTGTTCCAGTAGGGCTCGAAACTACAAACCTGCCTGATCGAAAGGTAAAATGGCAGTGTGGAATCCTTTTTGCACGGGATGAACAGAGAAAGGAGGAGGGGTCTGGGGGGCAAAAGACCGCATGTTGCCTACTGAGAGGGTCTGGAGGGGGGCTTACGGTAACTGACATGACGGA
>Ga0179593_1386513_pt1 | contig 14466 bp, 15 predicted proteins | sample CZODoug2_1_08_16_FD_185931 | JGI IMG/M metagenome (GOLD analysis project Ga0179593, IMG submission 185931) | Vadose zone soil fungal communities from Angelo Coast Range Reserve, California, USA - CZODoug2_1_08_16fungal (PacBio error correction) | ecosystem: Environmental > Terrestrial > Soil >...
GAAGGGGGAAAGTTAAAATACTTCAGGAAGAGGATTCGCAGATCAGGGAACAACTAGAAGGGGGTTGAAAGAGTCTTCATGTTTCCTCCTAGAGGGGGGGGCGTCAAAGACTGAATAAGAGGGGGGGGGGGTCCTGCATCTGAAGAGAAAAAAAGAGAAAAACAGAAACCGGCCTAATGGGAGGACGAGGAGTGCACTCACGGAGGCAAAAGACTCTTGTAAGCCTCGCAAAGACGCACCCTGATTGAGGATACAATTGGGTGGAGGGGGGAGGGGTAAAAGCTCTAACGTCATTAAAGCTTCAACAAAAAAACACCACAAAAGGAGAGAGAAGAAAAAGCAAATTGCGAGGAGGCTACCAAAAAAGAAAGAAGGGGGGAGAAAGAAAAAAAAGGGTGGCGAGAAGACGTATCAAGAACGGGAAAAGGTGAAAAAGTGAGCAAGGGGGGTCCCAGAGGAATGAAAAAAACATGTTGCCGGGGAAAGTATGGGGTATAATCGTCCAAATGAGATCCAAACCGACCGAAACAGCAGAAAAAGTAAGAGCGTGAAAAGAAGGAGATGGTAATAAATGATACTGAAAAGGATCATCAGGTCGAGTAATGACGCACTTAGTAAAAAAGCAGGCAACCGCTGAAGAGAAAATGGTGCAAGGGCAAGAAGAAAAGGAGGTAAGTCTAGGTGATCTTTGAATCGCAGGAGGGACATAGTTATAAGGGGGCCCAGACCGTTCCACAGCGTTCGAAACAAAAAACCCGATCAATGGGGATCAAGGCGAATATCTGCTCTGGGGGGGTCAGGGACTCATGGTACGAGGAGGCGTCGGTGCAAACCTGCCGTTTACGAGGAAGGGGGAAAAAGAGGTGAGAATTTGGGGGGAGATGACCCCATAAGAAAAATGTCAGAAGGGAGCGGGAAGAGGCATATACAATCAGGAGGAGCCTTTAAAATATGGGTGAGAGAAGTTCTAACGATCAGCCAACCGTATAAGAAACAGGAAAGGAAAGATGATACCTCGGAAGAGGGAGGGAGTTTTGCGAAAAAAAAAAACCATCTCTGAGAAAAAAAGAAAACGATCGACCGCAAACACAGTGGGAGCGAGGACAGCTCACGCCCAAAAGAATGGGGAGCTATTTTGTTCGGGGAGAGCTTAAAGAAATAGCGAGCAGGGGGAGAGTTTATTGCTTCGGGGGAGAGAAGTGGGAGCGTTCGAAAACCTGTAAAGCTCCTGACCGGGAGGCGAAGAAAAAAAAAGAAAGGTGCATGGCCTCATCGGGAGGTTGAGGGAAAGACAAGGCACAAAGGGAGGGGGCCTTCCCACCTGGTTTCAGAAATGGGGACGAAACTCATCCATTCGAGTTGGAGGGGAGAGCCCAAATCAGTACCAGGGGGGACCATGGGGCATGTAAAGGGTTCGAGGGAGGAAAAGGGTGCAAGCCTCCCGGAAAAGGGGGGATGATCTGGCAACCTCATCTTACGACGGGGAGGGGGGGAAAGTCATTGTGGAACTGGAAGTGACCCGGTCGGAAAACGCATCTGGAACCAGGGGGGGAAGAATATACACGCGGGCTGGTAGTAGAGGATCAATAGAGGAAGGGGGGCTACATAGAAGAAAAAAAAGAGGGTCAAACGGGGGGGAGAACCGGGGGGCAGGGATGACTCCATCGCTGCTGTGGGAAAAGATCGTCAGGGGGGTTAAAGGGTTTGAATCTCAACGAAAAGGAAACCTCTGAAAGGATTCAGAGTGGCGGGAGGAAAAGCCTACTAGCCTGCAGGAGAAGGGAAAGGAAGGGGGAGGCCTGTTTCTCTTGGGGGGGGGGGGGTTTGATGTGGGAATTTAAAAAAGTGACCCCGATGAACCTCTACAAGAGAAGTGACCCGAAGCTGCCGCGGGAAGGAAGAATGATTTTGTGTAGCAAAAAGGACCGCAGGGCAAAACCAAATACGCGTGGGGACCAGACGGGGGGACACGAGAGCAATGGCGAATGGGGGGGAGGGGGTGGGTTCTTACTAGAAATAAATGTTGGGGGGGAGGACGAGCGTTTTTGAAAACTGAGGCGGAAACATGGGAAAACACCGAAACGAAAAAAAACGAAAAAAAACGGCCGCAAAGAAAACAGCGAAGTAAGGAAATCTCAGTCAAAGGGGAAAACACAAGGAGAGACTAACAGTCGTACAGCTTCTTTTATTGAGGTATAGGAAAAAAAAGAAAAGGAACTTTGCAAATGGTGGAGTGACACCTTAAAAAGGATTCTTGACCGAAGAGAATGACAACCAGGCGAAACAGACGATCAGACCCTTGAATATTCAATAAGAATTCTCAAACCGGATTTAAGGCAACCGAATCCAATTGAATGGAAGCGCGGCATAAGGGAACGAAGGTCGGGAGAAAAAGGGGGCTTTGGACGGACCAACCTACCAAGAGAAAGAGAGGTCATTGGGTTCTCCGGTAAAGGGGAAAAGATTGAAAAACTGGGCCGGGGAAAACGGAATGGAAATGACAATGTGGGGAAGGGGGAAATGCCGAAGAAACCCGCTTTCGATGCACAGCCGCTCAAAAACCCGGTGGGGGACCTGATAAGAGGAGGGGCCTCTCAAAGAACTGGATGAGGGGGAAAAGAAACAACGGAACGCATTTGCTAAACGAGGCAAAATGGAGCCGTGAAGACTAAAACTAGGGGGGAAAAAAGGGCTTTAGGGATCTTTTAAACAGAAGAGCGATTAAGTCCGATGAAAAAGGGGGGGGGTGAAGGCCGGCCGTAGGAAATCAAGATGTGCGAAAAAAAAAATGGCTCAAACAGGAAAGCGCGACGTCAGGAAGACGAATACGGTGAGGGAGGAAAGGAGACAGATGACTCGCGGTGCATTACCAAAACTCACGAAGAGAGGAACGGATTTTTGTGGCAAAAAGAATCCTGGGAAGAGGAACAAGAAAAAGAACCAGGAAGCGGACAAGTTGGGTGTGGAAAAGCCAGCACAGCAACCGAGGAAAGGAACCAGAATCCTGAATTCTACACGGGAGGGTGTAAGGTTCAACGCCGGGGGGAGGACAAGAATGAGAAGGCGTAGTGCGACGTGATGGGGGGACGAGACAAGGTATGGGAAATAGGAGCTTGGTCTGGGGTTTCTTAATCCATTCGAAAAAGACTTATGGGGGGCAAAAGATCGGTCTGCTAGGCGCAAATCAGAGAGAGAAAGGACGAAATAAAGACTGCGTATAAAGAGAATCTTGAGGAGCACTAACCTCTGGAAAAAACTTTGAGCAGTGTTCGCAACCAGACCCGTTATGGGAAAAGAAAGGAAAGAGGCAATCCTTCAATCTCAACGAAGAAGGGTCGCACACGGAATTTCAAACTGGAGCATCAAACTACCAAAGCACGTGAAGAAAGAAAAGGAAGGCACTCTGTGACTTGGGGTGCTGAAACAAAACCAACTTTGTCAAGAAGATGAGGCAGGATGGGTGTTCATGGCAAAAGAAGGAACGTAAAGCTAAAAGTCAACAATACGTCAAGGAGAGGGGGGGGCACACGGAAGATATGAAAAAGGGGGAAAAGAACGAAGCAGAACGGTAGTCGGGAGGAGGGAGACTTTGGAAAAGTGGGACAAAATGAGACATTGGGCCCGACAAATGAACGTCAAAGAAAAGGGAAAAAGTGGGGTCACGGACTATCGTCCTACTATGTCGGGGGAAAGAACAAATCCTGACTAAGGGACCTGAATGGGGGGAAGAGACGACGACATGAAATCCATGTCCTTCGTCAGAAAATGGGGAAAAGGGCGCCGTGAAGTGGTTGGATTGGAAAGGATCAGTCTATAAATCAGAGGGGAGAAAAAAGACAATGGAAAGCAAAGGTGGGAGGAGGCGGGACGGGAATCGGGGGAGGAAAAGACCGCAACATGTACCTTCTCCAACTGAGAGGAGAAAGGCCTCCACGCCCAGGGGGGTCAATATTGGGGCAGGTCCACCTGATAAACTTCAGACATGTGATGGCGCAGGGTGGTATTTTTCTAGGAGGATCCATGGCCCCAACGAAACAAGAGTTAAGGAAAAAGGACCTCGCTGAACTGGACACGGTGGATTCGTCAATTTTCCCTCCAAAAGGAGAGTCGACGGAGAAGTTCAAAAGGTGGAAAAATGGTCCAGATGGCATTCCGAGGGCTGTCGAAAAAACCATAAAAAGAGGCGCAATGGTTCCGAACAAAATGGGGAAGAAACGGTAAGTGAAAAAAAGTCAGGTAAGAAAGACGAGGTCTCGCCTGTGTTCGGGAGCTGGCCTTTAGACCAAGAAAAAGTCGATTAAGGTTCATTCTAGTGGAAAAAAACGGAGAGCAAAGGAAAAAAAAGGTAGGAAAGGGTTCCAAAACTCGATGAAACCTCCAAACCAGAAAAACGCCAAACTTGCGGCGAAAGGGAGCAGAGCAACACCAGACACTCCGTAGAAAACCTCGACGTAAAAATCGAAACGGAACACGCGTCTTATTGGGGGCCCGCGTTAAACGGGGGGGGGAGAAACAAAACAAGGCGAAGTGGTAAAAAAAGCAGTCAATGGGAAATCAGCCAGGTAAAAGGGGGGGATAAGCAATCACGGGGTCAGCTCTTCCCCTGGTGCCGCAGATAGCCTCAAACAAAATGCACCCCTTGCCGAAGGACGGCGGAACAAAGTGCACATTTCCTGCGAGGCGTCCGCCGAAAATCTGACATTTGGAAAGTCCGGGAGTTGTTAAAGAGAAAAAAAACCCGAAACAAAGGAGAATGAATACTCGAGCGGGGACCACCGTGGACACAACAATTCCGAATAGGGGAAAAAACCTAAGGGGGTTTTCAAGCAGAAAAGAGAACCAAAAATATAAGCGTGGCAGGATCAAAAAATGAAAGAATTCCTACCGAAAATTTTAAGATCAAACAGACTCAAAAATACCCTCGTTCCGATGAGAAGAATGAGCAGGTACCTGAACGGGGAAAGGATTGCAAATCTTCACATGACACCAAACCGCTCACCTCCCAACACCATTCCCCCTCGGCGGTATGAACAGCGTGGAAAATACCCCGCCATTAAACTAGGGGAAAAGGCTGACGAGCGAAAACGCGGAAAAAAAAGGGCAAAGGCAACACTAGGGGAGTTGGACTGGGTCCCTTGCCAGCACGGGCGAAGAAAAATAATGAGGTAAACCCAGGGAAACCCTCTTGGGAGGGAGCGAAGCCGGGTTCAAACTCTTGTCCACGCAAACGGCCCAATAACGACAAAAAACACTTCACAAACGCGATCAAAAAAAAGCATTCGGGAAAGCCAGGACGAGAAGAATAGCGTCCCCAAGGACCTGTTTATGATCGGGAAGAAGAACAGAACGCTAGGTAACGACAGGCCCCCGTCAAAAAAAAGAGAGGAGACGACTATAAGGAAAAAAAGAGCATACACGGAAAGAAATAAAAAGCGTGCGATAAAAAAAATCCCTGCTTGACAAGGGCTCATATCCATGGGGGGCTATAAAAGAAGGAGCAGGTCCACAAAGACCCTACTGAAAGTAAGGCTGCAGCCGAGAGGGCGTAGATCGAACCGTCATTCTAAATGCGGAGGGAGGTGGGGAGTAACAATTCCAGCCCAGATGGAAGAAGCAGCCCAACCAAAAACACATTCAAATAATTAAAGCCAAAGCGGTACTAAAAGAAGATGGCGTCGAGCGGATCGTTGCATTCTTGGGGGAAAAAATGAGGATGTCACACAGGAACTTTGGCAAGGATACGTCTGGGAAGTACGGAGGCGAAAGGAAAAGGTCGCCAAGGAATTCACCGAATCGCTGAACGGCCCCAATGGGCCGATCGCACTTTAGGCCTAATCGTGAGAAACCCTTCAGGACATCGTTGTCAAATCAAGGGACCACTTCTCATTGGATTAACAATCAACTGAGGGAACGCGCATAAGCTTAAGGGCGTCTCCAGCAGAGTCGTGGTGGGGGGGTCGCTCCAATTGAGGGCTGCAACCAGCAGAAAAACAGAGAAAGACGGCAATAATTTTCTTGAGCCGCGTAAGGAAAAAACTGGGGAGCGGTCGACGGCGGCACGATCACGAATGTCGAGGAATGACCGTCAAAGTAACCCTCCTCACAAAAGGGTCTCGATAAGACTTATGGGATGGATCGCCGCGCGAAAGGAAAGGGAAAAAAAAGGATCTCCCTCACAACACGGAGGAGAGGGGGGAGAAGGCGCCAGAATTCGCTCTTCTCCACTCAAAACAGGAACAATGAGGGCCGGATCTGAAGATAAATTGCGACGGCATGAAGCTGGAAACTCTACACGAGTTTGAAGAGGGAAAAAGTGTGAGGCACGCGCCCAAGACAGTAGGGAGGGTGCCCCGATGTTTTTGATGTTCTTCATGAAGGAATCGACGATAGGCGCAAAGAACGGGGACCGCCGGCAGACAAACCTTCTCTAGAAAAATTAAGCAAAGATTTAATAAAATTACGGGCCCCTTCCGGAAAGAGGTTATGAACTCGGTCCAACAGGCAAGCACAAGAGAATGTTAGGGGGAACGAGACGGGGGTGTAGAGAATTTCACGCCTTCAACCAATAGGATCAAAAAAAGACACCTTCAAACAACCCGAGCGTGAAAAACAACAAAACGGGGCCTCACTAAAAAAGAAGGAGAGTGAAGGACTGAATGATTTCACACTCGGACAGGGCGTCTTGCGCGCCAAGCTGCCGGCCCGCTTGGTTAGGAAAGGCCACCGGAACGAAACGAAAAGGGGTGCACGCTTGCAAAGATCTGAGTAAACAGCCGTCGGGAAAGACTGGGGCGAAAGGCGACTGCATTCCTCTCACACCGGGGAGAACCAGGAATCACTCGGCGATCAGCAGCGGCGGCGGCGGTTGCCATATCGTGCTGCTAAAAGGCGGTCTTAAGGAGCTACGACGGACAAAAACGCATGACTTTCTAGACGACGACACACAGGGAAGGGGGTTACGAAACTGTTTATAAGCACGAAACCGAAGCGGAAAAGTTGCGGGCGGTGGCACATAAACTCGCTATTGGAAAACGCGTCGCAGGTGACCCGAATGGACCATCCAACTACCCAAAGAGGGACTGAAAGAAGGTGAAAAAAGCTAGGATGCTTTTGGAAAAAAACAGGGAACAAGAACAGCCCTCTCGTTGGCCTCACAAACGGGTGGCTCAACACGGTTTCCGAACGAGTAAGCCAAGTCGTTGATGCGGATATGCCACACTAGCGGTGGCATACAACGACGGCTGGGGCCATGGTGGCACGGTAGCGGGAGGGTCAAAAGAACACCGCCCGAGGGGCCAAATAATGGTCTGCTCAGGGCCGGAATCATCGGACTCGTGGCGGCGGTAAAAGTGAGGGCTTGCCATTTGAACCAAGGTGAAGCCAAAAAGAGAACAGAGTGACGCGAAAAGCCGAAGGACGGCTGGTATTTCCTTCTTCTGAAAACTGAATGCGGTGATCGGAAAATTCTTCAGCAAGGACTGGGAAAAGGTTCCACTGTAACTGGTGACTCAACGGGGAGGTGCCATAGCAGGGGTCGACGGTGCAGCTGGAACTCACAACAACAAAGGCGGTAGTTTGGACTGAGACGCCTACGCCAGTCCTGCACGGAACCGCCGAAAAAAGGAAGCGACACACGGAAAGTGGGGGTGGGATGGGTCTCGCAAGGGGAAAAGTTACAAACCAAGAACTTTGGGGTGAAAAAAATTCGCGGATGAACTCAGAGGTATTTCCATTAAAGAGCCGAAAAACGGCCAGCATTGTTGTTTCTAAAAAACAACCGTAAAAACATACTAAGAGGTGTGGTCAAAGAAAGGAGTTGCAAAGAGAGGATTCGGGTGCGCGAGAAAGAAGTTGGGGAGGGAGTCGCGGTTTGGGAGGTTCTCACTAGGAACATGTGGTCCCAGCAACGACGCAAGAACGGGCAAACTAAAGGCGGGCCCGAATCGAATAGGAACGAGAGTAAGTCCAACTTTGGGTTCTCACGGCCCACTTACGAAAAGCGACAGAGTCAGGTAAGGCGACGCCACATTTGGAAACCTAATCCCCTGGTGGAGGCAAAATGAGAGAGGAGAAGAGGAACTCTCCTGCTGCTGATACGGACTAGGAAACGCTAAAATCACCACGGAGGGCCTCGGTCGCCGAAAAAACATTGGCGCCTTCGAACAAAGGAATCCAAGAGCCATGTCCAACAGACGCGCGTCCGCCATGGGCGCGTTATTTAAAAAAAAGGGACCAGACAAAAAAAAAAGCATCAGGCATGTAAGGGACCCAGGCCTGGGGAAAAATTGGCTCTGTCACGGGAAGTTCGGAAGAATTGTGGGAAAGTGACCTGCTCTTACCCGCATTCGAGGACTCACCTCCGCAGCCACCATTTGGAAAGGGGGGGACCCGGAAACTAGTCTCTGAAGAGAGGGAAGGGAAAGCCTAAGTACCACCTGCCGGAAAAACTCAAACACCCTACTGGCGATGACATTGGGACTTCTCACTAAAAATGAATTGTTTCCAAAAAGCAGCAGCTTGGGTAGGGATAGACAAGCATTCGGGGGACTTACGATGAAATCCATTGGGCACCAAGGACTAGGGGCAAGAAAAAAAAAGGAGGAAAGCCCTTGACAAGGTTTGCCCAATCAGGAAGGCAGGAAAAAATGCCGAAGGACATGAGATCCGTGCGTGTCCCAGCATATCTTTGAAGAAAAAAAAACTCGGGCTGGAATTTTTGAGTCAAAAATTTATCCGGGTCCGGGAAAGATCAGAGTCAAATCGTAGCGACAAAGGTGTGGGTTTGTGTTTGGGCAAAGACATGTAACAAAATGCCAGGACTGAAGAAAATCCCCTTAAAGGGTGTAGAAGAATTTCACCGTTTTTCGCAAATCGCTTCAGACGGAAAAGACGCGTTGATGCCGAAAGAGGTCGTTTCATATAAGGACTGTGTAAAAAACGGATCCAGGAACGCAACAGGAGAACGAGCGTCTTCGACGTCGCGCGCAAACTAAAAACAACCGAAAGAGAGGAAAAGTATGAGAGGCGCACTACGGCAGAGAAAGGAACGCATACGGAAAAAGAGTGCCGAAAAACGCCCAACAGAAAAAATTCAAGGAGGAAAAGAGACTGTGCGGCCATCAGGAGTAAAAAAAGCAGGGAACTCTGGCGAAAAAGGGGTGAAATCTTCGGAAACCACCCCACAGGTATGCATGAAGCATGTCAATGTGCAAAGTTGACCTGGGGCTTCAAAGAAAACAACGTTGGTCCTCATACGAAGAATCTGGAGGTGGAATAAAGACCAGACCACGGGCTGCTCCAACAATACTGGCAAAGAACGCCTTTGGTGAACCAGGATTGATGTGAATTGGGAACCCGACAACGGGGAAAAGAACCGGTATGAGGATGTGTACCAGAAATTCGCAAGGCACAGGTAATGGTAGGGCGAAAAAAAATCTTGACGCTCAAAGCTCAGGGGAATGTTTTTCATCGAGACAACGCTGACGGGGGTCCAGCCATAACCTGCATTTTGAAAAAGAAGGGTTTTAAGATGCAAGACTTAAAAGTCCTCTGAGCCGGTAGGGACGAAAACTGGAGAGGCAGGTTGTGTCCAAGGGAGGGGGGAGTAAAGACAGACACATAGGTTCAGGGTCCCCAACACTGGAAAAGTGGATAGGCAGGCGGCGAAAACTCTGCGCGAGCCCCGTTAACTGAAAAAAGGTCTTTCGAATAGAATCGTCACAGGGTTAAAGGGGACTCCAGGAAGAACACGAACTATTGAGGGCTTGGTGGGTGCGGGCGCCGGGGAAATAACATCAAAACCCCTCCACCATTCGAAATTACGCACTTCCGAGAGGTGAACTTAAAAACTTGAAGGGGAGGGTACCAGTTCCCAGGGGGGGGGGGCAAAAAAGCGGTCGTGCAAAGGAACGATTCCACAGGGGGAGAGACGCGATTTGTGTTCCCGCAGTAAGGGATCTCTTCTCTTAACCAAGAGGAATCAATTTGCGAACCAGTTCCCTTCACCAGTGACACCATGGGGCCGGCAAGAAAAGACAGAGGGCCTCCTGTGTGCGAAATTGGGACCTGTGGCCACTTTGACGGAGAAAAGGTCCTGCAGTCGCTGTTTGAGGTGAAAGGGACGAGCACGGGAAAATCGTTAGGAGAAACACATGAAAACCTCTCAAAAGATGCAAAAAAAAAAGCTCCCCTTTCCCAGCGCCAACCTGCGGAGCTAGCGCAAAAAGCCATCCTGCGAAGCAAACGTGAACGAACAACGCGTCAAGGGTTGGTCAGGTACCGGGGAGAAACAAAAGGACGAAGTCAGAAGAACTGCCATTAAAATCATAATGAAAACCGGGAGGACCAAACGGGTCAAATGCTGTAGTAAAACTTTCCGGCGATACATCAAAAAAAAGGCCCAAAGGCCGCCACCAGATGCAGACCGAGGAGAAAGATCTTCAAAGCGCGTTTTACACGAGGGCAGTGGGTTGAATAGGCAGAACAGCAGATGCCGAACCGCAGGGCGGGAAGAGCCGGACCACCAGAAATCCACCAGGATGGGGGGAAAGAATATGTCGAAGACAAACCTCTAGGGTAAAAAAAAAAAATCTGTATAGGTCCCCTAGTGTCCATATGAGATGAACAAACTAACGGTGAAGCAAGCACAATAAAATCCGCACCCGACAACTAGACGAAGGCCGTAAACATGAAAGCCAATTCAAACGTGGAAAAGTCGGGGAGGAATTCGAAACAAAAACCGCCCGCGCCCATGCCAAGCCATCGAAAACAGAGTCGTGCCAAAAAGCGTGGCAAGCAATCCCGCAAGGAAAGAGAAAATGCTGGGTCATCGCGTGGAACAACTGGGGGGAGAACCAGTGTCCTTCCCCACAGGGGGTTTAAAAAACTTTTCCTGGGCAGGTGGGCCTCAAACCATAAACAGCGATGAGGACCAAAACAAGGTGGGCACGCACAAGCGATGTGGTGCTGATTATCCACCGGGGGCAAAAAAAGCGCGCCGAACAAGAACATAAAGAATGCAAAACGCGATCAACGTCGCGCACGAAAAAAAGAAGAAGCACGAAACAGGAAATAAGAAAGACCGATTTTTCTATCGTGTAATCGAAAGAAAATATGGGGTTACTCCCGTAAAAGGAGACGCCGAACAACGCCAAACAAACTCTTTCTCAAGGTGCGATCCGCCCAGTGACGGATGTCCAGAAACGAACGCAACGCGCAGACCCTCACGAAACGAACGGCTGAAGACAATGCAGGCACGCAGCAACCGTAAAAGTCAGAAGGAAGCGTGGGTGGCAGAGCAGACCGAACCTGCTTTCCGCAGCACAGAACTCGGAAAAGAACCGAAGGAAAAGAATGGAGGGAAAAAAAAGAGAGGGGCAAAATCGGTGCATCTTGGGTTGGCACAAAAGGTTGGAACCTGGGGAATCTTTGTAGAATCCGGGAGGAGATATACAAGGAGAAACCCTGCCTGAAGAAAAGTTCATAGCGAGGTGCCTAAGTTGGGGGAGATACAGGGCGTTGAAATCTTCTGATAAAAAATTGGTACCGGAAAGGTGAACTCAGGGAGGGAAAGGGTACAGCGTAAGGTGGCTGCCATTCGCTTATAACGCCGAGAGTTGGTGCTAGATCGTACCGATTCTGCAAAAGGGAGGGCAACAAATCAAAAAATACCTGCTGAAGAGAGTGGGAAATCACTGAAGGCACTAGTCAACTCGGAAACCTTCAAAAAGGAAGGACCCGAGTCTTGAAAAATCCTTCAGGAGGGTCTGGAGGAGAACAATTCTGAGCGCTAAAAGCGAAGAAAACAAAAAAAGGAAGAAAGAGGAGATAGCGACTCGCAAGAATGTCTCGCGGGGAGAACGCCCAATACGCAAAAAGGGCAGAGAATGGTGGTCGAAGGGAGGCAAGAGACTATTCGATTACGCGTTAGGGGGAACGCTCCTTCAAGAAAATCGAAAGTGTCCCAATAGGGGTAGCGGGTGTCAAAAAGGCATAATCTTAGAGAAACAAACGACGGCGAAAGGAACGCAAGAGAGCGTGCCCCAGAAGAAAGATGTTAATAAAATTATTCGGGTTCCCTGGAAGCCACCAAGTACGCCTCATGGGTAGCAAAGCAAAGCCAGGCGGAATGTTTCCTTCGGTAAGGGGAGGATCTTTACACTAACTGAAACCCGAGGTAGCATTGGACTCCACGGGGGAAAACCAAAAGAGGCAAAAGAAAAAAGTTGGAGAAATGAGGATCACGCCGATACCGGCAGGGGCATGAAGATGAGGGCCGATACGTCGTCTTGCGTGGACGGGAGAGGCCGGAAATAGCTGAATGGTAAAAAAAAACACCCTCAGACAAAGGTCTAATGGAAGTTTACGAGCAGGGATAACATCAAGTTACTCAAAGTCGGGTACTGGGCCAAGATCGCGAAAAGGGTAGCCCAGAAAGACCCGCGAAAAAGTGGCCGTTCTTGCATTGCCTGACGGGCTCCGTATGAGACTGAGAGCAGTGACAAAAAAAAAATGAGAGACTGGACATCAATCAAGAGGTATTGGTGAAAATTCTTTCGGTGGAAGGAGAAAAAAAATAGGGTCCGCGACACGTTTGCAGGGAATGCGGGGAGTCGGATACATTCGCGCTGTATCCAAACTACCCGCTTCTAACTACTAAAGAGGGTCGTCCAGGGGTGCAGACTAATTAGCAGTTTGTGGGGAAAAGAACAGAAAAATCAACAAGGAGGCCTGACCTGGTTTGTTTAAGAGAGGAAAACCATTAAAAGATTGTAAGACGGCTCTGCACATCAATTTTCAAATACCGACGGGGTACATTTGCAGGGAATGTCGCGGGGCGGGGAAATCAAATAAAAGCCCGCCCTGGGCCAAAGAGGGGCTGCATCACGCACGAGGAAGAGTTAACGTTCGTTCATGGGAGCTGAGGTTGGCCCTTGAAAAAGAAGGCGAAAAGACGCGGAAAAAAGGGAAATTTTCGGGGCCAAACCCTCTGCTGTGATCCCGGAAGGTAAAAAATTGGCCTTGAACGTTGTCATAGGGCGGAAATACAAGGAAAGGGTGCATCGGCGCGTTAAAGGTTGTCATCGGAAAAACCTCACACCCAGCTGGGCACAGCGTTTAAGGGAGAAAGGGGGACAAAAGAAAAATGCCAAAACTGCTCCGAAGGCCTGTTTAGGCCTTTGGAAGTTGGGTGGGATGTATCCCGGAAAATTATCAGCAGCCGGGAACAAATACCGGCGGATTAAAAAGCAACAGAGTCAATGAATGAATAAGAAATGAAGGAGCTGGGTTTCTCAAACGGTAAGCGGCAACACCGACAACGCAAGGGTTCCAGGACGATTTGAAGGAGAGCGGGGAGGATTGTCAGGGGTAAGCGAAAGGAAAGGTGAAGGAACGGGTCATGTTGAGGTGCGCTCGGAACGAACCTTTTTTCAAACAAGACGCCCAAAACAAACGTGCTCAAGGAGCACCCAAAAAAAAAATGAAAGAAGGTATCCCAAAAGTGAAAAAAGGACACATCGCATAGAAGGCGAACAGGGAGGTACTTTCAAAACGAAAACGAAACTGAAGGACGGGGATTCCCATTAAGCGAATAAGATGAGAGCATACAGTAAAAAAGACAGAAGGCGAGAACTCCATCAGAACGTGATAAAAGAAGAATCTGCTGACTACAACACCGAATAAGGCCATTCCGCGCGGCAAGGAAAAAATGGCGGATGGAGTTGTGATTTGGAGGGGAGCAAAAATACCAATCGGAATCATCATGGTTGAACAAAGAAAAATCTTGACCACTACGAGGGGGCACGGAATTGTCGAGGAGCCGGTGGGACCTTGCCCTAATCGATGAAGCCGGAGAAAAGCAACACAAAGGTTAAATGAAAAAAGTTGGGACAAAATGACCTCAAAAATCTGTCCTGAATCTACAAGGAGGTCGGACCTGCACGCGCGGGTCGCCCAAAAGCGGTCTCAGACAAGTAGACGTAGTCGCGAAGAATATTTTGCAACAAAAAGCCAGGCTTTGGGATGGGGTCCACCGAAGTCGATTCGTCTGCGAGAAGAAAAATGGACTCTTCAAGTCTGGCAAAAACAAAGAGAAGAAGTCCAGAGAAACGGTCAATGGCCACATCCGAATGACCGGTGAAAAAGGGAGTCAACCTTCTTCAAATATCGTGTGCAAAAAAAAAAGGCGGTTCCGTAGGTTTTGGAAGAGCTTTACGGGTCATGAAAAAATTAACAGAGCTTCGTAGCGACAAAGTGTTTGTTGGGGGGGGGGAAGCCCCATCACAGCAAACACGTGACCCTTGAGAAAATGAATAACCGGGAGGGGGTTGGGAGGTTGCCCAAAAGGGGAAAAGCATCGAGAGCGCGGGTGAGACCTTGTATTGCCTCAAGACAGGACTCGAACGGGGTAATGTGTGCGGAAAGAAATTACTCAAAGGAGGATAAAAGAAGGACGCCTGCCCGCAA
>Ga0179593_1420087_pt1 | contig 14466 bp, 13 predicted proteins | sample CZODoug2_1_08_16_FD_185931 | JGI IMG/M metagenome (GOLD analysis project Ga0179593, IMG submission 185931) | Vadose zone soil fungal communities from Angelo Coast Range Reserve, California, USA - CZODoug2_1_08_16fungal (PacBio error correction) | ecosystem: Environmental > Terrestrial > Soil >...
GGGGCCAAGGGGAAGAGTCTACAGCCATAAACTAATAACATAAGACAACGTCAGTGCTCCTCAAGCTACAATCGCACAGCAGAAGCAAAGTCTCATCTCAGCCGAGGGTCCCCGAGGAAGGCGGCCTAGGTCCCGGTGTGAAAACCTGGCGGGCGGATCTAATCTCACCTCATGTATTCGTGGTCCGTTGAGATTTTCAAAGAGGCATAAATGAAAGTAAGGGGGGAGGGGAGACAACTAATTAACGCGAGAGGAAGTCCTCAGAGATTCTGCCATTCCAGGGGAGGAGAAGTGTAGCAGGAGTCAAAAGGCTAGACAGATTGGGAAAGGTATATGTCGACCGAAATACAGGGGATCGGAATCTAAGAAATGAATTCGAGGAGCATGACGGTTCGAAAACCCCGGGGGAAGGGGCCAGAAGAGGAGATTTGAGTCAGCCAAATCTTATTGAGATATTGCAAAGGGGGGGGTCCACTAAATCACGAAATCGCCAGGAGGGAGGGGAGGAAAGGAACACGGGGGGGGGGGGTCTTCGCTCCAGAGAAATTGTTTTATTTATAACTTCCTGGATACCAAAAACCGGAGGGGGGAGAAAAAAAGGATAACTTTGTCTTTTCGGAGGATCGATGACTGATCCGGTAAAACCCGGGTTCAAATTACGAGGGAAAGGGAAGGTCGTCGGACCTTCTCTAGGGGAAAAAGACATAAGCCCGTCGGTTGAGAAAGTAGAAAGCGTGAAAACAGAAGGAGGTACATTACGGAGAGAGGCCGAGCACATCGAGTGCGCGCTCTCCTCGTGCGCTCGGAGATGGAAGAATGTTGAAGGGCACGCTGGGTACAGTATAGATGCTATAAATAAAACCGAGTTTGTAGGTAGAACTCGCTCTGACTGCCAAAAGGGGCATAAAATGGGAGCACTGAGAAAAATTGTAGCTATCTCAAAGCAAGACATCACTTGAGAAGCTTAGAACACGCTGAAAATGCAAAGAGCTTGGGAAAGAGTTAAGTTTCAGCGTATCAAGAAGGAGACCGAAAAGTGAAATATCCAGGCGGCCAATATAGGGGGGGCAAGGAAAAGGGGCAATCGGAGTATGCTCAGCTGGAATTTCTATCGGGCCACTGAAATCGAAGACAAATTTACGAAGGAAAGCTTCGCAATTGATTAGAAGACGGCAATAACAAGCGTCGGAGCTTTAGGGCTGTACAGACTGGACCAAGACGGGAGGGAAAAAGATGTATTAGATTAAAGGAGTAGAGAAGACAAGGGGGGTGAGAGAGAGATAACATCCTTTCGAAAGCGCATGGTATAAAACTTATCGGTCAACAAAAAAAAAAAAAAAACAGGCGCGCCGGACGACCCGGAGAAACGACCAGCTTTTGCAGAGCGACTTCTAAGGGACGTGAGGCGTGGCTAATACCCAAAAGCTGAACAGTCGATATTCAGGGGTTTGATGAAGTACTGGGGGGAGGGAGGAGATGTAAAAATGTCGAAGGTGGCGATCGTCCTAACTACACAGTTGCGGATGGAAGAACACCCGTCCTCATCCAGGAAAGTCCAATTCTCCGGGGCAAAACCCGATTGCTCTTGTATAATACACGCGAGCAGCGTTCAAAAAATTAATAAATGGAGGGGTGTTTTCATAATACGAAAAAGAGGGAACTTACTTATGATGCCCTTGAACGACCGTCCAGGCAGAGCGAGGTAGCGCAATGGGGAAAAGACAGAGCTCCGCGGAAAGAAACCAAGGCAGGCCATCAAGGCCGGGGCGGACCATTAGACACATCTAGCCAGGGTACACCTCAAGGACCTGTAAATGACTGACGATTCAAAACGGGATCCGGAGGATCCTCAATCTCGAAGAGGGCAGAATCGGGTGTCGCATGCTAAGAAGAACCGAGCTGTTTGCACTTGGATCTAGGAAAACATGAGGGGAACCTCACGACAGGACAAGGGTGTTTCCCCTACCGAGTTGATCCAAGCAAGTGCGAAAGCGCACCTGTGGGTGTAAAGCGGCCAACCTAAAAAAAGGAAGAAAATGGAACGGCAAGGGGAAGCGCCTGGCGGATATGGCCGGGAGAGATTACGGCATCGGCCACGGCGCTGTCTTGACAATCTCAACGGAACAATCCAGCGAATCGCTCTAGGGCAGGGACCAGGTTAAGCTAGTGCGCCGGCAGAATGCTGGCACGGGCCTAGAGGCCGGGCGTAGCTGCGGAGAAGCTGTACCTTCAGAGCGGGGGGGCAGGTGGGAAAAAAAAAGTTCGTAAACGTGCCAATGACGAGTAGTCGTGATGGACGTGATCGGGCCTGCTCTATAGAGACAGCAGAATCGATGGGACGAAGGCGCCTACTTTTGGAGACAACCAAGCCAAAAGGGGGACACAATCGGAAGGGGAGGCGCTACAAGGCAAAAGCTCATGTGGTATATTCAACGCGCGGGGGAAAGTAACAAAGCAAGCATCGCGTAAAGAAAAAGAAATTGGACTTGAATATCGCGACAAGAGGTGGTGGCTGTGGAGGATGACCTGTTCCCTTGTGCAGGGCTTGGCTGGGAAAAGAGAAATCGCGACTAGGCCACACCATATTAATGCAGACAAAACAGGGGACTCAGCAGAAAGAGCGATGTGGGAGGGAAAGCACCTTGGGCAGGAGGAGGCTCGCATGAGGGGGGTCTTGGGAACCGTGACACAAGATCAGTCCAATTGGGAAACTCGAAAAGGCGCGGGAGGATTCAAAACATAACGAGGGTTGAGGAAGTTGGAGCACACATCGCCAAGCGAGTCTGACGGGGGAAGGAAAGGGGGGGGGGGGATCAAGACCTCAAAGCTCGGAGAAAGAGGAAGGCGATAGGGGGTGTTATGCATATGCCGCCGGTGATCGGGTTGGCGCAGTAACTTCCCTGTCCCCGGCGGTAATGATCGAGGAGGGACCACTTCAAAGAAGCCGCGGGGAGGACCGAAACAAAACGAGATGGGCCCGAATATGGAAAAACCTGGGGGGGAACATCAAAGTCTAAGGGTAAAAAAGGAGAACCGTTTCATGGGGAGGCTTCTATCATGAGCAGTCAGCCAAGCTAAGGGAAAAAAACGGTTGGAGGAATAGAAGGAGGTAAAAAGGGCCGAAAGGGCCGCACATATCTAGGGAACTATCTATTGGTGGGGGGGTGCTTCACTCAGGAGTTCGGGGAAAGGGAAAAGGGGGGGGGAGGAGAACGGGGGGGCCCAGCTTGCGCTGGGGGTTGGGTTACAGCAGCCAGTTGCCCAAACAAGGGAACGGCCGGGCCGGGAGTCAATTAAAGGGCAAAAAAGTACAATGTCAGTTTGTGGGCGGGGGTTGGGAAGAAGGGAACTGCTGATCGCGCTTGGTGAAGGTAGACGGAGAGGAGGGTAAAAAACAGCGATCGGTGACATAAGGGAACGGGGGAACTTAAACATCCACAACTCTTGTCAATATCTTAAAATTGAAAAACTATGGACCCTGAACGTGCGGGTAGATCACAAATGGCGTGCGAATTCATAGGAGGTAGGGGGGCACTAAAGACTACGCAGGGGAAAAGGGGTCGCGCTCGAAGCGGCGTTGTTCCCCTCATGTGAAGTAGAGAGGTAGAGGGAGGGGGGGAAACAAAAAATCGATAAAAAAAGGATGCAGCAGGATGGGGCTCTCAGGCTCTCCAATGGAAACAGGAGAGGACCGTATCGAAAAAAGCCGTGAATCTCGAACTCTGGCTGCCCTGGCCTCGACCGAATGCACGGGGGGGAAGAACCCGAGAAATAAGCGCGCTCGAAGGCCCAGAAATACCGCCCTGCGCCTCTACCGGGACCAGGTGCGGGGAAGCTCAGCAAATCCAGCTGGTAGTGTGGGGCCAGGGAGATTAGGAGTATTGCGCGTAAAGTTAAAACAAACAATTCAGACAAGGCCGTGATGGGCCAACGCCAAGGGTCTTTCCTCCGTCGGAGTGGGGGGGAGGGGCAACGATCGCTTTTGGGAAGGCAATTACGAAGGAATCGAAAACTAACGGGACGAAAAAAGGCTCGTTAGCCGGGTGTCCCCTTGAACAGTCAAACCGATTTGAACAAACGTGGAGAGAGGAAAATCTTAGGGTGGGGGAAGAAGGGAGCACGCTCGAGTCCTCGCATATAGCAAACGGAAAAAGGCGCGCTCACGAAGACATAGGGGGTGAAGAAGGGGGGGGGGCACCAAAATCTTACATCAATCCAGGGCAGAGAATCAAGACTTGCGGTATGACGAGAGGGGATAATGTGGGCAAAAACCGTAGAGCTGATCTCGGGTAGAGGTTCCTCATGGTTATTTCGTAGGCCAGGGGATCCGGGAGAGAGGAAAATACAGAAAAAATGGATCGTAATCGGGGGGGCGGGGGGGCAATCGTGGGAATTTACACGGAAGGAGGGGAAAGTTCACCGACGGTGGAACAGGATAAATGTACACAGAAAAACACTAGGTCTTTAAGAGCCCGTTAAAACTTGGCGGCCACCCAAACAGCTCATGGATCCGGAGGGGAATTCATCGGGGGACAGGCAGATGCGAATTCGCTGACTGGAAAGGGGCTGATCGGCCTCTGACGCCAGCGGACAATCAAGGAGGGATTCGGAGGCAGAACAGGAAGAGCCAACTCTCTAATCGATGACGACATACCCCGGGACCAAGGAGAAGCGCTTATCGAAGGAAAACTACGATGAAATCTGGGGCGGTACGGTCACCGCCTAAGGCCTGCATCCTTCGTTAAGTTCGATCATATCTTACATAAAAGTGAGTGTAGGACAAAAGGGAGGACTGCGGTAAAAGCCATGATCGACCTGCATGAATCACGGTTTGAAGCAGCGCTATTGTCGGCTTTATCTATAATCAAACAAACGAGGATGAAAAAGAGGAAAAAGGAGATAATGAACAAATTGGGGAATCACCATAAGACTTCGGGGTAATCAAAAAGGGGTTGAGGGTCCTCCGATTTGGAAGGGAAAGTAACCGCCGGAAGCTTAGTCACACCGACAAGGGCGAGAAAGTGGGATGCCAAGCCGAAAGTAGGAGAGGGACGGTAGGGGGTGGCGTTAACAGTCAAATCCACACCTTCCAGTAGAGAAGGTATTCTGCTCAGAATGTTACAAAGACGAAATCGATTCGGGACGAGAGCGATCCGGGAGAAGGAAAGGGGGTTCTCGTGCAAGATTCCTCTAGGAACCGCTCAAGGGGAAAAAAAGACAACCGACAGATAGGGGGAATTCAAGGCAAAGGACGAAAGACTTCAAAAGGGAAAAATACCCCTCCCAGGGCACGGGCAGAATCACGTCGGGGAGGATGCTTGTCGAAGGAAGAATACTGGGAAAAGGCCAGAGGAAAAAAAAAGGGATAACGAGAGCACCGTCGCTAGGGACGCGTCATCTGCTCGCCGCGCCTCAAGGGAAAAAAGTCAGCAGAAACCTGGGGAAGGGAGGGGGAGAAGAACTGGCGGCTAGGATCAGGCAAGGAAAAGGAAGCCCTAGAAGCAATATTCCAGTGAACCAGGGTTCGCCTCATTCTTCAATCGACGCCAACAGGGGAAGAATAAAGTGAGGGGCGACCTGGAGAAGGAAGGGGGGGAAGGGGAACCAAAGGCTAACGTGGTCAGGTCGACATAGATTTTTCTCGTGCAGGATTAGGGCGATCATGCTGAGAAGGGAATGCACAGAAATATTAAAAGGAAAAAAAGTTCTGTAATTGACCACGTACATGGACCCTGGAAAATGTGTTTCGAACCGACCGCTCAATATACATGACGATTCAATCAAGAGAAGTAGGGGGAGGACCCGAGGCTCACAAGAATCGAGAGTCCCTGGAAAGGGGGTTGACCAATGCAGACACCACTTCAGACCTACGGAGGAAGATCTGTTTGAGTAAGAGTCTTCGTTATTGGTGTATACTAGAAGGGGGAGAGAAAGACATCGGCCGCGGGGGAGGGACAATCTGAAAAAAAAAAAATACATACCTAGCTGGCTGGAAGCTCGGAGAAGGTACCGCACTGGTTGTACTTTAAGGGATCACATGGTGGTGCAGAACAGGACCTGGGGGGTGCTTCCAATGAGGCTGGAAAAAGGAAAAATTCAGAAAACGTTCCTGCGCAGGAAAAAGTGAACGAAATGTGCTGAGAAGTTTCAGACGGGAGAGTTCGAATACTGAAGGAAAGTAGAAAGGGGGGGGGGACAACCGACGAGCACATCCGAATCGGGGGCTCTTAGGAATGAATCCGGTCGCGCTGGGTTGACTCCTGCACGAAGTCTCTCCCAGAGACAAATCGATTAGATGGCTTCTAAGCTGAAGGGAAAAGGGGGAACAAGGTAGGGCAAGGAACGCTTAGAAACAAGATCGGGGGAAAGGAAAAAAGGGGGGGGGGATCAAGCGAAGAAAGGGTAAGATAAGGAATGATAGACGGGTTTGAAATGTGGGAAGACTTTCGAGCCGGTTCCCTGCCCGGGGGGAGCAGGGGGAACCGAGAGAAGAGACCCAGACCTCTCGGGGTAGAGGATAGCTTGGAGAAAACGAAATGGAAATGGGCAACAAATCTCCTGGACTTGGAAAAAGGATGTGGGGCATGCAAGCGGCCTGCATACCGGTCTAGGGGAGAAAGGGAGAGGCGGAAACAGTTGGGGGGGCAGGGGATAGGTAATACGAAAACGAAAAAAAGAAAAAGGGGTTCCACCCGTAACCTAAAGCATGAGGGCCGTAGAGCTATATTCAAAAAGCTACGGGGGTGAAAATCCCCAATACGATCAGGTAGGGTTGACTGCGTGGAAATGGGGTGGGGGAAGTCACTACGGATTGTGAAAAGAGATGCTATCCGCAGTCTAGTCTTTTTGGGGGGCTGAGTAGGGCGGGGACTAGGTTTTGGGCTTCTAAAGGGGGGGGAGTCACTGACGCAAATTGAAAATTGAATCAGAAAGAGGGGAACGCCCCCATGCTGGCCTAGCCTCAAGGGGAAGCGACTTGTTTCATCATGGTACTATAGACTCAAAAGGAAGGAGAAGGTGGCCCATGGCACAACCTTCCTGGGGAAAAAAGCAGATGGGCAGAGAAAGGCGGATCAAGGTAAACATTATCCGGGGTAACTTGCTCTAAAGAGAACCCAACCGGAACCCTCTGCCCCGAACACCAAAACCAGCCTTCCGAGATCGAAGGGAGGGGAACAAAACCCAGCTCGCGTCCATTGCCACACACCGGCCAACGCTAAAAAAGAAATGAGCGGATTGGGCGAGGGCTACGTACGGAAAAAAAGAAAAAAATTGCGCTGCTGTGAGCTGTAGCTAGGTCCCACACCAAGAATGACTCACGGTTGGGTACACGATTGAAAAGGGGGGTAAGGGTCTTACGTCAACTGTGAGCTAAGGGAGAATGAAACACAGGGGCCGGAAGAAAGGAGGGGATTCAGTTAAAGAGAAAAAACAGAACCGGGGGGACGCAGAAGTGGTCAATGTGTTTTGGGGAAAAAGAGGGGGGAATCTCCTCAATAGGGAGCTCGATAACCTGCTGTCTGAAAACACGAAAAAATATCTTCTTGCACAGCATCAAGAAGTCCAGAGCGGATCGATCCCGCTCCAAAGCCCATTCCGTGGGGAGATAAAGTCAACCGGGGGGTTTAAAAGACCCGGAAGAGCAGAATGAGAGAAAAAACAGTGGCGTGGGCAGAGATTTTCAAGGACTAAGCGCGCGTGGAATTAAATAGAAACATTAGCAGGGGTGAAGGAGGAGAAAATGCGCTGGCCCATCGTTGGAGAGGGACGTAGCAGGAGAGGGGCTGCGAAAACCGAAAGTTAAAAGTCATCCGATAGGGTGGTCAAGAGGCTCGGCACAAAGCAAATTAAGGAAAGAAGGGAGAGGACAGTCGCCGTCAACCAAACACACGTATTGCAATGCAGGTAAAATGTAAACGTTCGCAGCCAGTTCAATCAGAAGAAGTCAACGCATTGCGGCAGGGAGAAGAATGCGGAAAAGATTCCCGATTGCAACTAAGGACAAGGACCGGGGGGGTCAAAGACGGCCGGGATCATCGAAAAAAACCACCGGATTGCAGGGGGGGGGGAAGGGAATTTTTCAGAAATAAGTAGGGCGAGGGGCGGAAGTCGACGTATATACCATCAGGTAAAAAGACTGACGCCTTATGTCAAGGCCCTTCAAAAAGATCTCATGGAAGGTCCGCGACGTAAGGGGAGGGGACTTGGGTACGAACCTAAAGAAGGTCTTAACTATTGGCCGGTGAGGCGAGTGCGGGCCAACCCTAGCAAGCTCGGTATAAGGGAGGGGGAGGATAGGTAGCCGGGAGGTTTCCGTGGAAAGGGGTCCATCCTTAGGTGGAAAAAGGAAAGAACATGTTTGGACACTGAAAATGATGTCAGTGAGTGCGGGGAAAAGAGGTCGGAACAAGAAAGTATCAGAGCCTAACACGGCATCGGGGGGGGGGAGAAACGTGAAATTGCTTGTCTGTTTAAAGAGGGTTCTCGTGAAAGTACCTAAAAAAGGGGGTATCGAAAGTCTAAGTTGTGGGGCGTATTCGATATCTTAAGATCTTCTCAGGTTGACAACTGGGGAAAGCCAATATTCTTTGAAGAGAGGGGGCCAAAAGGAGCGAGAGTAAGGGCGTAGGGCTGCCTTAAGGTGGAGATAATCAAGGGGTAAAGAATGGAGTATCAAGACTGACGAACTTCGCGGAGAAAGACCCTAGCAGGGGGAAAGCGATCAAAAAAAGGAAAAAAAAAGGTTAGAGTCACGGGCCGAAACGGATTTTAATTGCAAGTAGAGGGGGGTCATAAGAACACCTTGCGCGAGTGAACTAAATCTAAAAAATACAAGAGTGGGGATTTAGCTGCTGGACGGAAGGGGGGGATCAATGATTCAACTACCGGGACCCGAGGTGGGGGATCGTTCGGAAAAAAGTCAAGGGCTTTAATTAGGACTTGAATCGGCTCCAAGGGAGGGGAAAACACCCGGCCATCAAAGGCAATCTTGAAAAAGGAGAGAAGTAGGGTAGGACAAAATCGCCTATCGGAAATCTATGAGGCATATTTCTCCTGCGGGTAGTCAAAGGGACGGATCGGAAGCCTTTAAAATCGTCGGGGGAAAGAATAAAAAAAAAGATATTTGGGGAAGGGAGGTATCGCGAAAGAAACCTGAATCGACGGTTCGATACCAGGGTTGGGGGGGGGAGGAATGGCATTTAGGGTAAACACAAGGACCGGGGATAAAACGTGTAGGCCTGGAAGTCGGAAGGGCTCTGGAGGCTAAATGAGGTGGAAAAATGAAAGCAATCAAGGGGGGGGGGTATTAAAACCAAAGAGGCTATGAGGAAAAACAGATACTTAAGATGAGAGCTAACCACACCAACGAGGGAAAGATGGGAGAAAGAGAAGAATGAAATGTAATCGACTCCATAAACTCTGGTCTGGTAAGAAAAGTGGATTGCTTGGCAGGGCCGCAAGTTAGGGGACGAAAAGCAAGGACTCGAAGGAACAGGACCATATCCCAGCAACCGGCTTCTCCACTAGGGAGAAGGGTGGCGAGAATAACACATTCTCAAAGTTAAGGGAAAGGTAAGGGCTGCGGGGGAGGAGATAGAAAAAAAACAGAGGGAGGGCAAGCATAAGTCGAGGGATGAAAGTCGAAAAAGTAAAGATCTGGACGCCGGCTCTAGAAGGAAAAGAGGGAATGAGTCTCAGGGGGGAATACCGGGAGAAAGCCACAATCTCGCGATAGGGAATCTAGGAGAACAAGACGTCATCAGCCGGGGAAAGAAGGAAGGCAGACAGGAGCGCCGAAGCCGGGGAGACCCTGATTTGCGGAAGGAAAAAACTATGGAGAGAACCATCAGGAAGACGGCAAGGGTCCCGTGGCAGTTACAAGAAAAGGGGCGGTTCGCAGTGGGACTGGGAAAAGTAGAGGTAGATATCTTGTAAACATTCTGATTGTCCAGAATGCAACGTGTAAAACTGAAACAGGAGGAGGGGGGCAGCTAGGGAAAGCTAGGTTGCAGAAAGCTAAACTCTGAAAAATTTTATCAGCGGAAGAGGAGCCGGCGTCAGACGAAAATGTGCAAAAGAATTCGCCTACATCCGCTAGAGACTTTCAGGGAAAAGGCCAACACAGGAAGGAATCCATCGGAAAGAAACCATGTGTTAAAAGGTAGCAGAGTCCGGGCAACGATCGGGAATAGCACAGAAGGAGAATTCCAGGGGGAAAAAAACGGGTACGAGAAAGATCCCATAAGATAAAGAAGGGGGCTCGCGGTACCGATGCCGGGGAGGAGAGGCGAGAAGCTGGAGAGACAGACTCTAAACAAGGTTATGTCAAAAGAAAGTAGAAATAAGACGCTGACAGCTCTCACAACAAGTTCTTTAAAGTGGGGAAAAGAGGAATAATGTATTCCATGGAAAAAGTTAGTGTGAAGACGGACAAGGGGGCTCAGAAACGATTCTCGAAGAGGGAGGAGTTCGAAAGGAAAAATGAAATAGGTCCAAAGCACAGGGGGAAGTCATAGGGAAACCATCAGCTATAAAAGGGGGAGGGACGACGAGGAGGCAAAGCGGGGGTTGGAAGGACAAAAGGCTCAGAGTGGGGATGAAATCTGGCTGTAAGACGAGAGGAAAAGAGCCTACGGAAGGAGGGATCTGAAAAAGAGAAGAGGGAAAAACAGGCAATACCTGATCCGCGCGATAAAAGGAAGGGCACCTGGGGTAGTAAGTTAACTATCAGGAATGGGAAGACGGGGAAATAGGGGGGGGAAGGCCTAATTAGCAGAAAGGGGGCACCTTAGACAGAAGTAAAGGGCTGCATACGAGGGAAGTTGTGACGAGGAAAAAGACGTGAACAGGTGCAAAAATCGATACCTATAAGAAGGAGGGTTTCCGAAAGGACGCGGGTAAGTCCTCTGCAAGAAGGTCTCAAGGGTGAAAAGAGCCAGCGCTAAAAAATCGAGACTGCTGATGAGGAAAAATATTAACTCTCGGGGGGGGGGGAAAACCGCATCAAAAAGAGAAAACGATAAAGGACCCCTCGACCTGAAAACAAGCTCTCGGGAGGAGAGAAACAATAGGGAACATGCTTCATAGTTAGGGGGAGGGTCACTGCGCGATTTAAATCGGGGGGACCAAGCGGACAACAAGGGTTGTATCTACAGAAAAATTCTCGTCAGGGTAAGGCAAAGGGGGTGACCTTTAAAAGTCAAGTACCAATGAAGGGGGGGGGAATGTTATGCTTATAGGGGAGAAGTACTTCCAGGGGGAAAGGACTGGAGCATTTTTCGGGAATCGAGAAAGGAACGGAAGCCTCGCAATCGAGGCAGCTTGGAGGGAGAAGAAAAGGTAATAGTTCCAAAAAAAAGGGACAACTAGAGGAGGAAGGACTGCTTTGGGCCATCTTGCCGGGGGGAAACTCCTTTGAATGCGGAAGGGCAGGATTGAATACCGGAAAGCTCAGGAAAGTGGCACGCTGGGTACAAAAACAAAGAAGACGCCAGAAGTTTTCGCAAAAGGGAGCCAGACAATAAGGAGGAGGAGCGACGATTGCAAAAAAAACGAAATTGGGGGGGGAGGTCATTCCTTAAAAAAAAGAAAAAAAAATAGATCAGGCGGGGTCGTCCGGAAGGAGTGTGTTGGGCAGTGCGTGCTTGAATGGGGGGGAAGGAAACGCGGGGATTCAAAAAGCGTCCTTTGGTGGTGGGGGGGAAGGTTCGAAACGGCCGGGTTATCGAGGGAGAGAAGTAGTCACAAGCACCCAAGGTGGGCAGTATCGCCTGGAAGGGACAAAAAGACGTCCAGGCACTCAGCAGAAGAAAGAAGGGGACATAAGTGTGACAGGAAAGATCTATAAAAAAAGGAGGATAAAAAGAATAGTTACCAGGAAGGAAAGTAGAGTAAAAAACGGGGAAAGGAGAAAAAGGGAATGGCAGGTTCACCTCCAAAGGAGTCAATAACTACACCGAAAGCTAAGTTAAGTTAGAGAAGAAAACTCGAGCACCCCGAATTCAGCATAAGGAATAACCCCAAATGGGATAAGGGACCGTAGGAAGGAAGGAGTGGAACAACTCCAAGCTAGAAAAGGGTCTGTTCCTGCAAACAAATGCTAAAAAAACAAGACCGATCGTCAATTTGGCGGGGGTCAGAAGACTTAAAAAAAGGAAAAAAAGGTTCGCTGGAGGAAAAGCTAGGAAGCTAGTGGGGGGGGGACTGCAACAGGCTTTAGGGAAAAGGGGGTTTGTTACAACTGGCCTGAGGCGAGAACGGGGGGAAACGTACAGGGAGACATTTCAACAAATGGAAGGGAGATCTCCTGACAACAAAAGTGTCCTCCGAGGGGGGGGGTGGGGCGGCTGGAAAAATTGGAATGCCGCAAAGAGTAAGGCAGAAATCTCCGATGGGGGGAAGTGTGGTGTGGGGGGGGGCAGGGTCACATTAAGGGGAAAGAACAGCTTGAAAGGTCAAAGGAACGTAGGAGGGGAAGTGTCATCAAATCTGCTCGTCTCAAGAAAAAAACGAGTAAATCAACGGAAGGGTTAAAAAAGAAGAAGCATCCACAGCAAAAAAGTATTTCGAGATACTCAAAGGGGGGATGTGTAGGGGGGAACTTCCTATAAGGAGGGAAGATCAAAAAAGGGAGTTAACTGGAAATTTTCAAGAGAACGAAAGTTAATCCTAAGAACCGAAGGAAGATTGGGGTAAGTGTTAGGCGAAGGAGAGTGAGATGGGGTCACAGAGGTTGTCGAGGGTTCAGTAAGATTTCTTCAGGAGGAAAAAAACCACATAAAGTTCCTCATATTCAGAAAGCGGAATCTGAGGAAAAAAAGAGTGGGACGAGAGACGCGGCAACATAGTCGATCACGTTCGGAGACGTGTGAAAAGGGAGAAGGGGCCTGAAATCGAAAACTCAGATGATCGATCGTTGGGAAACTGGGACGTTGGGAAAAGGGAAATGGTACTCAGCAGGGCAGGAAGTGAACAAGCGATAAGTAGCCGAAATACATAAAGCCAGGCTGTAGGGAGAAGATCGGGACCGCCGATTCCCGATGAAGTCGATATGGAAAGGGGGCCGGGACACTCAGGGGTTCGTCACGATCTCGCGAGGAGCCAACTAAAGGGGGGGAAAGTTTTACGCAGTGGAGGGGGGGGGGTGAAAGAAAAACGTCAAGTATTGCGGAGGGAGGGAAAAAAGGGGGGGGTCGAAAGACCCGAATTTCGAAAGGACGAAGGAAAGAAGGGGATGCGGTAAGGAAAAAGATCTGCAGGGAAGTTCCGCGGTGAGGGCCTTTTAGCTGAGGGGACATCATAGCGGAAGAAAATGGGGAGAGGGGCCTTATTGAGTTGGTGAAGTTGAGGGGAGACCCTAAGCGAGAGGAAGGAAAATATTATGCCATGAAACAGGTTCTTGGAGGGAAAATTTAAAGGGGGAAATTTCCTTATGTGAATTTAAAAACATTTTGGAGAACGTAAAGGTCAGAGTATCATGTTAAGAGTGGAACGCGCGGTCTAGAAGCCAAAGAAAGCGCGAGTCCGACCAAGGAGCAAGACGCACAGGAACTTCTGGAGAAGGGGGAGAAATCGTACGGATCGTAACGTGAAAACGAGAATGTAGATCGAAAAGTCCTCCGGTGGATTATCTATCAGGGAGGAAAAGGGAAAGGTCTTCAAAAGGGAACCCTGGTTTCAAAAGAGAAGAAGGGATCTTTGAGGGTCGGGCTGGGAGGAGGGGGAACGGGGCTCGGGAGAGGGGGGAAAGTTAGGGTGGTACAATGATAGAGATGTCAAGCTTCGGAGAAGAAGGTTCATCCTGGAGAGGGCGTCGTAGGAAAAGGAATCTAGAAAGGCACTCAAGAAGAAAGTAACGGTGGGGACTCAGTTATACAAGGGAAGAAGGATTGACATTGGAAGATGGGGGGTAACAAAAAAAAGGCAGAACACGGGGGAGAATTAAACAGAAATACTAACCAGAGGGGAGTTTGACTTTAATAGAGGGTAACGGGAGGAGAGGCCGGCGATACGGATCCAAAGGGAGACGCATTGGAGTGGGGCGCGCAGGGTATTCAAAAGACTGCCTTGGCGGTGGATAGCTGCTTCAGACGGGAGGAACAACGAAGAACTGCAACTCTCAGCGGAAGATGAAAGTTATCCGGACCTACCGACACATGAGATGACTATCAGGAAGAGACGACGGCCTAACAGTATGGGGACGTCTCTAATCAAGGGTTAGATATCGACGATATTCTGGAAGAGTTTTATTAGGACTATATAGCCAAAAACAAGAGTTCAGACCGAACATTTCATAGAAGAATTTTAATGCGCGGAAAGAATGATTAAGGGAGATCAGGAGGGAAAAGTGTCCGGGAACGATACCTAGAGTCTTGACTTAGGGAAAATACTGGACTAACCTGCCAAGAATCAAAAGGGGAAGGAAACTATCTTGAAGAGGTATGTCGAGGGGAAAGAAGTCAGGGA
>Ga0179593_1502876_pt1 | contig 14466 bp, 19 predicted proteins | sample CZODoug2_1_08_16_FD_185931 | JGI IMG/M metagenome (GOLD analysis project Ga0179593, IMG submission 185931) | Vadose zone soil fungal communities from Angelo Coast Range Reserve, California, USA - CZODoug2_1_08_16fungal (PacBio error correction) | ecosystem: Environmental > Terrestrial > Soil >...
CTCAGGGAGAAGCGCGGTGCCCTAGACAGGGGGAAATGATTGGTTTTAAGTTGGGGGAAAAAGCAGAGATACATACTCAAACCATCCGGCGGTAGGTGCAGAAAAATGGAAAAAAAAGACTGACGGAAACGCAAAGGAACGCGGATCCATATTAAGGATAAAAAAACCTCTGCGCCTCGCCTGGTTGGGAAATGACACAGATTGACAGAGATAGTCCTGGTCAAAAAACGACCACTTTGAACGGGGTCTTGAACTAAGCGGAGGGGCCGACATGTTGGCACCACCCCCCACAGGGAGGTCGTAGAAAGCATGAACAGAGAAAGAAGAGAAATCTTAGCAATGGAAGGAGGGGCATCATTGCGAGATGGGGGTCAGGGACATTTGGAAAAAACCTATGGAATCGGGGATACTCGGTCATTAACAGATTTGTCAAGAGCTACCATGAAACCGAAAGAGGAAGTTGAACGTAACAAGAAGGAAAAAGACCTGAAACTGATTTGCGCAGGGAGAGAAGGGGCAGTCGACCTCCCCTACACTCGCCGGAATCGGTGCCTCGCCAACTAAGACAGGACCATGACGTTGCACCCTTCCTTAAGGGGACTTTATAAAAAAAGCCAGAACGTGCTGCAAACGGGAAGGGGGAGGGAAAGAAAAAAATAAGGGGAGCTAAGAAAAGGAAAAGGACAGAACCAGCTAATATGCCTAAGTTAAGTAACCGCAAGCCAGAAACTCGAAAAGTCGTCAATACGGTCATTCGCGTTCTTCAGCGGCGCAAAATAAAGCGCAACACGAATGGGGAGTCCGAGACCCCGGATCGATCCAGAGGGGAAGACACTCAACCGGCAGACGAATGACAACCCTATCACAAAGCTGCCAACAAAAAGGAGGGGGAGTTGGGGAGGACGTTCGGGACGATAGACAAAATCCGCCGGGAAAAGGTTCAGGCCGAGCTGGTTTTAGGAGCGCCCAAGAATTGCTGAAAAACCCAAGCCCTGGCGAAGTGACAAAAAAAAATCATGGCCATAGCAGGCCAAAGTGACCTCAACGTGATCGAAGGAGAAAGGAGGAAAATATCTGGAAGATGTACAGCTCTGTGGAGAAAAGGGGGAAGAGGAAAGAGGTCCTCGGACTCACCGTCTGCCCCGTCCGACCAAAAATCAGAGGGGCGGTCAGGACAGGACTAACTTTCGGCGCCAGGCTGGTTTTCTAAAACGAAGGGACAAGTGAATTCACCGAAAGGAAGCCTTATGTCGGGGAGACATAAACTACACAGCCAGAACCGGCAAAAGGAAAAGGAGCCGGCGCGAGATGGGAGAAGTAGGGCAAGTGGTAAAAAAAATTAAAGGGTGCCTGGATCGATAAGTGAAGGCAAGAATCTGGCAACGCCAGCAGCAACCAACGGGCCATGCCTCATTAGAGAGGGTGCTCCGGGGACTATTTCTCCGCTTCCTGAAGCCGCTGCGAACATGCTTGAGTGGCCCCCATAATGGGGGAAAAATAGACCCAAATCCGGGCTAAAAAGGAGAATGTTTGACGAGCAGAATGGATAGACGGCGACTGTCATATTAAGAAAAACAACGTGGCACTTCATAGAAAGATCCGGAAGGGGGGGCGAAAAATCCAAGTACCTACAACCGGAAAACAACGAGGGGGACCGCCAACACGCAAGGAAAACTAAATGTAGGCCAAAGAGGGGGGTACACGTAGGGGAGACGGAAAGAAACTTGCAAACTGCGCAAGTCAAGGAGAAAACACACTACGTCGAAAAAAAAACGGGAAAGGATTGAAAAAAAACCATGAACGCAGCCCACCAATCCGCGTCTGATCAAACTGCCTGACGGAACGTGCATGGAGCTGATTAAAGTATCGGAATGGCCAGAAGAGAGGATGAGGAAGCCTCCGATCGCAACAATCTGGTGGAAGAGAACGATGCAGGGAGACCAACCCGAATTAACGCCGACCAGACAGCAACCCAGCCAATTACAGGGCTGGGCCCCCAGAGGGGCAAAAACAAAAAATATCTACCCCATAACCGGGGATCGTCCAAGCGATCAGGGTGGGCCCGAAGGAAGTGATAAAGAACGCCCCAACTTCGGGGACACGGACAAAAGCCGCGACCGAAAAAGAAACGAAAGCCGGAAAGTACGTAGCAAAGATGTCGGGAGACGCCAACTGGACCGAAAGAAGAGCAGAAGCCGGTGAAACCGCCGGGAAAGAATGACAAAGGGTTCGGGGGGGTCGTCCACAAGGGACGCACACAGGAACACCGTCAGAACGTAGTTGGAGGCCCACCCCCACCTTCCAACCAAGCAAGGGGTTCAGGTCCAATAATTAATCCAGAGAAGAAGCAGATCAACAAGGAAATGCAACATCCGACCCACTGGAAAGCGAGAGGGGGGTAAAAATCGGGGCCAGGAACGGCCGATCCTAGAGAGTTGGGGGAGAAAAAAAAAATAGAAATCAGGCCCCTCCTTAGAAGGGATTGGTCCTACCAGAGGGGGGGGAATACAAGGGGAGTAGGGTTACGGAACCAAATATGAATTCTCAGGTGATGGAGAGGAAAATGGCTAGGGGAGCATCAGCTCAATGAAAAAGGAAGGCGCGTCCCACGAGTCAGATGTGGCGGAAACGTGGACTCATTCCTAGATACGGGGAAAAAAGAACAAAAAAGATTCCGCCGGAAAATAGCGCATCAAGGTATTAGGGTGGCAAGGGAAAGGAAGTTGTGTCCACAAAAATAAGGGAAAGTCCAAGCAGAAGATCATTGAAGAAAAAAATTAACGAAAGGTCCCCTTAACAGAAGCCTCAATGCATAGCGCATTGACCCAAAGAGAGATCAATGGCGGGCGGGGAAGGGAAAAGCAGCGGGAACCTTCTCGAAATCCAGGGGCCGATGGGGGGGGGGACATGCTGAAATACAATGCCCTACAGGAAAATCCAAAAGGGAAGGGAAGCCTATGAAGGGAATGCAATCGGGACGCTCTGCCGTCCACTCTAAAATGCACACACGGCCAGACTGAAGAAAGCAAAAAACAAAATGAGTGACGCAGCAAGGGAATAAACGCAGAAGAGAGCTGCGTGTACTCCTCAACTGCAAGTCAGATCGGGATGAAAAGGCAGAAAAACTACCCAAGAGGGGGGCACCAAAGCCTTCTAAAGGGGGGGTTTGAAAACTAGGCAAGAGTGCGCAACCGCTTAGGAAGATGAGGACCGTTTAAGTCACTTTCCAACCGGGGTAGACTCGAACGTGGGGAAGGAAGAACTGAACCGGTGCTTAGCTGGATAATGTATGGAACTGAAGGCACCTGGTGGAGACCGGTGCCACACCTGGTCTGAGAGCTTTATCTTATTAAAATGTAAGGGGGGGGGGGAACGAGGACTTATTGAAAAGCGGGTTCCCTTCAGATGGGGCCGGGTTGTCACAACCGAATGGCGAAAAGTAATCACATGGACATCCAGGACCAAACCATCATTAGCGGGAGTTCAGCGGAGGGGGGGGATTGTCAGCATCAGGAGCGCGGTGTCATTTGACTGTCTGCCCGCAGAAGTTGAACTGGACGGTGAATGAACACGGGGAGTGCGGGACAACCACCAGTTTAGGGTCCTTCTTGGGAAAATGAAGGCTGATATGGGGCCGAAGTAGGGTTGTGGCCCGGATGGGGGGCAAACAAACTGAAGGGGATTGGGCGGGCTGGGTCAGGATGTCATAAACAATGGCAGGGGGGCCCCCTGCAATTCCTTGAACACCGACTTACCAACATGAGTCTTCGAAAGTCTTCCTCAGATCTTGCGGAAAGGAGTACGGGGGAAATACGGAAGACAACAGTTCAAAGGACAGTGGATCGGGGGCTGGTCACTCTTCCGGGAGGGGGGAGGCGTCAAAATTGGGGGTTTTTACCAAATGGTCCCGGGAGTCCTTCAGGGGGGAATGGAGCGGAAGCGAAGCTGGGGGGAAAATTAGTCCAGAAAAAGCGAATCGTTCAAAGATAGATGGCCAATACATCGGTACATTGCCGGGTTGGGGTCGGTCAAAACAAGGGACTGTCAGGCCGATAATGGACGCTGACAGCGTACATAACACCATTCCCTTCTGGGAGGCCCGTACACGTGTTGGGGAGGGGTCTGGAGTGAAAGAGGGGGCTTTATCATACAATTGGACGGTCGAGGCGCGTGAATTCGAGTGCTCGCGCATATCCAATTTGGTCAGGGGAGGGCTGGGGCCGGTTGGAGACAAAGGTGTAAAAAAAAGGGGTCCAAGAGGAGGCAGTCTCACGACTAGAAAAACAAGACCTATCTCAATGCGAGGGGTCCCAAGTGGGAGCGTGCCTAAGACAAGCGAAAGAGGGGCAGAAGAACTCATAGATACGCCACCATTCAGTACCCTTTTTTCTTGACCAGCGACAAGACTCACTCGTGCCGCCGCCTGAGGGGGGAAAGGGGGAGGGGGCGTTTCGGGGGGTCAATTTAAGAAAGGAAAGACTCCCGGGGAAATCTGGACGTAAAGGAAAAAGTGGGGGACAAAGTTAAAAAATCAGGCGACGCATGACAGGGACGTAGGACTTAAAAGAAGAAGGGACGAAGACACACGAGCCCCGTCGATCTCAGGGAGACACTACTGAAAACTCCTTATCGGTCAAAATCACGAAAAGTGGGAATGCAACGGGGGGGAATTCGGATGACGTCAGTCGTTGATACCTGGCCGAGTGAAGAGCAAATATGGTTCGGGGGGTCCAATGGGGCAGGCATTGGGTTCCCAGGCGCAGTGGAGGGATCCGCAAAAAACACGCTTCTAAAAAGTGAAAACCGGATTGGAGTAAACTCGCCCCCCGGGCCAATCCCAGAACAAAAAGTTGTTGTGGGCAGCGGCCTGCGATCGGGTGTTTTGAGGGCGGACACTTCCCGGACCGCTCAGAAAGGGCATAGATCTAGGGGGTCCGAAATAAAACTGCAAAAATTTTCACTGTGGGGCTAAGAGATGACCGGGGAAAGATAAAGCAGGAGCGCGGTAGAGAAAGGGATTCTAAGAACATTGGCGCATAGAATGTATGTGAAGCCTTAAAGCAGATATGAGCCAGGTGGGACAGGAGAAAACCCATCGTACTTGCATGGGCTGGGGGGTGAAAGGGGCAAAAGGGTGGCACCTGGAAGGGTCGGGCGAAAGTCGGAGTCATACGATGAAGGTAGGGGGGAGCGACAGACTTGCCTTTCCGCGACCAAATTTGCTTAAAAGAAAGACCGGCCGAGAAGAGGGTGGCCTTCGATTACTGGCACAAAGAAGGTGATCAATGGGGAATTGAACGGATGGGCATGAGGAGGTAACGATCAAAGGGTGGGGGAAAGGGTACCTTCAAACACCCCCTTACAAAATGCGGACCTAGGCCTTGATGACTTTAAGTCGGCTGCGTTCGGGGCAGACGGCAACGGAGCCGAGGGGGCGGCACCTCGTCACCGGGGGGAGGCCCGGGGCCAAGCCCATTCCTTCGTGGAAAGGTAAAAGAAAGAGAAATCGGACAAGAGATGAAAGGTCGAAAGAGATTCTATGCTTAAAATGAAAGGGGAAACAAGAGGGCAGAAGCGGAGTTTTTTTAATGGAAGGGTGGTCTCAAGGAGAGAAGAGTAAAACTTAGAAGGAAACGCATCCGGGTTGCTTTAGGAGAAGACTGGATCGGGGGGGGTGACCACAATGACAAAGAAAATCCCATCATGGGCACCTCTGTGGGGGATTCTGAACTGGACTACGAAAAAGAACACCAAAAGGAGGGGAGAGGAAGGTAGAGTTAAGTCCAAGCGCGGTTGCAGATGAAAGGGGGGGAAGTATGGGGAGTGCAACGTTGAAGGGGGAAAAAAAGCGAACGTTACAGACAAAGAAAGCCGCGTCGGTTCATAAAAAGGAAAAGAACAGCCAGCGGAAACGCCAAGAACAAACAGAATGATGCCCAAGGAACAACAGAAAAGGGGGACACCTCTGGTCCTGGGGGGAGCAGGTATTGCCGTCTCTAAAGGGTTCACCACGACCTTTTACGCGGGGTTTAAACGGGCTCAGGAGTGTACCGCGAATGGTGAACACCGCCATCCAGCTGAAAAAAAAAAATCCGCCGGAAACGCGCAAGAGCGATTAAACAGTAGATAAAGTCCGAGGGCAGCAGAGATTGTCTGTGCAGAGTGGGAACAGTGAAAGCCTGGGATCGGGGACAAAACGTAAAGGAAAGGGTATACCAAGGCAGAATAAAAGGGGATTGGTCACGTAAAAATAATTCAAGCACGAACCGGAAGGAGTTTCATTGGGGAGCGGAAGAACGTCGGGTCGAAGAAAAAAACGACGAAAGACGAACCGGATGCGCGAGGAAATAGAAATGTACAAAAGTGGCCGTCCCTGTCATTGGACACCCACCCCCCACACAAGTAACTACTAAAGCCGGGGGACGGGCAAAACGAGGGGAGGGTTGAAAGAAACAAAATCATCTGCAAAGGGCCAGGGGGAACAGAAAAAGAGGGCCTTGTTTCTGAGAACCGCAGGCTCAGGCTCTCGCATGGCTGGGACTGCTCTGTGGGTAGGGAAGTTGTAGGACGCACAGGAAAAGGGGGGCTGCCAACCTAATAGGGTTCTCTCCAGGAGGAGACAAAATTAACAAGAAGTCCGCCAGGCAAACCATAAGCAGACGAGGGAAATACCACAAGGGGCTGGTGGGGAGTGGGATTGGGTACCTACCGATAATTAAAAGGAAGCCCGGGGGAAAAGGGAAACGCAGTTCAGTAGAAACCCCGCAGACACTAAGGGCCAGAAGCACTGGGTCCGGACTTAAAAATAAAAAAAGGAAAGAAAAATAAGGCATTTGGGCTATACCTAACACGTGGATCGAATAGATCACATGACTCTCGGTTGATCCGGCTAGGAGATTTGAATCAAGCGACTTCAGAAGCCGGGCTCCACAGTATTCCCGTCTCCAAAGTCGCTTCCAACGTGACAGGATCTTACCGCCGAGACACTGCATTAGGAGAAATTTTTGCTCAGGGGACGGCCCCCACTAACTGGCCAATGGAAGGGAAGCTCCAGTAGGAACCTGGGATGCAGTACCTAAAAGAAAGAAATGCATCGGAAAGCAGGCCTGCCAGAAAAATCGGGATATGTGAAAAAGGCGTTTGGTGTCCTATCTCTGAAAATGTTAGTCTGGACTTCTTAGGTATCGTCAACCTGCAGCACAACAGTGGGACAAATGCCCTGGAGAGGTGGCTCGGTTGTAGAGAGGGACTGAACGGCTCCGGACGGCCCTACATGAGGAAGGAAAACAAAGCTCACTTGCCCCATAATAACAGCAGATGCTAAGCAAACGCGAATGTGGGAAAAGCCGGGGGGATATCCGCGTAGAGAACTTGTACAGAATCCCAACAACGGCACGGCACAAACGATCTGCCAGGGTGATAAAGAGACAGCGTCATTAAGCCAGGCCGAAGTACAAGCACGGATGCAAAGGACGGTCAATGGGGGAAACGAGCTGGACCCTGAGGGGGGAACTATCTAGCAGGAAGAAAACAGAGGTCACTCCTTGAAGGCAGCGACCACACGACTTTCTTCGGCAGGGGGTAAAAATGAGGGGAAACAAATGAGCCCTCAAATCACCTACGAGCGCGCGTAGACCAAACTACTTCAAAACATTGGAGGAAGGGTAGGACAGGAATAGCCAAAATAGGGGGGGAGGGGAAAGCAGTCCGAAGAATCTCCCATGTGAAGGAGGTAACGCGTATTGCCAGCCGAGTAACGAAAAACAAGCCGCCCCTCATTTAATTTCTTGGCCTATCGGGTCAAAAAAGCAACGGCATGAAGATTCAGATGTCAAGATAAGACAAGGGGGGGCAAGGCCGAAAAGGGTCATCAACACGTCAAAGGCACTAAATTCAGACATCCATAAAATCAACTTCAAGTCGCGAATGCAGACACTACGAAGCCGGGAAAAAGGACCGCGTAATGGGGATGCGGGGCCAAGGGGAATGGCATGAGGGTAAGAGGCAAAGGAAAACAAGCTTTCCGAAAGGGACCAAACGTGTAAAAGGCTAGAGGGGATACAATGTACTCATACCTAGTTACACCCCGCTCGACCTCTGGGATAGAACCGGCAAGGAGAGGGTGGAAAGCTTAAGACAGAGAGTCGAAAGAAAGTAATGGCGTGCATCGAATAAACGTTCACGCGAGAAACGGTTTTTTACATCCTTACAGTAACTGACGATCTCGACGCTTTGGGCGAAGGCTCCTGCAACGACCATGGACGGGGCCTGGGGGTCCGCCAAAATTCGATAGGAAAAAGGGTGGGCGTAGGGGTTGCCGACCAACTTAAGGGGGACCACCACTTGATGCGAAATTAATGGGGGAGCGCTCGGGGTATTTTCATTCCTGGGCCAAAGGGATCAGAGCGTTGGGCGGTCAGCGTGCGGGGCGACCGAGAAAAGAGCAAAGGCAGCGAAAGATTGCATGCAATCAGAGCGTCAAGCCAACGGCTTGGAGGATTTGCTCCGAGTAAAATGGGGGGGGGGGGGGCCAAAAACATGCAACCGAAGCAAGAGCCTGTCCAGGTCGTGGGCGAAGGAAAGAGGGATCACTTTCCAGAAGCCCGCACCCCCGAGGGAGGAGAAAAGAAGAGGAATATAAAGTCTAGGCAGGGAAAAAAAAATTCGAAAGGATCCGAGATCTTTCAAGAATTTAATGCATGCAGTAATGGGCTACAAGCGGCCCTACAATCATCCCAGAATTGGGGAGTCTACGGGAAATCAGAAAATCTGGAGACAGCTGGCAAAGTTGGAACACGTCGTCGCCATAATCATGACAGCCTGACCCGCAAAAAAAACAAAGGTCTGTTTGCACAGAATGACAAGCCAGAGAAGGAGCGCGCCAAATGATCACCATAACAACCCTCAAGAACCAATTAAGGTGGGTCAGACCGACACCACAGGTTTTCATGAGGGAGGGAAGGACCAAGCAAAAGTTGAAGAAGGGCAGAAGGGGGAGTCAAAAAAAAACCAAAAGAGTCGGCGGCCAGGGGGTCCAGGGCAGTATCTGGGTCCAACCTTTTCCCTCGCGGATGGGGGGGCATCGATACAAAACGTGATTCGTGCGGCATGAGGGAGGAAGGGGGGAAGAAATAACCGTCCTGGCCTGGGCGTCGACGGGGACGTAATCCTAGGGTCCTGCTTAGTGGGGAGAAATTCCGGTAAAAAAAAGGGGGGGACGACGAGGGAAAAAGCGTTGGAAATTCGTCCAAAGGGTGTCACCAAAGGCATAGGGGAAAGTAAATGAACCAGGTAAATAAGGGCGAGATTCATTAGCTTACTGAACCAGGGGGGAGGCGGATGGACTACAGAAATAGCAGTGGCCTGATGCCGAAGAAGTTAGGCATGCGGGGGGGATGGGGAACCCTGTCGTGGTGCCAACCAATTGATGGGTCAGGTGGACAACTCATGAGGTATAGTTTTTACGCAGAGGAGTGTGTGGCACGAGGGGCCCCGACAGATAGGGCTGGGCATCGGGGAAGGAGGGAAAAAGAGCCGGCAGGGGATAACATGAACCGACGAACCCCTTTATCTTCGTATGACGGTCCCCTCAAAAGAACGAGTTACCTAGGACCGGGGGAAGACAAGGCAACTTGGCCGTTTGCAAAAGGGGGGGGGGAAGTTTGGTCGCAAAAGAGAACTCATTAGGGGAGGGACGTACGAGGGGGGGGGTTTTTAACTAAGTAACGGAGACGACCTGGTCGTCTTTTTTGTGAGACGGACAGATAAAGGAAATGGGCCCCAGATGGGGGGAAGTCAAGAGAGAAACGTGCAACATATATACTGGCTAACAAGAAGGGGGAAACAGGGGACGTGGTGTCGGGCCCCACAGTATAATTGAGGGGAAGGAAAACTTATGCTGTCACTCTTCATCAAAAAATGTCAGGAGAAAACCTACGGGTGTTGGGAGGGGGAAAAGATGGAAAAAGTCATTAGCGACGTCACATTTCGCGTGGGCTCAAAAAAAGCAAAAAGAAGCTGGGGCTTATTTTGCAGGAGGCATGTTCGCATCAAGGGAAAACGGCAGGTGTAAGCTGCGCACTAGACTCTCAAAAACGAGACCCGGCTCAGCGGCAAAGGGGGCCACGGAATGCAGTCGTTTGCAGAGGCGAACAAAAAATAACTCATAGTGCCAGTGGCCCCCCATGACGCCGTCACCAGCCTTCAAACTACACATAGAGGAAGCCCTCCTCGTGGGGCGGTTGAGGGATTGTTCAGGTAATAAAACCCAAGGAAGAAAACTGGAGCGAGGACATTCACGGACGAGAATGTGTCTTAGCACAGCGCTCCATCTAATTGGTGTCGGTTAAGATCCAATGAAACCGCATAAAAGGAGTGGGGGGAGACCGGGGAGACGGGAAAACACGTTGTCGTAAGATCGCGGATCACTTAGAAACAGAGAAGAGCAACGGTGTGAAAGGGAACGTGATCAAAGGGGGGGAGTCTAAAAGTGGGGGGAAGTGGAAACGGGCCGATGGAAACAAGAGAATTTGGGGGACGGTTAAAGCGGGAGTGAACATGGTGGAGATTTCATAAAGGAGCTGTCGGCGAAAAAAAGACCAGGACGTGAAGGGGGGGGGGCGGGGGAATGGGGGAATTAAAACCACCTCCAAAACCCACCCAGCCCTGGTTTAAGCATAAAAAGACTATAAAGGGGGCACATGGGCGTACCCTGAGGGTCTCCGACATAAAAAGAGGGGATCAAGATGAAGTCTCCGAGAACAATGCTAGCCTTTGTCCCAGGGGGCGACAGCGAGAGACGAAAAAAAATGACCGAACGAAAGGGCCTAGACTGTTTCGCCTAGGTGTTCGACTAAGACCTTCGTCATAGAATAGGAGGTGTCAGGGCCCGTGAAAGATGCGCCCACAAAAAAAGGTGATGGAGAAGAATACAAAAACGGTGGGGGCAGCACGTGATGCTGTGGGGTTGAAAAGAGACTTCAAGTGAAATGGATTCCGTAGTCAGCACAAAGCAGAAGCCGGGCGATCGGTTAGGAGGCGCCGGTCTTTTCGTAAGAAAAATCCGAAAACTAAGGACGGCTCGAGCGTTAAAAAAATAACGAGGGTTTCCGTGGAACTAAGGAGGGGAAGATGGGATGAGGAACCTCGTCAAAGTAACCGTCTCGCAGGGAATCAAGGTGTGGAAAAAATGGTCACTCAGGGAAGACACCCTCGGACAATCTTCCAAGGCCTTGATCACGTGCATTCGGGGCTGAGGCCGTAGGCTTGACGGAATCGATAAAAGACCGGCACCATCGGAAGGGGGGTAGCCGCCGAGAAAGGGTGCACACCCAAGAGAAGTGCGTGTTGGAAAAGGGAAAAGATGGAAAGCTTACCGTTCTACAAAAAAAACCTAGAAAGTCGCAATGGGGGGGGGATAGGGCAAAGCGGAGAGGCGTTCTGGCTTAAGATTCGGCGAGTAATGAACGGAGAGGGGGCGAAGGCGGATGGGGGAGGGCTGGAATCGACGGCGGTCTGGGGACACACAAAGTGAAAACTCCATTACATGGAAAGCGTCCTCAGCCCGCGTCAGGGGGGGAAACCTGAAAGGATGACTCTCAACAAAAGGGAAAGGGGAAAAGGAAAAAATCTCAGGTCGAATCCTGGGGAGAGAAAGGACTAGTTGGCTTGGGTTGAAGCCGCGCCGAAACAGATCAGCAGCAAATACAGTCAGTCGTTCAGAGTTTGGACTCGCAGAGCGGGAAAAAAAGAAAGGAACGAGAGAAAAAAAAAGGGCCATATCGGGAAAAATTTCCGAAAGAGCAGGTTTTGCGCACTTTCCTCTGGACAGGAGACTCCGGTTACATTTCACCACACCACTTGGGGGGGGGAGGTCCAACGGGCAATTGTAAGAAGGGTGCCAACGAAAGCACACTGCGTTCTCTAACTCGAAAAAGCGAAGACACAAGAGAAAAAAAAGGAGGTGACAGGTCTAGAGGGGGGGGTTGTAAGGTGACATTTAAACCTGTCAAAACCTAGTTTGGGTCTATGAGAGGGGTCAAAATGAAATATGTTTTCCTTATACAAGTAGCTGGGTGCACGTAAAAAGAGAAGGCACCTCTCCCTACGTGGTTTCTAGCAGAATTGGACTGCGGGACAGGGGCGGGGTCGAACCAAGAAAAAGCGACATTCGATCGAAAAGCTAGGACAGGACTTGCCGTGTTTATGGCCCGTCAGACCTACAAGCAACATGAAAAGGTGCTAAACGAAGGGGGGATTGAGGGACCTCACCGGCTCTATGAAGCCAGAACAGAAAATATTAAAAATGCCGAGTGGAGGAAACGAGCGCAATTAAAATGCGCGCAATTGCTGTTAGATAAGGTACAGGATCTTTATCTCTGAGGCACATAAGGTCTGGCCTAAAAGGGTAGTCGGAAACTCAGGAGGATTTGTGTTGTCTGACCAGAGGAAACATCCCGGCAAGGAAGGACCCCAGGCAAAAAAGAGAACGCCTTTCAACTACAAAAGGGGAATGTGGGGAAGGGTTGGAATGGAAGTGGAGACACATTCCGCCGGGACATTTGCAAAAAAGTGCCTTTTCCGCCAAGCAGCGGAAGGGGGTCGAGTACCAGTCGGAACGGTGAAAAGAAAAGAGCGTAAAGAAGGACGGGACTCAGAAACTCGCCAAGTGAGAGAGCTGCAAATCGTTAACAAGCAAGAAATATCCTCTAGGTTGGAAATCAGCGAGCGGCGACTAGCTAACCGTCTTCAAAAACGAAAGAAATCGAGGTCTGGGGGCGTTCTATTAAAAAAACGCTCACTTTGAGGAGCAAGACGGGACGACATGCAGATGAGCCTGGAAAGTCCGACGATCCGCTATGTTCCGAAGAAGAAAAACAAAAAACGCCTTCACGAAGGCTTCGGCGAAGAAGATATTGTTTTCATCTTTTGAACAAACCTTTCGTCAAGGGGGAAAGAGACTGATCATGAAGTTCGGCGCCGGGAAACGCAGGCAGCAAAAAGTGGGAACATGACGGGAAAGGAAATCGGGCTCGGGTGTCTGAAGAGCTGGGAAGAGAATAGAATCTTGGAAAAACCTTCCCTGGGAGGCCAAGAAAAAAGCAAGGTCAAAATTCCGGTCAGGACTATCAAATGCGGTCGCGGGAATGATATCCGATAGCTAACGTTGGAAAAGAGGCACTCGAAAACAAGGTGGAAAGGCGGTCCCCTTGAGGGGATGGTTTGGAGACAGCTGCGTACGTTCCGCCGGAAGAATGATGGGGGAACGCCCCCCCCCCCCAACACGGCAAAATGGAGGAAGGGAGGACCAAACAGGAATTATGGGTGCACTTCTCTCAAATGGAATACACTCTTGGACGAAATCTATTCCAAAACAGAGAAAACCGAAGAAAAACTTCGGGAACTAAACCTGGAATGACTGTAAAAATGACGCCGCCCACAAAAAAGTCCGACGGGAATCTATCCCTGCCCCTTGAAAACGGCACTGCAATGTGCTTCGGCGGAAGGTACGGAAGCCGCAAAATATGAGGAAGCCTCCTATAGTCGCCATCAATTTGGCTTACTGTGAAAGAATGAAGGAATTGCCCACTAGAGGAAACCGACCAGCCGACACAGATTACATCAGCGGGGGACAAAAAAGAAAAGAGACCAAAGAGCTCAGGCCAGCTGTCCCAAGCATCAAATTGGTTTGACCGACATTTTCCTCAACACGGAACACTCAAAGACTGAAAAAAAAAACGGCAAGCGCGAACTTGTGCCGAAAATAGAAGCCAAGGAATAAGGAGAAGGGAGAGATGAGAAAAAAAGGGTTGGACATGGTACTAGCAGAGGAAGGGGTGAACCGTCAGGGGAAATAATTACACTCGTGAAAAACGATCGTAGTCAAAAAAGACGCAAACCTAAAACTACTTTCACGCCGTGTCAGAACCGAGGGGGGCAAGGAAAAGGCTAAAAACGTGGGAAAGTAAAAGTCAGGGTTGTAAAGACAGAATCCAAGCCACAAAATCCCAGGGTTCCTGGAAAAAAAGGAAGAGCACCACCAAGAAAAGAAAAAAGGGGGGGTGAAAAAGAAGGCCCAAAGGAACGGATCTCCGACGCTGGTGTTTGGGAGAGAGAGCGGAAAAAGTTAGCCCGGCTTACGCCAATACGAATAATGAAACTTTTTGCAGGAGGTTGATTACCAAAAAAAGAAGAAGGTTTGCGATTGGGGAAGGGGAGTAGATAGATATGGCGCGCCAATCAAGCATTGGCAAGGAAGGAGACAACGGGGAAGAGGGAGGGGTGGCGCATTACACTGGCAGTGGGCGAAACATTCCGAACGTCCCTGAAAGCTAACTATTAAAAAGGAAGCAAATAGCAGCATCACTCTGAGTGTCGGGCAAGATTCAGTGAAAGAAGGACGGGCAATCCGAAGATAAGTCTAAGAGGAAACGATCACGTCCTTTGAACGGTCCGGACAGACAAATG
>Ga0179593_1631921_pt1 | contig 14466 bp, 13 predicted proteins | sample CZODoug2_1_08_16_FD_185931 | JGI IMG/M metagenome (GOLD analysis project Ga0179593, IMG submission 185931) | Vadose zone soil fungal communities from Angelo Coast Range Reserve, California, USA - CZODoug2_1_08_16fungal (PacBio error correction) | ecosystem: Environmental > Terrestrial > Soil >...
TAGGAAAAAATAAGGCCAGTGCGTGTACTTGGAAAGTTTGACTCGGACTCACCGGCCTTCTACCTCCACGCTACGCTGGCAAAGGAAGGAACTGGGGTGGAAAGGTCGTAGATAGAATCTAAACATATTATCAACACTCTAGGATCGGGAAATTCTCCTAAAAAGGAAAAAAAAGCGCTAGGGTCTTGTCTGCATTGGGCGGTAGTTCTCGGAAGAAAAAAAATTTGCAAGGTGAACACTGTCCAGATTGGGGGGGAGACAACGTTCGGGGAGGTTCGGAGGTCGTGGGAGCCTTATAATCAAGGGGCGTTTGTGAAAACAAGGGGGAAAAGTCAAAAAGCCAAGATGGGATGCGGCCGCAGTAGACGAACTGGAGGCCGGGCAACAGGAACCGCTAGGAGCTTGGGAGTAGAGGTGGCGCTCCGGATCAGGACAGGGGAGATCAAAAAGTGTGGTAACTCATTCCGCCGATTTCATCGGAAGACTTTAAAGGTAACATGGGAAAGCACACGCGGATGCAAACACATGGGGGATAAAAAAAATCTACGTGAGCAGTCACAGAGGTGCACCAAAAAAACGCCATTGGTCAGCGTGATCCTGAAAATAGACCCGGTCAAGGGGGAAATAAAAGTCCGGAGATTAATAGGGAAAAACTGGACGTCCAACCATCAATTGGAACCTGACGTGAAAGTCTCTTTTACGACAAGAAAGAAACTGCATAACAAGGCGGCAGGGTTTGCGGGCTGGAATGAAGAACCAGGGAAACTAACGTGCCAAAAAGACTGTCTGCGAGAAAAACTGAAAACAACTTTTATGAAGCCGGAAGGAGAACGTCGGACTGGAAAAGCTGTGGGGAGGTGTTTGGGGGGTAAGAAGAAAAAACCGAATGGGGGGGGAAAAAAACGGCCGCGGTGGAGGGGGGGGGAGGGAAAACAGGGGCTTGCATTTGGAGCGTTTGGTGGAATTGGACCAGCGGGAAGATAGAAGGGGGAAATGTGGGGCGGGAATTCTGATGGAGACTCAGTGAAGAAGACGTGGAGGGGCGAGCAGCAAGGGGGAGTTAAAAAACGGGAGACAAAAAAAACTGGGCTACACACCCGAAACGAGAGGACCGCAACCCTCGATTCAGCGTTGAAAATATATATCACTAGGGCCGGAGCTTTCCCAGATCGGACGAAAAGGGAAGAGGGTAAGATCAACTGGCAACGGAAGCTATCGTGGATGAACAAGCTTATGACGGAATGTTCGCGACGTCGAAATCCGACGGGAAGGCGAGACGCAAGGAGGTGCCAGCTCACAAGAAGCCGTCTCAAAGGAAGGTACCCGGTGCCCTCGAAAAAAATTGCGAGGAGATACGGACAAAAAGCAAAAGATCCAAAAGCGAACCTGCTGGCAAGGCAACGACTTCCCGAGTAAACAGAGCAACATGCAAAGAGAGGAGATGAACATTCGATCAAGTGTCGGTCTGAAGGAAGGGGCAATAGTGAAGATATGATTCTCAGGAGAACATTGAAGATCGCAATCCGGGTACGCCAGCGATGCGACAGGATCAGAAACTCAAGGGAAACTACAGCACAAGAAAAAAAAGGGGCCGTACAAGAAGGGAACACTAAAAACCCAAACCCTCCCGTTTGGGATCCCAATTAACGTCGAAGAGCGAGAGAACAGGGAATCTCGACCCGACGCCAAGGAACATGGTGCCGGTGACAGGGAAGAGAAAATGGTCAACCATTATGGAGAGGGTCGGTACGAGGCCGTGAAATCGTAAAAAAATAAATGCGTTAGGGGGCTCGTAAAGGACTGGCAGCCATCCCATGAAAATGAAAACGAAAACTAATCGGACAGAGCGGGGATTGTTTTGACTTCTCAACTGCACCGAGGTCGAAAACTATCGTACGCACGTCAGCTAGAACGACCAGCAACAAAAAATACGGGGTGGCAAAAAAAAGAAAAATAAAACATGATCTCCATAAGGCTGCAAAAAAATTGGGCCAGGGGCGTCGGGGATCACCGGGAGCAGGGAACAAAAACCAGTCAAGAGGGACACCTCTCTCAGGAAACGAGAGATGAAATAGCACAAAGGGGACCGAAACCCCTGGCACAAGCATCGATCAATCGGGACCAGAGGCACATTTTCAGCCGCATGGAAAAAGTAGGCACGGCATGAGGCGGGGACAGTGATAGGGCCGCCACGACCGGAGAACTCCAAATTCGGATCGCAAAGAAAAAGGGGTCTCCCTGGGAAGAAAGATACGCACAGGGGGGAAGGCAAAAAGCACCAATCCACCAACTTTTCCGAACAAAAGTCGCCTGCGCGGAGTCTCAAAAAAGATTCAAAGTTGCCGACGAAGGAAACCTGTGTTAGCCATGGGAGCATAGGATGGGGGAGGTCCTGTATGAGGGGCGGGCAAGACAGGAAGTAGCAAGAAAACCGGAGGGGAAAGTCGAGGAGAAGACCGTAGTGGGAGCTAAATCATCTTGATATAGGCAGGGCACCGGATGTAAAGAAGAACCCGAGTGGGGAAGAAATATTTATGGCATAGGGGGGGAACCGTCACCCATCACGTCGAAGGGGGCCAAGAGATCACCACAATAAAAAAACGGCGAAAGGAACCAGTTGGAAAAACAGCTATAGCAGGGGCCAAATCATGTCTTCAGGAAGGTAAAAAAAAAAAATTTGCAACCCAGAGACGGTACCAGACCGTCCCGACGGATTACGTATTACTTAAATATATCGAAAAGACAAACTGGAGGGGAAGGGTTAAAAAGTGAGGAAAGAGGAAAAAACCAGAAGAATCTCGTCGAAATGACGACGGTTCGGGAAACGAGGCTGCCCATTTTCAGGAAAAAGGCCAGCTGATTCAGGGGTGCAAGAAGCAAAAGAACGCAAGAGAACTTGGTCAGAAGAAAATGGGGGAGCAAGTTGTTGGGTCGAAAGGGGTAAAGACCCTTTGTCTCGGTCGAGAAAAAGCAAGATGTGTGGAAAAAACGCGGGGGGGGGGGCGACGGAATACCTTTACAGAATGTGGGACAGAATGGGTCAACGATGGCTTAGCAGAACACAAGGGACTAGAGGGATGTCGTCAAAACAGTGGTTTATCTTGCGGGGGGGAAGGTTGGGCCCAAGCGAAACAGACAAGGAGGCAGGTAAAGAAAAAAAATGGGCGTGAGGCGGAAAGGGGGAAAGTTGCATAAATGCCGGATGATTAGATCCCGCCAAAGGGGCGCGGAAATTCAAAAAGGTGATGTGGGTAAGAGGTGATAAAGAATCGAAGAGCGATTATCAAGAGGGCCGGGGGCGAGGTGGATCTAGGGGAGGGTTTAAAATTACAGGCAACTACTGGGAGAGGGTAGAACGGAGTCGTATCCACATGGAAAATCGTGAAATGGGGGACAGGAAGATCATGACCCCTAGAGAAAAGAGTCGGTCCAGGGGCTCACTGGTCTTGAGATCAGTAGTGACTCTGGAGCGATTGGGACCGAAAACGCAAGCTGGTTTACGACTTTAAGTGCGGAATGCGAAAGTCTCTCAAAAACCGAGTCTATCAAAAGGTGGGGAAGTTTAAAAAGGGGAAACGAATTTTCTTGGAAGAAGTGCCGAAGACGAGGGAGATTCTGTCAAAATGCTGGGGTAGCAAGACTTAAAGTTAAAAAAGAGGCAAACAAGCGGCGGACTCGAAATCGGTCCCTTTCCATGGGGGCTCTCTAAATTTTTTATTGCTTAAAAAAATTCTCAACGGGGGATCTCAGAGGGGTCCATCCTCGGTCAAAAGGCACTCTATGCTCGATCAATACAATCAACTTGGGCCTCTTTTCCTTCACGGCGTTAAGAAAGGTGGTAATTTGGTCTTCTAATGGGGGGCTTCATCATCGTACCTGGCAGACCGGGGAGGGACCTCTCGAGGGGTTACTTTTGCTCAGTTGTAAAAAAACGAGGTTCTGGCAGTGGTTCGTTAACCTGTCGTTCCTGAACAAGGTGTGGTTCGGACGGGTTCGCGGGAGGGAGACCGGGGCCTTCGATCTACGTCTAGGAAAAGGAGCAATATCTTCTGAAAAAATCCCGTAGTCTGAAATTGACATGTCGACGAAGTAAAGTGAGATCAATCGTCACGCAACCAGGGCCTCCAACAAAAGAAATAATCGACAGAAAAAGGAAAAAGAGGCTTCCCGAGTCATAGATAAGTCTTGGGTTTCAAAAGATTCCATCTGGGGGATATGGCGTTTTAAGACACGGACGACGGCCAGGTAACATCCGGGGTCGTCATTGGTCAACTTTAAAAGGGGGGGCACTGTATAGAGAAAGGGGGAGAGGATTGCGGGAGTCTTAACTCGCCCTTCTCTTGATCCGATCACCTAACTCAACCAGAAGCTGGGCGAATTAAGAAAAGATCCTGTTTAAGCTGGGGAAGAAAATCGAATATTTTCGGGGAGGGACCGCAGAGGGAAGATGATCGCCAGAAATCGGTGGCCAACGAATAAATCTTGCGAAGAAAGAGGGGGGGGTGGTCTAGCCCTTGGGGCGCTGACTCCGGTGGTTGACTTGACAGCTGGCTCGGACGTCGGATCGGGTTAGTAAACAGATTCAAGAAATGTTTTATTGAAAAAATCTTTATAAGACCTCTGGGCTTAGGACGACACAACAGGTAACAGGCGCGGAGGAGAAAGAAAATTCAAAACACTTACCTACATCCCCGGCGTGCGGAAACCAGGAGGAAGGGAATCAAAACACCAAAAAAAGGGAAAGACAAAGCAGGATCCTTCTAGCTTAGAGGAGGACGGCAATAACCCCAGAGCTTGTGCACGAAGAGGAAGAAAAACCGAGGGAAAACGTTCGGATGATTTTTGGTAAAGAGCAAGGCGCAAACTACGGGTGCAGGGAGTGGGAAGCGTAAAACTAAAAAGAAGGCGGTTTCCCATACAGGGGCTGGTGGTCCTGCGACGTGGAAAGATAATCAAAGCGGTTTCGAGGAACAGGGAAAGGGTGGGGATTCCTGATCGAGGGGGCAAGATAGTGATTTTGCCTTAGGTTGAAAAAAATCTGAAATGAAACGTCCGCACAAGCGAACCGTTGGGAAATCAAGGGCTCCCATGGAGGGAAGAGCGCTTCAAGGGCCTCAAAGGGAGGCGGAAATCGAGTTTTGACCCACCCGATTCGGCCCGTATCGTTGGGGAGCCAATACCACAGCACGACTTGAGGAAGAGTGATGAAAAAAAAAAAGAAAAAGGGGGAAAAAGGGGCTGCCCGCCATATAACCCAAGAAGTGTCTGATAAAAGGAGAGGGCGGCTGCGACCCAGGACCATCGTGCAACCATAAAAGGAATGATAGCCCTTTCCGCACACAGCGCGCCAAAAAACGGTTTGGAAAGGAATGGGCGCCCGACACAGGGCAGGCAGACCGGGCCAGTGGGTTATCCGGGGGGATCGGGACAAAAAGAAAAAAAATAAAAGACCCTGATAAGGGAACATTTGCAACTTGCATCTGTATGCACAGGTGGGATCAGTCGTGAAGGTATGCAATGAAGCGAAGGTTACCAAGACAGACAGATCGGACAGCGATAGCAGATCCCTCCAGGGAAAGGTAGAACAGGAGAGAAAAAAACTCCCCTCGAAAAGAAGCTTTATGAGCGCATCACCAATCTGAGAGAAGAGCTGATGTTAACGAGGGAGGGGGGGAAAGGAGATCGAATCAATAGAGGGAGAATGGGAAGTTCACGAACAAGCAAAAACGGATCTTTGGAGGAAAGAGGTCGTGCGAACTAGGATCAAGCAGAAACTTGTGGTAAGAAAGGTATTTGAACCCGAAAGAGGAGACGGGAACAAGGAACAGGTTCAGACAGTAAAACGTGGGGAAGGGGTATTCAAAAAACGTTTCGCCTTCCAGAACCCAAAGTAGAGAAAGTATTAAAACCGGTCTCACAAGCGCGAAACGCAGTAAGGAGATTGTCGATTGGGACGGAAAAAGAGAAACGAACGGGAGAATCTATGTTCAAGAAGGGGTTGCCAGGCTTCAGGGGGAGTGCAACCGTCAGAAAAAAGAGAGAAGAACAAAAACGAGTAGGAGGACAAAGAGAAAGGGAGAACGGGGCGCCTTTCGAAAGAGAAGACTTAGCCGTCAAAGAAGTAAAAAAAAAAGAAAATTAGGGTCCCGCAGAAGATCAAGGCCAACGCCCAAAAAGGCCCCCTGAAAAAAAATAGTCAATTTGAGAAGGAAAATAGGTTCAACATTGAGTGAGAGGCTGCTGGTAAAGGCGACTAGCGACGAACACAAAAAGGTGAGGAACTGGTTGAAAGGGGGAGAAAACGACTATTTCGACGGGGGAAAAAACATGAACTTTCTGCGGATCACGGACAAAAGATAGCAGCTCGATGTGAAAACAATATCGCGTGGGGCAGGGGGTTAGAATCAAAGAGATAGATGGGTTCGATCGCGGAGAAGGAACGGGGAGAATCAGTGCGGCGCATATTGGGGGGGGGGGCGCTCAATAGCTGGCCATATTGGGCAGGGGGGGCGGGGGGGTGGGAAAACGTCTTGGAAGAACAGTTCGGCCCCAACTACCTTCCCCGGCCGGAGGGGGACGTGGCACAATTGCGAACCGAGGAGAGGGCCGATTGATCCAGGAAGAGCATTTGAAAGAGACCACGAGAGCATTTCCTGGGAGAAAGTGGGATTCGTCAAATTCTCCTGAAAGAAAAAAGGGTAATGGAAGCGGCCTCGATGAGCTCCCAAGAGGGTGCCGCGTCAAGGCTAGCGGGCGGGGTTGGATTAAGAAAGAAAGTGCTTGTTGTCAAAAGGAAAGAGGAGCAGACTCACGTGGTAAAGAAAGAAAAGACTCGACGTATGTGGTAAGCACGAGTCACATCTCGAAAAAGAAAGTCGTGCTGTTAGGTCAGACATGATAAGACAGGGTACTAATCGGGTTGGCAAAACGATAGGGGAAAAGGGGGCAGAGTCGGGCGACAGAGAAGGATCAGGGGCTCGAGGAGACAAACAGATCAGAAGATGCAACTGGAAAAGGGCTCCCGATCCCCGCAAAAAAAAAGAAAAGATTAAGCATAGAACAGGGCTTTCAGCCCGGTTCCAAAACAGCAAGGCAGATGTAAGCAAAGAACGAAGCCTTTAAGAAAACCAAAAAGGTATGGGAACCACATCGTTATCGATCAAAAACGACCTGACCCGAGGGACAGAAAGGTTAAAGGCTGTTGGACATGAGAGCAACAAATCAAGAAACTTGCCGGGTCGAGGCAAGCCAGAGGGAAAAAAAGATGGAAAAAAAATTGGGGAATTGAACCTCGAAGTCTAAATAACGGGACGATCCTGCTGTGGGAAAAGCTTTTGGCGTGTTTCACGGAAGGGAGAATGGTTTGGGGGTTGAACACACGCCACGGGCGGTATGTTTCAGGCTTCAAATGAGAACGTGGAACGTATGATGGCGTATAGGCCCATCTCATGCGAAGAATGGTGCAAGCTGAAAAAATTTGGCTTTTTAAAATTATTTTCCCATCATATCCACCTGGGTGCCTAGATGGAATGTTGAGAGAAACCTTACGTCTAAGTGTCTCGAAAACAAAAGAGACAACTCATTCTTAACGGAACCTACAGAGGGGCTGGTTGATCACACCTAGAACGGAATCATCTCCTCTGGGGCCCCATAGACATCGGATCAAGAAGAGTGACAGTCCCGGTCAACCGACGGGGATCGTGTGTAAATGAAGGAGACAGAGCGGTCTTCTTGGTAGGGACTACGTCTCGCTGCAGGAAGGCGCGGAGAAGCGAAGCAAGAAAACTTTGACCAGCGGGAAGGAAAGGCTCCCTCCATGGCAAAGGGAGGGTCAAAATCGCATTCCTCCCTGCTTCTCAAACATACGGAGGGTGAAAGAATTCAAACCCCAGCGAAAATGACACGGGACTGTTGCACTGCGTAACTCTCTTCTGCTCTTTCATCACTGGAGGAAGCTAGGGCTATTCACAAGTCCCGCAAATTGGCGGTCTTCTTCTGCGTGCGCGCGTCCAAATAATTCTCATGAAGGAAAAAAAGGGCAACCGGATCGCAAAGTTTTACGCCTGATCTGTGCGACAAGAGGGATAAAAAGACAACCGAACTGTCCGACCAGAGCCTCAGGGTACTCCCATACACTCTACCATAGTATTTGCAGAAAGTCGTCAGCGTTGAGATCAAATTTCATCGCAGATAGAAAAGGCGGCATGCACTCGGAGGAAACATGACATCCCCTCTAACCATGACAAAGGTCCGGTGACGAACAGTACAAAAGGCTTCAACCAATGGTCATTTAACGGGATCGCAAAGGATAAAAATCGCGCCCGCCCTAGGGTCGCCCACAATAGATTGTCATACCATCCAAAAAAGAGAATCGGGATTAAAAGGAGAACGCTTCTAGGGTGCCTCTACCGTCGGGTTGTCCATTCAGCAAGTGAACCCTTCTTGTCGCCGAGAAAAGCAGTTGCAGATCAGAAGCGAAGAAATTTGAAACAAAAAAACGCACTGGAGTCCCAGCCCATCCCACCATGATCGCAGGCTTCCAGCACCAACAAGCAAGGGCAGGCGAAAGCAGCAGGCCACTCGGGAAACATCTCGGCGCCACCCCGGGGCTAAACGAGAAAAAGATCGCAACTGTAGATAGAACGACACCGGGGAGAAAAATGCAACGCGATCGGGAAAAAACAGAAAATGTTTGCAGGGATAACTCAAAAGCTATGGGCTCGACAAAGCTCAAGTTTCGCCAGCAACGTTCGGAGACTCGGGCAGCACGCAGGCTGCATGTTCCATGACGGCAGACTGCGGAAAAACGGTCGCGACCCAGTTCGCCCGTGATCACGCAGTGTTTCCTGTCAACGGAAAACACCAGAAAAGCAAGGGGGACAAACCGCACGCCTCATATCGCCGTCTGGATCTCAATCCAGCTGCATCTTAATGAAATTGTTGCAGTCCTCTCCAGGAAGAGCCTGTTAAGGTGGGGAATAAAGACTGTGAATACCGCTTGTAGCCTCAGTACGTTCAATCCAATGAAGGCACAGCAGAGACGGTGACAAGGCGCGAGTAAAAGGTCACGTCTGGCCGTAGTGTTATCAGAATCGGGAAATTCAGGAGCAGACAGAAGGACTTTTGTAGTTACTAAAAAACCCAGCTAGGAATCTGTAACATGTGGGAGGGGGAAGGGACACGCGGAAGGAACTGGCGAAAAAGGGCCCAGGAACAGAAGCAGGGGTTGCGAATGAAACCTGTAACCCTTGTGAGCTAGTTGTCTTATGTAGGGGTGACGAATGGGGAGTAAATGGCGATGAAAATGGGCGACCAGCGTAAGAACGTCCATAACGGACGAGTCCCGCCGAGGATCCGGACGGAACGGTTAAGCTCGCTCTAAGAGGGGGGGGGAGGAAAAGGAGCTTAGAGGGCCCAAAGGGGGGAGCTAGTCGAGAGACTAGACGTAATGGAAACTTAGGGGGGGCTTCCCAGTTCATCCAAAAATGGCCTCATATTCATGAAAATGGAAAAAGCCTCCAGGCAAAAGGTTACGGCTTCTGGCGAGCCGGGGAACCCCCCCCCCCCAGAGGGGGGGGGGGGGGGTGGGTGTTGCTGCACCAACCCACACGTTTGGTCGCGGGGCATTGGTCTCGGTAACGCGATGGCAAGGAGGTTCACACTGAGAGCCGAAATGGGGGTCATATAAGTGCTCCTGGGTGGACCGTAAGGAAAAAGCCGCGAAGGGCTTTCGTCGAAAACAAAACGGCTCCATGATGGCTAAAAGAAATCTTCAGTTTGGGTCGACGATCGGGGATGTCTGGAATTACCACGGGGGCAGACCCAGGACAGAAAGGCGCCCCCAAAAACCAACAAAACGGCTCCCAAAACGAAAGGAAGGCGACTCAAACTGGGGGGAGACAGGTTCCTCTGTTAGATGAAAGCGATCTGGTGACAGTGCGGCCAGGGAAAAGGGGAAAGTGGGGAATTTTTTGGTGTCGTGACAATAGTGGAACGACGAGAGGAACGAAACTTTTGAATTACTCGAGGTTGCAGGAAAGGGCGTGGCCGGCACGATACAAGGAGAATCCTGGCGATCCGAACAGAGTCGGCCCGAAACGTTGCACGAAAAGAGGCCGAGGGGGGAGACCAGTAGACCTCGAAACGCGCATTAGAAGACTGTGAAGGGTTGGCGCCCGGAGGCTATCAAGGAGTCTCACGTGACGAGTCTAAGTGGTGCCCACCCTGGAGGACATGCATTGGTGAAACTCCTGGGAGAGATCCTCTCCTAAGAAACCCCTAGCTAAGGGGCTGCTACGCACGACAAAGGGGGGGAATGGCCCTTGTGTCCTAGGAAAAGGAAAAAAAGGGGTTTCTTTTAAGGCCAGCAAAGAAGGAATACGGGCGGATACGAGAGGGGCCAGTACAAGAGGGGTGAACTTGTCAAACACGCAGCGCGAGAACTCCATTAGGGGGGCCGACAAAAGCAAAGAGAGGCTTGGGCGGCTTGCAGTCGAGGGGAAGCCCTAAATCGCGGGGGATCGGAAGAGTTCTCTAAAAAGAAGCTAAATTAACTGGTGGAGTCCCCTGAATTGGCGGGGCCTAAGTCACCAAAGGGTAAGTGGGATCGAGGTGCGTCGTTAAGAACGCGACTCGGGGGGGAACCTGCAGCCTTTCTTCCGGGGGATGGCTTTAAAATTGCAAACGTGTTCTTACCGCTGCACCAAGGGAACGGGGGTAAGAACAGGTTCTGGAAGTGTCGCGATGGTCGAAATTCCTACTGGAGCGCATCAGCTGAAAATCACTTCTGCAGCGGATGTAATCCCCATTAGGGAGCGAAGGACGGAGTAAGCATTTGCAAATGCGACAGTAGCACTTTCCGCAGAACTGGGCAAGGCAAAAATTGGGACTCGGGACAAAATGCCTCGCTGCGCGAACTGAGAAGTCGTCGCTCGGGTGTTGCACCTCGTGGAAATAGGGTCGATGGAGGATAAAAGAATAACGTCCCTAGCAATCCAGGTGTACAAAAGGTGGCGTAGAACCGGGACGAGGGGGGGAGGTGGAACCAGGGCATAGGACGTCAAAGTTACTAAGTCCAGAGATGGTCTTAAGAATCGTACTAGTACTTGACCTAGAGAGTCCTCTGAACCTCTTTTCTTTCATTCAAAAACCCGATAACGCTTTAAGGTCCCACCGGCTCTTTTTCCCTCTCTGACTTCTTATTTCGAACGTCCGAGCGGGCCCAGAGAAGGAGGTAGGCAGAGCCAGGGTCTAACAGGGGTTAACAACAGCTAGGTGCCGGAACTGGGTAGGGTGCTAGCCGTTGGAAAGGGGGGGGGGAAATCACCGTGGTTGGGCTGGAACCCACACGGCGACGGAGTCTAAAAAGGAAAAACAAAAAATTGGGTCTATCATGGGGGCAAGTTGGAATCAGATGCTTACACAGCCAAAACGGTCCATCGGCGCAGGCTGAAAACCAAGTCAACCTTAACCACCCGCGGGGTTCAAAAACCGGCGAGATCAAAACCAAAAAAAAAGCCAAAAATGGATTTGGCAACAACAGAGGAACCGTTCTGCAGTGGTGCTCTTAGACGGGTTCAATCGGGAAGATTTGTCAGATACAAAAGCGTGCCGACCGCGGGGGACGGTGAACGACTCCGCGGGGGTTGGGGTTGCGATTCGGCCGCGCGGAGGGGGAAGAAGGGGTTGCAGGTGAAGGGGGAGAACGATAAACAAAGATTTTCACCACGAGGGCTGGTTGTAAAGAAAGGCTTCGGACGTGGGACACTCGGAAAATAGACGGGGAATCGGGGGAACCGTTGTCCTGATTTCGACCTTACGGAAAACCAAGAGCGCTTTTTGCCAGGGTGAGGGGGAAAGGAACTTGAACTTCACTGAGAGTGGTGGGGGGTCAAGAGCGGGCGAACATGCAAACATTCAAACGATGCAACGACTCGGAAAGGAAAAAGAGAGGGTTGACAAAAAACTAGAAAAGGACCCCCCTGTCGTATGTTTGCAACCACAGAAAAGTGCCAGAACGCTATGCAATCGTACTGGCAACAACACAACTAGGGGATCGGCACATCTTGCTGCAAAAAGCAAACTTCCTTGCAACCAGCACGGAGGTAAGGCAGGGACCAAAACCGCCAAATTATGGTCAGAAAAAATTGGCGAAACGCCACAAAGAAGTCATCTACTTCCCCATAGCCAAAATTGGGGGAAATCGAGCACGGAACAAAATGCGATCCATGGAGGGGTGCAAAAAAGGGGGGATGCGAGGGACTTTGGGGATAACAATGGGTCGCCGTCAGAAACTGTCTAAGTGTCGCCGGGAAAGAGTCGGCCAAAGGAGGTCGGACAGAGAATCCTGGGAAAAGTTATAAAAGCCGTCATTCAACCCCTACACAAAAAAAGGCACGGGGGGAAACTTAAGAGGAACAAAACAATATCGTCTACTACGATATGTAAAGTCGTAATTTGAAATAAACTCCAAGTCTGCGAGTGGAGAAAAAAAACCGCCCAACGTGGGGTAAAAAGCGATCTTAATATCGGACGAACTCGTGGGTACCAAGCCCGGAAAAAAGAGGGGTTCAACCATTACAGAGGAAAAAGAGGCTACGTTGCCCTTCAAAGTAAGAAAAATGATGAGGGATTCGACGCCGGGCAGAGGGGACAACTTCGATACTATGAAGAAAAAAGGGATCCTGCTAGAGAAAGAAAGAGGGGGGGGACGGGGAGCAGTCCTGTGTCTAGAGGAGGAAGGGAGGTGGAAGGAAAACGGACGAAGGGAAAAAAGGTTGCAGGTTCCCCGCGCGGCGGGGGAAGGACTGCCGGAAGAGGCTCAACCGGAACTCTCGAAACGTATGAAGGAGAAAGAAGAAGAGGGGGGATACGGGACAGAGGCAGTCGAAAAGGGGCAACGCCTACCAGGCAAATGTGAAACGTCGTCCTCCCCAGAAGAACTTCCTACTGTGAAAACGCTCCCGTCGGGTAGTTTCAGGGGGGAGAAAATCCAGGGGAGTCAAGTGGGAGGGAGAGAAGTGGTTACACTCGAAAAGGGGGGGTCAAATAAAAGAATTACCTCTGGACTGGGGGTCTAAAGAGGGGAAGATTTCTAAAGGAATCCCGTGAAACACCAGGGGGAAAAAACGGATGTCGGGATCCCCGAGGCTTAAGTGAAAAAGGATAGCGTGGTGGGGGCGGGGGGGAAACGAGGCATCGTGATGGAATCGAGAGGGAGGGCAATACTACTTGACATCATGAGACCGGAGATCATATGGACAGCCCTCAATAAAGCCTGCCGTAGTGGGAGCAGGGTCTGGGGGGTGAACGTCGGTGCAACGGGAGGGGGACCCCTGGGATATGCCTACATCTCCATCAAAAACATCGGGGGACCCGGTTGAAGACCGGGAGAAATGTTCGGAACGTCGACTTATAAAAGAGTCAGGGGGACAGCAGCAGGTGCAATGGGAGGAATAAAAATCCTTTTCTGGGGCATTTGGACGGATACGGATAAAAACCGGAAAAGGAGCACGCGGACTGGAGGAAAAAAAAAAAATAGGGAGGAAAAAATCAGGCTGGCGTCGTGTGGGGAAAAGTACTTATACAAGAGTCAAAAGTTTTTCAATGAAGAGCCAGCAAGATGGCAGAAATACTCACGGAGGGGGGGATTCCGTGGGACAAACGAATCAATACTCTGGCACAAAACACGCCAAAAAAAAAAACAACCACAAAAAAACAAACCCAAACTCGTAGTGGCCCAAGAAGGGAGACCGGGACTAATCTGTGAAAAAAAAAGCGATCACGCGATTCGAGGAATAGGGTTAAGGTCCTGGGAACCGAGAAGGGACACAAACGTCGAAACTTTAAATTTCTCGTACACTATCACGGGGAAAAAACACAACAGAAGGAAGGTCAGTCAAGGACTCGAAAAAGCGCCAAAAATGGCATAGAAAAAAAAGCCTGCGGTAATCGAGGCAAGTCTAATCCTTAAGACACCCCTCGGAAACCGAAGGTAGGGTCATCGGGGAAAGAAGACACGAAGGATAACAAGGGTTGGGGAGGATGAGTAATCTACAAAAAATCCAGGCGAACAACGGGCCGCCGGTGGCCCGCAAAAAAACTTTGGGGGAACTGGATTGAACGTAGGGAAAAGGGGACCTCCGTATGAGCATGACGGTGAAAATTGCCTAGTGGGTTTTGGGTACAGAAAGGAAGGGAATCAGGGTTTGGCCGAAAAAAGGGCACGGGGACTGTTGTTGGGGGAATTCTTTAAGGACGCCGTGGACCGGTCAGGGTGACAACTCCAGGGCATATAAAGCAGCGGGGGTGGGAAAGGATGTAACCCCTTGGCGTTGGGGGATAGGGAACAGTCAAAAAGAAGATGGGTCCGCTAAAGAAGCCATGGTAACCCAGTTTCGTAAAGCCTAAGTAGCGACACACTACAACCGTTAACGCAACCTTAAAAACGCGGGGAAGACATGGGAT
>Ga0179593_1240433_pt1 | contig 14465 bp, 15 predicted proteins | sample CZODoug2_1_08_16_FD_185931 | JGI IMG/M metagenome (GOLD analysis project Ga0179593, IMG submission 185931) | Vadose zone soil fungal communities from Angelo Coast Range Reserve, California, USA - CZODoug2_1_08_16fungal (PacBio error correction) | ecosystem: Environmental > Terrestrial > Soil >...
GGGCATCCAGGCTGTTGGTGGGGCTTCAGGAACAGGTGAAAACGGCTGCTCCGGCGTTTACAGAGGGGCATTCCGGGATGGAGGATTCACGACCCCTTGGGCATAAGATAAGTGAAAATGAGGAATTGCACAGAACTTGGTAAAAACAATGAAGTTGCCAGTCTGTGGTGGCACAAAAATAAGTGGGTTATTGGAACTCAATACAAGGGAAAGCGACCTGGAAAGGCATGGACGAGGGGCCTCCGGAAGCTTAGAGCGGGGTGATTTCGAGTGGACCTACAATAATAGATCCGATCCTGCGTGTGGGAATGAGGCAAAGAAAAGGCGCGCTACGGTTCAGGGAAAATTCAAACCGAAAATGGGAAGGGGGGCGATCTTTTACAGTGGTCGTGGAGCCGTGTCAGTAACAAAAGTGTTGGAATGTCTTATAAAATCCTTGTTTGTGGGGAGGCTTGTGTCGAAGAGTCTTCGCGACTAATGGGTCAAGGGGACAGGCTTTTAAAGTCATTATGAAGGGCTTCAGCGCTTTACGATAAAAAGCATCTGTTACGGGGGGGGTATGTCGACGGTCTGTAATTCCCTTTTGTAACGTGGGGAGATGTTCAAGCTTTCTCCGGCCCCGTCGCCAACTTAAAGGTGCAGAAACAATCTCCGAAGCCCCCAATATTGTGGGTATGGAGGAACTGACGGCAGACCGGGTATTGCCTCTTTCCCGCGCAGGTAGGACAACAAAACCCAAAAAACCCCCCCCCCTGTGGAAGGGAACAACTAACGAGTTTTCTCTATAGGGACTAAAAAACGAATCTCGTTAACACCGGATAGAGGGTCAATCAGCGAAAAAAAATTTTTGAGCGAAGAGTGAGTCCCATGGAGGCTTTGGGGACCAAGAAAGTGTCGGACGTGCTCTATTGCGATAGCGAGGAGAAAGGTAAACGAGGAGATGTCGGACACGGAACGAAATGGAATTCTTGCCGAATTCTAAAGGGGAGCTAATGGAGGGATCGAAAACATTCCAATCACCCTGATGGGGGGGGGGAGGGGAAGCTTGCGGCCAGTTAAAAGCGGCCTTTTCCTTGTGGTTGTGGAAAGACAACGGGGCAGCGAATCAGGAGGGGGACTACGGGGAAAAAAAGCTTAACTGGAGAAAGGTCCTAGTCTCAACCTTGTGACTTCGTAAGGTCAAAAAAATAAAAAAAAAAAAAGTAGCAGCATCAGAAATGAAATGAAAAAGGGTAGAAAGGAACGCGAATTTTTAAACGTCTTATCGGTAATCCATAAATGCACAAATTGGGGGGTGAGTTGTGAGTTTGGAGTAGGGGGGGAACGGAAAAAAAAAAAACTCACACACGACACAAATCACGCATTAAATAATAACATTTTCAAACACGCGGGGGCTTTTCAGTGTGGGAAAAAATAAAAAGGCAAACCATAGGATCGCGGAGAGTCCATTAACGTAGTCAAACAAAGGAAGCAAAGAACAGCCAAAGAATTGTAATACAAGCGTGAATAGATGGACGCCAAGAGCGGAGGCACGACACATACCCTACAAAAAAAGCAAGCAGGGGCCGAATACAAACCACAGAAACACGAACGTCGAAACATTAAAAAAAAAAAAAACCAAAAAGGGCCCACCCACCCCAAAAAAAGCCAAAAGAGCCGGACAATGTTCTATTATCCAATCAAAAACTGCCATTTACTGGGAGGGGGAAAAAAAGCTATAAGTGGACTCAGAGTACAGGCACCAAGAAACCGGCCAAGACAAATTACACTGAGAACTATGAAAAAGGATGCGCGAACGTGGCCGCAAACACCTGAAAGTATAGAAGCAATGGCCAGGATTGTTAATTCGATGCAATCAAGGAAAGAAAAGGGAAATACGTCAAACACTGGCCATAAAAGATCGAGTACGAAATCGGGGAACAGAGGAAGACAAAAGGGCGTTAGACTTGTGGGTCGACCGAACCGCATGAAGGGATTCTCAAGAGGGCGCCTGAGGCAAATCGCCAAAAAAGATAAAATTAGTTAAACAGTTATAGCGAGATCATTTTTCTTTATAGACGGAAAAAACGAACCGGGGGACCTCGTTGACGGTCTGAACGGAAGGTAAAGACAATACTTCGTCATGGATGAACAAAAAGTAGAAGAAAATCCGGAAACCCGACCTATAAAATCAGCAAAGGAAAGCACAGTGTCGTTAAAAGGGTGTGAATGTCCTTAGGTGTGAAAAACCAAAAAACCTGATAAAAAGTACACCAATCAGTACCTACAGAGGGCCGAGGGGAAGGGGTGAAGGACCGAGCAAGTAAAAGGGAACATATGAAAGGGAAAGAGAAGTACTGGGAACTGGCAAAAAAAAAAAGTCGGACGGACTGTCACCAGGTAAAGCAGAAAAAAAGGGGGCGGAAAAGTAAACCTACGGCAGGAAAGTCCTAGAAATCGGTCTACACTCCCCAGACTCACAATAAACGGGAAAAGGGAACACTTTCGTATATCATAGATGGGGCGAAAGAAAAAGGGATCAAGCATACGAGGAACTCCAGGCCGGTTGGGCAGGTCCGCGATTCCGGGGCAAAATGCATAAGAGAAGGGGCAACAACTAAAAAAAACTATCGCCACCGTCCGAACTGAGAAAAAAGACGGAAGGCCCACTATGAACCGCCGGATGTATCACGCAAGCCAAAGGGTAAGCCAATCATCAAAAAAAAAAAAACGACGCATTTAAAAACGGAGAATACAGCAGGGCCGCGCCTAAAAACCAGGGGCACAACGAAAAAAGAAAAAGACAAAGCTTCCGATCCCGATTGCAATGAACCAAGCAATGAAGAGGTACGCAGCCGGGAACCTTCGTAATGAATGATCGAAGCGGGCAAATGTTGAATTCCGGGACGGGGATCGCCCAGATCGGGCCAGCTATCCCAAAAAGAAAGAGGAAAAAAAAGAACATAAGCACACAACCACCAGTTTGAAAAATTCTATCGGGGGAGAGCGGAAAAAAAAGGGCGCCGAAAGAGGTGATGCCAGGGAATTGTGAACCCGGTACAGCTCTGCGCATGAAATGCCGATAATGGGAAGCAAAACGAAAGAGGGAGGAGAAAACAAAAATCATGAAACATTAGCACAACGCCGGGTCAAGGGTTCGAAAACCGAGGGGAGAGGGTGCACCCATCACAAAGGTTTAGCTCACTAGAATCAAGCCTTGCGGACCGAGAAGGGGAAGCGAAATTAGGTTGGGGAGCATCAAAAAACGCGGGTTCGTGCTAGAGAGAGGCAGGCGGTTAACAGAACTACCATATCTAGAAAGTCCGGATTTGAAATAAAAAGCAAAATTTCCATAGTGTTTTTTAAACAGAATGGGGGGCTATCAAGGGGCGAGAGCTGGCTTAGAAGCGAAGACGAGCAAAAGGAGAAAAAAAGAAACAGAAATGTAAAGAATCTCAATTAACGTAACCCAAGGAAGATCTCTTTCGGAATTGCGTTACGTAAGTCTGGGGGAACGAAAGAATAGTAGTCTTCAGGGACGGCATGCGGGTTCAGCGGAGCGGCAAAGGCCGGGAAGGGATAAGGAGATTGACCCGAGCCGTGACAGGGCACTGGAAAAGTTCTCGCCTTGAAAAAACCGGGAGGCGGCAGCACAGATGCGTGGACAGGTGGTGCAAATCGTTATATGAGGAGGCCAGATTCAAAGGGCGCGAAAATGTACCAACAGGACCGAAGTCCCTTGAGCTGGGGAATCCGGGGGAAAGGTGGGGTGACCTGAGTATTGGTGTTTGACTAAAAAAATAAGGAGAGCGCGAGAGAAAGTGGGGGGGGAACATGAAAAAAAAGGGGGCCATCTCATGCGACCAGAGATAATGAAAGGGAGGAAAAATAGGACGAACCATCTGCCGAAAAAAGGATAGAAAAAAGGAAAAGGGGACGGGAAGACGCTGGCCCGCGACAGGCTTTCGAAGCAGCCGTTTGGACTGGTGGAAAGCAGGCAAAAAAGCTTTCGGTTCGCTCGGACGAAGAGTGGGGGGGTCGGAAAAACCCGGTCAAAAACTTTTCGGATCAGGCGGGAGCAGAGGTGTATGTGGGGAAGCACAGATTCGCGGGGAACTTTAAAACAAGAGGGAGAACTCAAGGCACTGGAGGGGAAGTTTGCCAATCAAACCGGAACCACGGGGACTTGCTTGCGAGAGTGAAAGCAAAGAAATCGTTGGATTGGAGAAGAGAACAAACAGTTGGGGGATCATTGGTTAAACGTGAGCGCAGTGCCAATATTGAATAATGCAAGGGGGGGGGGAGAGGAAGTGGGGCTTCATGAAAGAAAACAAAAAACTGGGGGAGTGAGGATATGAAAAATACCCGCAATTGCATTAGACAATAGGGTGAAAGAAAGCCCAACCAATCCTAAACAACGAAAGCTACCGAAGGCTAGGTCAGCACGTTTCCAGGGAAAAGGCTCAGGAGGGGAATTTCTCTTTCAGAGACGCAAAGAAAGAACTGGTTGACGGTTAGTTGAAACGTACAACTCCAAAGGGACGAAGAGGTCTTGGGGAAATAAAATAAAAAAGAAAGTGAGAACGAATAATGGGAACAAATAAACCAGCAGGAGACCGAAACAGATCAAAAAAACCCAAACCCGAGACATGGTGAAGGGAGACCAAGAAGAAAGTTGACGTGCAACCGACGCGCGGTGACCACCCCAAAAAAAAAAAAAAAACGCCTTACGAAAGTCCGGGACCGAAAGCGAGAAAGTTCGGAGAACTCGTCTGTGTCACAAGGCAGTCTCCTGCTTCAAGTCAGCTTGTTCGACCACGAGAAAAATATGAGATAAAAAAGGAAAGGGACGGCTTGCAATTGCCAAGGAAGGTTCCCAAAGGGTGAGAAAAAAAAAAAAAAGGAATGCCTTCTAAGCTCAAAAAAGAAAAAGGGAAAGATGTCAGGAATTGGAAATGGTTAATTAGGGACTCAAAAAAAATAGGAAAAAAAAGCCTCTACGCTCTGAGCACCAATGCAACGCATCTGGCAGAAAGTAAAAGAAAAAGAAAAAGGAAAGCGAATACAAGGTTCAAAGTGCCAAGGGAAAAGGACCGTCAAAGAGAGGCAAAGTCGAAGGCCCCGCAACAGCACCAGCTTGGAATTCGTCAAAGGAAAAAGCCAAGAGCGGAGAGAAATAAGTCAGGAAAGGAAAAGATATGTAAAGGGTACGACGGCGATTCGTAAATTAATTGAAGGGTGGAGACGATAGCCGAAGTGGAGAAAAGGAAGCAAGCAGCTCGAAAGAATCTGAAACAAAATTGAAAACACACTATGGAAATGGGCGAGTCCATACGGGTCGCAGAGCGGTCTAGCATCGGAAAAAACAAAGGAAAATCCAGAGCCAGAGGAGGAATCACCAGAAACAGATGGGCGTGGGGCTTCACCACGTCGTTCTCCGAATGAACCAGTCTCGTTCCTCAGGCGAGAGGTATGGCTACAAAAAGGGGATGGGGGGTTCGAAAGGGGATTCCTCTTCAGGGTACGAAACCGGGACAGGCTTGAAAAAAGAAAAAAAAAAGGTTCGCTACCAAAAAACTCTGGATCACGCCGACAACTATATCCTGTCCGCGGAGGACTTGAAAAAACCACGTAGTCATCCTCCTAAGCTTGAAGCTGGGGGCGCCCTAGCCAGGTCAAGAACTATTTGCTGCAACAGGGTAAAGATCGGTCGGGAGACGGATAAAGGCACCCTATAGAGCAAACTGGGGGGCGGGGATATTTCGGTGGGTGCGGTGATAAGGGGAGAGGAAAAAAAAGGGCAAAAACGGGGTGTATCAAAAGACTGGCCGATAGGTGGAGAGCACCTTCGGCAGCAAATGTCCCTCGCCGACGCATTCCATGTGAGGGAGAAGGTCCCGGCCTCAATAAAAGACTGATCCCGGAGTAGAGGAAGCAGAGGTGATGGGGGTTAGTAGGATGTGAGCTTTTGTCTTCAGACAAAGGGACATATTCTAACGTTGTGCAATTCGTAGGGGGAGCCGACACGGGTCATCGGCGCTGCTCAGTGAAACAAGGAAAAGAAGTTCTCCAAGAGGCGCAGCAGCGGGCAAAAAAATGGTACGTATCGTTGTATATACGTTCCTTGTAAGCAGAGGGAACGGAGTGGGGACGAGAGACACGATTCGCAAAAAAGTTACTCGCGAAAAGACCCAAATGCAAAGCATTTCATTGTACGTCCCTCTTCATGCGGAAGCGTTGGGGATTCGCCCGAACATATTACGACCGAGAAAAAAAAGAAAAGAGGGCGTAGTTTCGTCGTAGGAAGGCGGATCAGGAAAATGAAGCCGTTCGGTTACTTGACTCAACGGCCGCGCTCTTGCCACTGTTTGCAAGGTGAAAGGAACTGTGGTGAAATCACTTAAACTTTTCTAGTGGCGGTCATAGCTAAAGAGGGGGGAGGGCTTCCGTCGACGTCAAGGGAAAGATCGTAAAGGAGGAAGGGGGTGACACTAGGGACTCCGGCCCTGCGATGAGCACAACAGCAGGTACATAATCAGCCCAAAAGCCCAATTGGAAGTAGGGATGCAGTTGTGACGGTGATGGTCTTCCAGAAGGCTGCTTTTTTCCATGGGTGTGCCAGAAAGAAGAAACGGGCTGTACCGGGGGAAGCAGCGAAAAGGGCAACGAGGACAAGGTCGGAGGTTGGCCCGTAATCTAAAGTATCTGCGATGATCATCTGTAGCGCATCTTTTGTAGGAGGGACCGGGGAGGGAGACACACGGGAAAATCGTCGGGAGAAAGAGGGGAGGACCACCCGGTCGGGAAGGCAAATTTGATGACGACGGCCAGATTCTCTTCGACTTCGATCCTGGGAGCCGCGTAGAAAAGAGGACTGGTGAAGAAGGAAAAAAGGACGCACCATAAGGGAAAAGGGCTTTCTAATAGGTTCAAGGAGGAAAAAGTGGAAAAGGAAAAAACGTCCGAGGAGGGATTAAATCGTTCAGAGGGTGAAACTGAGCGTCAAAGGAACGGGTCCACCGAGGGTCCTAACTGGAAAGGAGGAAAAAAAAGGAGAGGGACGTGAACCCGAAAGAAGTTCCGCTTGCTAATCGGGGAAAAAGGGGGGACGATGGGGAACGTTGGGAGGGAAACGGAAAGGAATGTCCTTCGCAGGATGTGGGGCTGGGGTGGGTCCAAGAGTTTGTGCCCGGCTTACTTGTGGGTGAACAAGTCGCCGAAGGATCTTGGCGAAGACGATCGGAAGATTTGACTAAAAAGAAACAGGGTCTTGGCGTGCTTCTTCAGTCAGAAACCTGGGTGAACTCTTTTGGGGGGGGGGGGGGGGGGCTACACATTGCATGTCCCGCGAGAGGGGAAAAGGGGGGCGCGAGGGGAAGAAAATGAATTCACATCGTTTCAGCCTTAAGATTTTGATCAATTGTCGAGGGGGGGAGTGGAAAGGGGGTTGGTGTTACAAAAAAACTAACACCAAAAAAACAACCAATCAAAAAAAAAACGGTGCATGGATGGGCGGAACTATAGCATGACAGAAAAAAACTTAAAAGGACGACATCGTGTGTGCGGGGGGGGACACATCAGGAATTAGGAGCCATCTGGGTTGTTTGAAAAGAAAAATAAAGCGTAGACAGGGGGAGCACTCTCTTTTGGCGGGAAACGGGAGTCTCCAAAATCAAGAAACGGAAGATATTCGCTGCCGTCGCTAGAATGAAGACAAACAGCTAAGGGGGCCGGGATAAACAAAGAGGAAAAGACAATATGTATTGGAAGATGCCGATACAAAAGAGGAATGAAAAGGCAAAAGAAGGAACTAATTTTCCAGTCCGTAATTCCGACTGAACGGGTTTAGGGAAGGAATGCAGGAAGGAGAAGGGTGCACACATGGGGGTAGAGTAAATGGGAGAAACAGGAGGGCGAAAGTAGGGGAGTACGGGGGGAAGGGGCAATCAGAACAGGGCGAGTTGGGTGAGGGGGGGGGGAGAATACTGGGCGGAAATGGAGAGGAAGTGGGCTGTGGTGGGGTAAGATGAGGACAAGGAAAAGATAAGGTGATGAGCGGGGAGGGGTAGGGGAAAAAAGGAGATGGAGGGTGAGGGAGAGAAGGAAACAGTGTGGGAACAAAGGACGGGGGAAGTATAGGAGGGGATCCAGTGAGGGGGGGGGGGGGAGAGAGGACAAGAGGAAGGAAGAGAGCGGTAAGGGCAGCGCACTCTGGAGGGAGGACTGAAGATGCAGGCAGGATTCGAAAATAACTTATTAACATCCTGCTACCGCTCTGGCGCGGTCCCTCCGGATCATGCGGGGGTAGACAAAACATGGTAGTACAAATCCCGGGCAATTGACTCAATGATACGCGAAAAAAAAGCGGGGGCGTCGCTGCGGTGAAAAAAGATGAGTGTTGAAAAAAGGATGAAGAGGGAAAAATAAAGGGCGAAAGGGGACCTGAACCAGGCGTCGCAGCGTTACAAGACGGTCACGACCTCGTACGCAAGGCCAAAAAGCGAGGCCAAAAAAGGGACTTCTTTCAGCGATTGGGGTTCCGCCACTGGGTCCGGGGATAGGGACACGCGTCAAAGGCCACGAAGAGGAACACCAGTTTCAAAAATGGGAGGCATAAAAAAAGAATAAAGGAAAGAAGGTATCGTTCGACACAAAAAAAAAGCTGCAATGACAGGTCAAATCATGAAACAAAGGCAACGTGAACCAGGAAAGGCCTCTGAAGAAAGAGGAAGGTCCCCAATACAAGGCTCAAAATGGAGAGACGAAAAGCAAGGTTGCCTGTCAGACCATGATAAGCCACGGTCCCCATCAAAGCAACGGACCCTGGGTGAAATCTAGAGAATCGAAAAAAACAAAGGAAGAGGCAAAAAATAGTTCGGCGCTACAGACGGGAAAGAAGAGTATGAGGGCGACAAGAGCCAAGAATCCCGAAGGGAAGTTCTCAAAGTCGTGCCATGAAGTCCAAGTTAGACTGCATAACCTTTGGCGATGCTGGGAAAAAAAAAAAAAAAAGAGAATGGTCTCCAACAATACCATGGCCCAAGTAACTGTCTGGAAGTCAAAACGCAGTGGGACGAAAGGAGGACAAAGCGGGTCGTCAGAAAAGAGGACCTGCACTGAACCTGCAAAGAAAAAGTAAAAAAAAATCCGGCTTCAGACAAAAGGGGCAAAGGAGGGCCCCAAACGACGGAAGGAGAGGAAAACAGAACTGTGGAGTCGGCTGTACAAGCAAATCAGAGGGAGAAAGGAGGGCACACAAAGAGCACGACCTAAAAAAAATGAACCGCAGCCCTGCAAAGAAGATTTAAAACTCAAGGGGGGGGGCGGATGCACGTGAGCGGAGGAAGGTCCAACTACACACTACCAATCGGCCCGAACGCACAAGAGAAAAAAAAAAAAAAAGCTCACCCGTCAGCGAAAAGGGAGAGGAGTGGAAAGAATTAGGATTAAGACAAGTAAAAACACAAGAGCAGTAATATGTCCATCAAACAAACCGAAAAAAAATAAAAAAAGAAGTTCCAAAAAAAAACACCCGACACCGAATCGCGCTGTAGGGAACATAGTGAGAGAGAAAACAAAACAATTATTGGTAGGAAAAGTATAAGAGGGGAAAAGATTCGGTGTCAAGGGGGAAAGTCGGGGATCGGCGGGGAGCACGCTATTGTCGTGTTTGCTCAAAGGACAAAGAGAGAAAAAAAAGGTTCATTACGAATTACGTACGGCCGATCCTCAAAATTAAATTGATCCACCCTAAAGCTAAAAGGTTCGTGGAAAAATCAAAGGGGGGACTACTTTCGAAGGGGCAGAAGATGAAAAAGGGATTGCTCGCTCACGTTCGATCGGCGTCAAGGAATCTGAGCGCGGACTGGGTGCTGAGGCGAACAGGAAAGAGGGGAATTCAGTGGAGAAGCTGATGTCAGGGGGAAAAACCGAAGAAAGTATAGAGAGAATGAAGGGCCTTCCCGAGTGTGGGGGGCTTCATGAGGTGCTCTGCTCAAGGAGGGGACGGTGAGAGGGGCATTTGAAAAATTAGAGAAAGCTGTGGAAGAAGTCGGGAAGTCCCATGTGGGGGGAAAAATCAAAAATGGAGAAAAAGGGGGTTGCGCCAAGCTAGTTGGGGCTGTTCTACTAAAGAATTTAGTGCCGGGAGAACCAGATCACAGTGTGCAGAAGGGAAGGACTTCGAGGAGATGAATTGAAGAAAAAGGAGAGAGCAAACGGAAGGGCAAAGAAGGGAAAAAAAATAGAAAGCGCGAATTTCGTTCTGGAAGAAACCGGACACAAGGGGTCAGGCGGTGGCGGACGAAGGGAGAAGGACTGGGCCTTGGACAGGTCCAGAACCTGGATGCGTTCGTCGTCGCACTCCTGGGAGGGTGAAGGAGGGGAATGCATCCTCTTTCGGCGGCGATAATTTTGTCACAGTTAAGCCGGCGTGAAGAATGGGGGGGGGGGGGTTTGGGGGGGGGGGGGGGGGGGGGGGGGGGGGGGGGTGTTTGGTTGTGTTTTTGGGGGATGACATGAATCAATGCGAAGGAGACAAAGATTAAGTGGTGAGGTCCGATCGGATGCCTTCAAGTGGGAAGGGGAGGAAGTGATCTACTGGCAGGCACCTTCCGATCACAGACTGATGCGTAAAAAATAGGACGGGAAGCCAAACGATGTTTCTGCGAAGAGGGGGAGGCTGTATCGATCCGGTCGTTTGACCTTCTGGACAGGGACCGCACCGGGGGGACCGTCAAAAAGAGGGGGGGAGAGGAGGGGGGAGCTGCTCTCTTAAAAAAGAGGGGGAAAAGGCGAAGAAACCTCATCTTCAATCCATCTTTTTTAGTCAAAAAGGATCACAAGGATTTGTCCGAAGAACCTCTGGGGACGAAAAACGTGCGAGATGCCTAGAGGAAGCTGGGGAAAAAGAAAGGTCGGCCTTCAAAATTCAGGGAAAGAGGGTAAAAGATCCATTTCTCTTCAGAGGAGAAGAGGGGCTCGGAAAATAAAAACTCTGGAGGAAGGGCAAAATCTGGCTGCCCATTTTCGAAAGCCCAGGGGAAGGGGGAACGTCCCTCTCCTGCATCGAATCGAGGTCCTCCAATGAGACAAGGAGAATACGGGCGGGAAAGCACGCTCGAAAACTTGGAGAGAGGTAGGGAAGAGAAAAAAAAAAAAACCCCAAAAAACCCCCCCCAAAACACCCCCCCCCACAACAACCCCCCCCAAAACCAATAACAAACAAACCCCCAAAAACCAACCAACCCCCACCCCCCCCCAAAAAACAAAAAAAACGCAATCTACCAGCAACACATGTGTGACCACTCAAAAAAAACTAAAAAAATTGTATATCGAAGATGAGGGGAAAAAACTATCTCTTCACCATCCAACTGCACCTTGTTTGGGTGGGCGGGGGGAGGGGGTTAATGGTAGTTAGGGGGTTTCAAACGCACAACGAACCCATAAAACAAAAAAGAAGAGTAAAGGGAAAATACATTTCCTGAATGACACGAAGGACTTCAGGTTTAACAAAAAACAAAAAAAAGGAATTCGAAGAGGGCGGCCCTTAAAAGAAGAAAAGAAAAAGCACGACACCCCTGTCTGATTTAGAAACTTCGGAAATAGCGGGCGGCGGCAAGAGCAGGCAAAAAAAAGCCTACATGTACACGAAAACAAAAAAAAAGCCACTCCGGGCAAAACCCGCGTACAAACCCACCTCGAACAAAAATGAAGAAGACAGGACAAAGAAGTCCAGCAAAAAAACGACTACGACCAGATTTCTATTATCCACGGACACGTATTGTGCTGGTCCACGCGAATAAAATGAAAAGAATGTGCCGGGTCAGACCACGCATGAAGGTTGCCCAGATAAAGTAGCAAAAGAACTAGTAATCCGGAAGAGTCAGGTTGGTATCATGGAATTCCGACTGAAATGGAAGGAATTGCACCATTATGTTTAAGTCGATGGGGAAAATGCTATCACCCCTTTTACAAGAAAAAAATCAACCAAAAAAAAGACACAGTAATTAATACGAGCATACTTGAGCAAGAAAGTACAAAAAACTTGGGCTTTCGCTTGTTGGGGAATCCTCCAGAATGCCGGCGTCTCAGCGGTCAAAGTAAAGAAACAAAGCAAAACACCCTATTCGAATGAGCGTACATATTAGAGCGAGATCAAGTGCTTTAGTATAAGACATGGGCAAAACAACAGGTTGAGCTGGGGACCGTGTCAGATCGGCTTGTTTTCGAAAAAAAACGGTCACAACGGGAGATGTATTACCCCCTGGTGCGCCAAAGCCAAAAGGGGGAAAAAACCTAGAAAAACAGCACCGGATATGAAAAGGGGTCAAATGTTGGGATGGATTTACGTGTGTGTGTCGTCAGTCGCCGAAAGGAAAACAAAAGGGACCCTAAACCGACCCGAAGAGGGAGCAGTGAACGGAGGGAGAAGGAGAGATCAAAGGTGAAGCCGAGAAAGCAAAGGAAAGTCGTGCCTTCCCCATCACCCATTCGAGGGCGGGGTAATGGCAAACCGAAATATACCCAAAGGGGGGGCAGGAAGGTAAAGACGGCATGAGGCAGATACCTCGAAAAATAAAAAAGAACGAAGCGGTTTCTTCCGTTCGTAATACTGAATAGAGTAGGGGAGCAAGTTGAGAAAAAGTCAAGGGAAAGAAAAACGATGCATGTTTGCAGGGGGTCCAGCGAGGGAAGGAACCGTGCGGAGAGGAAGGGAGGTCCCCCACTCAAACGTTTAGCAAATCTAGCCACAGGAACGTCTAAAATAACCATACCCCGCTGATGACCAAAAGACTTGCAAAAGCAACAGAAAAGGGAAAAGAGCAGAGGACTCTGGCCAAGGTCAAGTCGACGCAGGTGAAAAAAGGAGAAGAGGAGAAAGAGAAAGAAGCCGACAAAAAACCCTAATAAAACTTAACCCCATCTGTCCGAGAACACTGAAAAAGTCCACCAAGCAAGAATCAGCAAGTTCTGCGCCGGCCATTCGTAGCCAATGAAGAAGGGAAAGGCTAAGATGTGATCGCCCCCGGAGGCCAACTGAGAAAACGGCAGTCCCGTGGAACAAAAAAAAAAGAGAACAATAGGCGCACACCGACCCCATCAATTTGAATCGAAAGGGAGGAGAAAAGAGGAAGGAGCGAATACATTCATCCAAATCGTGATGAACATGAAGGGGAAACAAACGAGGCAGCTCGCAGAAGAATGAATCGGGGGGGAAAGCACGAATACAAGGAAGTGGGATGTTCTCCAGCGTCGGGCGGTACTTAGACCCGAAAAAAATTAAAGGTGGAGGGAAAGAGGAATACACTTTGCACCCCATTCACCATGTTTAGCGAAGCTAGCACTCTTGCAGTAAAACGACTGGGAATTCAAGAAGGGGGGGACATCACGACGAAGCGGTTCGGCGAGCGAAGCGCGAGTGGAAGGGGGGAGGAAAGAGAAAATAGGACAGATCTTCGAATTCCGTATTTAATCGCTCAAATAGTGTTGGGTTTCCATATGTTTAACGCGACAAAAAGGGGGGGATAGCAGGAGTTAAAATTCGCTCGCCATAGCGAATCTAAACAGCACACAAAGTAAGATCGGAAGGGGGAGAAAAAATCTCTTTCTGCAAAATTTGAATCGACGACGATCTGGCCATATTCGTCTGGGGGAGTGGAAAAAAATAGCGTTCAGAAGGGCCGGTGCGGGGCCGTCAGGTTACGCCAAACGAAAAGGAAAAGGAAGAGAAGGCACGTGAAACTTCTTCTCCTTCGGCCAGTTCGGCGTTCAACAAGATTACAGAAAAGGGCTCAGAGAGGAAGGAAAGAAAGTGCCAGGTCAGAAGGTGGATCGAATTACCCCGTCCCCCCCAAAAAACCCCCCCCCCCCCCCCCCCCCGCTCGGGGACTGAAGGAGATTGTCAGCAAAATGGGGTCGTACAGGTGGTTTTTTGAAGGCGCCGCCTTTAGCCTGAGGGGGGCTCAAAGAGAAAAGGAAAAAGGAAACGGACCGTCGACGGGGGCCTGCCGACCATCGATGAGTAGCGGACCAAAAAGGGAAAAAACGCGAAGATCACCGGGGACAAAAGCAAGGTGAACGAAGAAGTTACGGCGCGTCGCGGTCCAGAGGGGAGAGGGAAGGGGGCGGGTGGGGCTCCTGGCGCAACCTCGGTCGGTGCGGATCGGGAAGCAACGAAAGGTTCGTCAGCGCCGGAAAACTGGAAAGGGGGTGGCGGGATCGGGGTTAAGGAGCGATGGGTGATTGGGTTCAAACATAGCTGGAGAAAGGAAAAAAAAGGAACACGAAACTCCCCACGGCACTGTGTGGGGGAGTTGTTACGTGTCCAAGCAACGTCACAAAAGGTCGGCTGAGTAAGAATGACCAAAAGAAGTGGGAAAGTGCGGAAATCGCACCGAGGGTACGTTGTCCCTCAGGTGGTAAACAAGGTGCGTCACAGACAAATGCAATAGGGATAATGCAAAGATAGTGGATGAGAAGAGAGA
>Ga0179593_1307651_pt1 | contig 14465 bp, 14 predicted proteins | sample CZODoug2_1_08_16_FD_185931 | JGI IMG/M metagenome (GOLD analysis project Ga0179593, IMG submission 185931) | Vadose zone soil fungal communities from Angelo Coast Range Reserve, California, USA - CZODoug2_1_08_16fungal (PacBio error correction) | ecosystem: Environmental > Terrestrial > Soil >...
CTAAGTGATTCGAGATGAGTGCCAGGGAATAAGGGCAAAAGATCTCACTGGGGAGGGGAGAAGAACGGGATGGAAGGAGTGGAGGAGCTACCGGATAACCCGTATCCGGTACACAAGCCAGTACGGTGAAGCGGACTACGGGAGTGACAGAAAAAAAAAAGAAACTCGCATGAGTCCACCTTAGCGGGTGGGCGATCCGAGAACATCGAGTCGACGAAAAAGACTGGCAGAAGCACGCCCGGGACAAGCTAATCCCCATCAAAAACCCAGGCTGGGGGGGAAGTTTTCTTCCGTCAGAGGCCTGAGAGGAGGAAAAACGATCCGCGTAGTGTGCCAGCCATGACGGAGGGTGGCGGGGGGCCATACAACCGGGATACATGCGAGTAATCCTCCGGGCAGGGGACGGAGGGGGGGGGAGAAAATCATCGCAGGCAGAATAGGGGTAGTGATCACGCGAGTTCTCAGAAACGCGGGGGAAGGGAATCGCGTACCTCTACTGGCACGCCTGGCAATTGGCAACTTGACATCCTCCGTGTAAAAAAAAAGTTATACACACACCCGCAAAAGAAGGTCCCAACGGCACGTAGGTGGGGGCGCGCTCTGAGGTTTGATACAGAGGGAAGGACCAACAGAAAAATAGGTAAAAAAGCACTTCGACCCTTCTTAAACAACGAAGAAACCAGGCGCAAGCTGCATGTCGCAGTTTCCCGGCCCTGGATCAACAGCAGGCATGAAATTAGGGCCGGGGAGGGGCAAACATCGCAGGAGTGCAAGGAGGAGGACCTTGTCAGTCACAAAGAATCTTTGAGCGGTGCCGAGGAGTATTATGAGAATGCCGCGGTTAAGTACAGCATTACAATAGTACTTTCCCCTCCAAAGAAATTTTGGGAAAAAGAAGGACGCGGGCAGAGTCGGATTCAACCACAACCAACGGGGATAAGCGAGGGGAGAAGGGAGCAAGGCCGAGAAAGTCTGTTCTGGGGATCCAAACTGGCTGGTGGAGGTGGGGGAAAAAAGGACTCAGAAAGGAGGGGAGCCGGGTCGACTCGGTGACCCCGCAAGAAAAACGGAAGGGGGGCTGTGGGACAGGATAAACACACCGGGCACGCTGTGGGTGCACACAGAAGAAAGGAATACGTGCAATACGCTGGGTAAAAAAAGCTGAAAGTCCCCTCGAAGCCCTACGGTAGGAAAGAGGGTCTACGGGGGAGGGCGCGGAGGACTGAAAGTCTAAGTTGGGGGGGGGGGGAACAGGAGAGGAGGGCCGGCCCTAGGATCAAAACAAAATATAGCGGAAACAAGGCGTGAAGAACTGAAAGTTTGGCAGGGTCCTTGAGTCCCTGTGTAACCCTTCGGCGTTTAGGGGCAAACCCACAAGGAAGGGGCGGTTACGACTGACGCCTCTAAGGGTTTCGAGGCTAAGTGGGATAAACAACCATGCCGGAAAATGGACGATCTGCTTCTGGCGACCCCTAGCCTCCTAAATGGGAATGTCTTACGGCGAGGGAGAAAGGTGATTTGATCTACGAAACTGAAGACCAAGGGCGGAGCGGCAAGACCGATACGGCCGCAGCTACGAAACCATCATACGTGTGCGGAAGGAAGGGGGGGGGGTCCGGAGCTTCGTCGGGAGCAAAGCTGCCACTAGGTCGTCGACGCGCTGTTGAAGGCCGATCTTCCTTCTAGTTTGCGTAAAATGAAGGAGGGGAAGTTCTGGCCAAGCACGAGCCAAAAAGAGGGTGAAACTGTGGTCAAATCCGGGGGTGAGGGATGACAAGGGCCGACAGGAGATTAGAAGTGAAGAATCATCCCAAAGGAGAAGACTCCGAGAAAGAAAGGGATTCAAGTGAAAAGATGGGACCGGGTGGAAAGACGGGACAGCCTGTTTGGTTAGTCGCATTAGAGAAAGAAAAAGAACAAGAATAACTCGGAGGTAAAACTGAGGAGAAGGTGCTGGGGGCGGGAAAAGGACGGAATCCAGTGCAGTCTCTCATCCCCTGTCCTTGACGGTGGAGAAAAAGGAGAAATATTGTGGGGGGGAAAACCGTAGATTGCTTCGCAACCGGCGGGGAGTTGAGGTGGTTTAGACCTCCTCCTTTTGCATTAGAAGATGGAGCACTCCCAAACCGGCGATTATTCTGCGTTCACGGGGAAAGGGTGGTCGGAAAAGAAGGAAATAGAGCCCTAAACTGAAAGCCATAGAGAGGGACCCGGCCGTGAGGAATCTATGTAGGATGAAATCTCGTTGGTATTCTACTAAGAATGGAAGAAAGAAAAAAAACACAAAAACAAATACCTTAAAAAGAGAAAAAGCTACAAAAAAAAGGGGGAGAGCTAAAAAGAACAGGAGAGAGGGGCAGGAGAGGGAAAGGGAAACCAGTTTCGAGACCCCCTTGGGGGTCCCTCTTCAAGGGTGCCCCAAAAATCGGAGCCTACTGACGTCGATTCGGATAGAACATCAGGGACCTCACTACCACCGCGGGACCAAGAGGAGAACAAGAGAGGGAGCTGGCGACGCGTTTAAACTCAAAAATAAACGGAGAAGGAACAAAGAACACAGCGGATAGGGGAAGGGATTCTTGGAAGAGAGTTAGGGCCGTTAAAGTAATTCAAGATTGTGAAGGGACGGGAACGGGAACGGGCACCTCTCTGCAGAATCAGAGTTGGGATCATTTCTTGAGGCTAGGGAAAGGAAAATCAGGGGACAGGTCATACAAGTAAAATAGAATGTACCCTTTAAAACATCTCAGAGGCAAAAAAGACTAGAAAAAATCTCTCACTAAAAAAGACCAAGGTTGGGGGAAGAGGGGGGCTGCCGTATAGAAGTCTTTCACCGGGCAGGAAAACAAGGGGGACCAGGGGGAAACGGGTTATCGGCTAGCCGCCAAAACGAGGGCGAGAAAGGGGCGACGAAAAATCCCACACACCAGTAAAGGGGAGGTGAGGCGGAGAAAGAAAGGGCCTAGATACAGAGAGGCAGAAAGGAAGGGCAAAAACGCTGCTGCGAAAACCTCGGCGACGGCGGCAGTCGCCACAACGGGGAAGCCGCAAGCACGTTAGAGAGTCCTCAGGAAAGGGAGGGTCTGGGCGAGTACACATACAGAAGAAGTGCAACTCCCTGCTACGAAAGACTAGAAAAAAAGAATGTGGAAAGGGTTACAGAAAAAAACCTTGGCCCGAATGTCCAGGGATCACAGGAAGGAGAAAACTAAACGGGGGGGAGGAAAAGAAACCGGGGGTCAGGGATTTGGAGGATCAAATGAAAAAGAATCCGGAAAATGTTCAAAAAAAAAACAAGAAAAATCTCCGGGCCTCAATAAACTCGAAGATCCAAAGGGGCCGCCCAGAAGATACTCCCAAAAGCACCAACAAAGTGCACCGCAAGGAAATCCCTGAAAGAGGAAAGAACAGAAAGGGGTGCGGAGCCCCACAAATCTAAAGAAGATAAGGTTCCCGGCTTTGCTAAACATGTGCCTTCGAAAGGAGAAAAAGCTGCAAAGATCCTAAGACGCCGAAAGGTGAGAAAACTGTCCTCAGAAGGAAAATCCTCAGAAGGGGATCAACAAGCATAAAAAGAACCTTGGAGGGGGAACCCACCCCCGCGGACGGGGGGGAAAAAGGTCTGGAAGGGCTTACCCGATCAAGGCCAGACCATGCAGGGGAAGGCACGTCGACGGGGATCAAATTGGAAGGACCGAGAAACGAGCCATAGTCGGGAGACGCCAGCGTAAGAAGGGGGGAAGTCAAAGAAAAAAAAACCTCCAAAAGCGAAAAAAACGGGAGGGAGAGAAAAGTCTTAAACGGTCAAGGAAAATCGAGATCGAATCATCTTAAACACGTTGATAACAACAACAAGGTGACATGAGCCGCACCAGCAATTCAGAAGGAATCTTTTCCCGTCCTGACGCCGGCATGTGGAGTGTAATCGAGGGTAAAGAAAGAGGTCGCCCCAGAGGCCGGAATCACACCCGAACAAAAAAAGTACGGGAGGAAATGGGGGGGAAACTTTTTCTTCTCGAGAAGAGGATTACAACCATTCGGGGACACACAGTCGAAACCTAGAAACGTCACACGCCGCCGTTCTCGAAAACCCCCCCATCCGGGAAAATACCTCCAGCCCATACCTCCTGGTTACATGGGGAAAAAGGGAGGGGGACATCGTCGGAAGTACTTAAAGGAAGCACTTGAAGAGGGACTAAGAGAAACACAACAACGAAAAAAAAGAAACCAGACTACGTTCAGTGAAGTTACGGACCTTTAAATCAAACTCGTCACACCGCCGAGCAGGTAAACGGTTCTTGTTAGGGGGAGAGACTCCGTAGAAAAGTGTGATAGAACTTGAGGGCGGCTACATCCACGGGCGAAAACTCAGCGTTGCAAAAGCCGAGTGGGAGCCTCCGCCGACGGACAAAGAGAATGGAAGAAGTCCTTTCAAAGAAAAAGGAGTCGGGTAAGACGGTGGCTGTTACTATCTAAGGGGAGACCTTCGGCGCGCACCACTAGAGAGCAAGGTAAAACCATTATGACGGGAATGGGACAAGGAGCCTGAAAGGGCAAAAGTAACGACTGTTAAGCATGGTATCGAGAAGAAAAGTGGGTTAAAACGTGCAACTGGAAAGAAAACAGGGGGGGCTATGCCTCTACGGCCATAGGGGAGCGAATAAGTGTCCCTGCGCATTCTTAACCGGGAGAGGACTCAGAAGCTGTCAGAAGAAAGTGTTCTCAAAGATGGCCGAAGGTATGAAAGCCACGCGGGAGCCGTTATCATGAGATCACTGGGGCGTCCCAAGGGGGGGAGGCGGCATTGGAGGGATCAAAAGGTCGAGGGGCCAAAAAAGAAAAACCCTCTTCGAGTACAACCAGACGCGGGGGGGGGGGACCGGTCAATTCTTAGGTTAAGGAATGGAAACGAAAAACGTGCAAGGAGGACGACTCTAGAAGTCGGGCCTTTTGGGGCCGTATAGAAAGGAGAAGAGCCGTCTCGGCACGTAGTGTGTCTGAACAAACAAGGCGAAAGGCCGGGAACCGGACGAGTTCGATGGCGATTTGATTGGGGGGGGGACCGAAGGAACTCTACCTAGTTCAGAGACCAACGGTTGCCGGGCAGAAGAAGTTCATCTATGGGAAAGAGGAAAGCTCGTCCAGGTCGTCCCACTCAGGGGGTATCTTGAAAAGGCAGGATTGAAGAGCTGGGGGGGAACAGAAAGGAGAATAGATGGGCGTGCTAGAGTAAAAAGATCCTTGATTCTCCTAACGCAAAAAAAAAAGGGGAGGGAAGAGGAGACCCTGGGGGGGGGGTACATAAGGTCCTAAACAACCCGGGGCCAAGGGAGGGAACCGGGCGGGAGTAGGTATCAAGCGTCAAACTAGGAAGGGGCTAGTTCGGAAAACATCTCGAGGACATACGAAGCGGACGCGCAGAAAGGTCACCTGGCCTAACCCTAATCCCAGGACGATAGTCATTGCCGTCACCAACACGGGGAACACACCCAGTGCCAGACAGGAAACATCGGCGAACTTACTGAAAAAAGGGGGGCTAAAGAAGGAGACACTGGTTTCGGCGCGATTGGGAAAGTCGATGTGATCAACCATAGTCGAGAAAAAAACGGAGAGAAAGTTTTGGGATCTGTCGAAACGCCCACCATCAGCCTCATAAACGTGCGGTTCCGGGACAAAACTCGTTGGGGGGGCGGTCAAAACTACACCATCAGGAGGGGGATTCGAATAAATCTACGAACTGATTGAAGAATCAGCCTCGAAGGAAGCCCCGCAAAGAGGGAGAAAGTGACTTCTTCGTTATAATCACGCGGGTTTGGAGTCATAAAAAGAGAAAGGGTGGAGCTTATATTAAAGGAACGCGACAATTGAGACGGACGGAGTTGCTTTTGAGACCGGTGAACGAAGCAAAAAAACCAGCGATGCCGTCAAAGCTCGGGGAAGGGAATAAGGAAACCGAAGAAAGCATGTCGTCACAGCTAGCAGATAGACGATAAGTCTGATCGGAACAGGGCAGGCTCCGTTGTCTTTAATACTACTGAAAAGCCAAAGCGAAGGGAGCGTGCCAGGGTGTTGGAGGACGCGGCCAAGTTGGAAGGGGGAAAAAGGAGAACCCGACAGCCAGGGCTGCACTTGTGCCGGACAAAGTAAAGTCGAAGTCGGGACCGGGAACTGTCGGCCCAGAATACTTATAACTAAAGGGGGAAACAAAAAGATGAGGGAAAAATCGACGTCGAAATAAGGGAAGGAGAGGAGAAAATTCCGATAAAAAATTTCGTTCAGCCTGCACCCCGGGCAGTCGAACAATCCAAATAACTGACCGTATTGAAAGGGGGAAAAAAAGAATGTCAGGAAACACCGGAACTGAAGAGTCGCCATCCGCAGCAAGACCACATTCTCCTACCTCTGGACTGGTAGTGAGAGAACGTTCGAAAAGGATGACTGATCCGAACGAAGAAAAAGGGGACCTTGAGAAACCTGGGCATAGTCCCTTCATGTCCACAGACGCCCGCCCGCAAGTCTTTTTCGATTAGGCAAGGAGGTAATAGACCCAACAAGAGAACTCCTGTTTCCCAGCTTTCACAGGTAGAGAGTTCCGCCCATTGCAAAACAACCTCTACCTGTAAGAAGGCTATAGTATGCCTGGTCACTCGGTCAAGCTCGGGGCAAGGCTCTGAAGAGGTCCGTAAACCTGGGGAAGGGAAGGGGTTATACCGAAGATCGTGTCGAATAAGGTACAACAACCGTCGTAGAGCGGGAGAGCCGTACGGCCAGCAAAAGGAAGCTGACAATGTCGACCCTACACCTTTCAATACGTAAAAAAGTAGATTCGACAGACCAGAGGCACGGGACTAGGCCGTTCACCCTAAACATCACTGAACGCCACCGGTAGGGTGGGGGGCTTCTGGGGCTTGCGGCCGAGGGAGATTCCGCTCCCGAGTCTTCCATCCAGTCCCTCGGGGGATGAAGAGAACCCCGGAAAATTCAAGGAAGCCTAAAGGGAGAGTCGGAGGAGTGTCAAAAGATAAGAGGCCGGAATCGGGGTGGTCGTGATCACGACTGGCCCGTCCCGTAAAACAAGCGGACGAAATAGGCGTCCACGACATCGAAAAGTCCAAAGGAGGGGCAGGGAATGCAACCTAGAAAGGCAGACACCGGGGAAAAAGTCACATGACCAGGCCACGTCGTGAAAGTGCGAATTTAGAAGAGGTACGAACCAGCTCGCGGTGACCCAAAAACAATCTAAGCAGACGGCAAGACAGACGCAGAAAAACGGAGGGAAAGGGGGGGTACCAAAAAGACCGACCGAGGGGAGTCCCGCCCTGCCAGAGGGGTGGACCCAGTCATGAAAGCCGGAGGGGTTGCACGAAACAGAGGAATGCGTCGTTAGTTTAAGTCCCAAAGCAAAGAGATTCGAGAGGGTTCGGCGTAGATGGTTAAGAAGCAGGGCAAAGAGGCATACATTCCGTAATGACCGGTTCACATCACAAGCCCGGGTGGTGAAACAACACCGGGCGGGAGGGCAGAGAGGAACAACCCAGGAGGGAAGGGAAAGAGGAGATAACTTCGACCAAGTGACCCGGCGACCCTTTCGGTTAAAAAAACCAAGGTTCTTTTCCAGGAGCGAACAGGCCTGAGGAGCCGGCGGATCATCATATAGGAAAACCGCCTTCAACAGATATTGTTAAGAAATCAAGACGGCAGAAAGGGCTGTTTCGGAACAAACGAAGCCAAATCTCAGTTCATAAGGAGGCGCCACCCGCGGGCCGGGATCTCCGGAGGTAGTCGTGAGAGAGGGGGTAAAAGGAGATGTCGGAAGGGACGTTCTGGGTTACACGAGAAGCGGGGGCACGAACAGACAACAGAGGAGATAGTCGTAAAAGAGGTAACGTTGCCCTGGTGCTTTTTGCCGGTCGCAGGTGGAAGCCTTATGGGACCCTAGGGGAAGGTGGACGTCTAGTAGGGGGGAAGAACGAGGCCTTAAGAGGGGATCGAAGAAGTTAGGATCAGGTAGACTAAACCGAGGGGACTAACCTCGAATTCATTTCGAACCTACGTCCGAGAGAAAAGGGGAGGACTTACGGAAGGTGAAAGACCTTTTGCGAAAGACTTCGAAGGGAGGGGTAAGGACTAACCCTCGAGGGCGGAAAAAATCCTCCAAATCTAGAACAGATAAGGCGTTGGAGTCCGGATGTGTTACATGATCTCAGGCTGGGAGATGCCCGAGTTGTAGGCGACGCGGTGAAGTCTAAATTAGACAGTGGAAGAGGCTACATCAGGAAAGATTTTATGGGGCCTAAGCGCAGACGCTAGAAAAACGCCGTAGGGGGGACCATAAGCCGGGGCACAGAAGGAGTGAGGTCTCCAACCGGCAAGCGCCCAAAAGATCTTCGCCTCTATCTGGGACACTTACATTGAAATGGGACGGGGGAAATAACCCAGAGAGACTGTTGTGAAGGCGGCAGAACTTGTCCAGCGGAAAAACAGCTGGAATCAGGCGGCGCTGGAGTGGTGTCACGACAGAAAAGAGAATACTGACGAGCTGAGAAATCCTTGCTCCGAGACGCGGACACCTGACTGTCCTACCGAGGAAGGGAGAAAGGGCGGATTTGGGGAGTGATGACGCGGGCGAAGTCTTCAATCCGGGACCAGGAGATTTCAATTAACTCACTTCAATTGGGTGTGTCGGCGATAGAAGTCTGTCCGTAGGGCCAAGCCTTCGACGAGTGGGTCGGACACGTCCCAAAAGAAGGCGGAAAAAAAAAAGTGTTCTACTGATGAAAGTGTGGGCAGGCAATGCAAAGACGCGTGACCTCCCTCTAAACTCTTGAAGATGGGCAAAGCCTCGAAGAGTCCGTTCGACGTCGGGGAGTTCTGCATCAAGAGGTCGAGTCAGAACCTGAAGGTTAAAGTGAAAGGGGACCAATCCTGAGGAACGACAACAGGGGACAGGGCCACACCGTGCAAAGGAGTCCCTACTAGAAAACGGCGGATCATCCTCAACTGCTCAAATAACACCTGATGTTGCAGAGCCCCCGCTCTGGCGGCGGGCAACGTAGTCGAGAGGCATACACTACGAAATCATGCAGAGGATAGATGCTGGAGCGTAGGACCGTTCCTACGGCCTTTCAATGTGTGGCCGGAAAAAGGGCCCCTGTATAAGGGACACGCTGCGCAATAACGGCCTTTTTGCGTCTAAACTTGACGGCTCGGACCTCCAAAGGGCCAGGGCAGTCCTCAAGGTATATTGACAGGGACGGCCGGCCACAAAATGTAGACTTGATCAAGAACACGAGGCTTTTCTTCGCCGACGACAAAAAGCCACGCAGATCGGGGTACAGGTCGATGGCGAACGGCTGCAATCAGGGCTATTCAGTGGAAAAAAACACTCCGAACGGCGGGGGGGGACGACGGAAAAAACGAAGTTTCGGGGTAGGTCGGGGGAAGGAAGGGGGCCTTCGGGACTGACTTCGGTGGGCGAGGACGCGATGACCCCCCAAAAGGTTAGGACCTGCTGGGGGAGGGACGCATAGGCAATTCGGTAAGCGGCTACATAGGGGAAGAAAATCTCCGGGGCAGCATAAGGTATTCCAAGCCTCGGAGGGTCCGCTGAGACGGTGGTCTCCTACACGGTGGCACCGGCGGTAGGCAAAGGAATATAGCCAGGGGGGGTCGAGGAAGCGGGCGAGCGGAGCTAGAGGCAATCTCCAGGAAAGAAAGATAACTAGAACCCCGTTCAGCTTTCCTCGGTGTAGAACAAAACTAAAAGAAGCCTTCCCGGGTATCTCCGCAGGCGGTACGTGGAAAGAAACAAAGAACTGTCTTGGGAGCGGAAAGCAGTTCGGGGGGGTGTCAAGAGGGGGAGAGGGCTCGAACCAAGGGAAAGAACTGTAGTTACAAACACAAGAGCATCACGTGATGCCATCGCTTCCCTAAAACTGACTACTCAGAGGGTTGAAGGACCGCGAGATCCTCGGCCCGAGCCCCGCCCGCTAAGGGGCCTAGAGGCGAGGGAGCGGAAAGAGGGGACCTAAGGAAAAGGGGGGGCTCCCCAAAAGGGCCAACGCGGACCTCTAACAGGCGACCCCGGTTCAAGTCTGGAGACGTGTGCGGTGTCTACGGACTGGGAACGGGGACTTGAAAGAAGTCTCCCATGGACATCCCACGGTCTAAGTCTCCGAATAAAGATCATTTCAGCTTCTATCTGGGTACAAGAGAATAAGGAAGCAGGGGCAGGTTCAACAGGAGAGGGGTCAAGGAGGGGAGGAAACGCGTGGTTTCCATGAGGTCGACCGAACCATTCTGTGGGTACTCCACTTCGGTACGTAAGCTGGAAGAACAAGGATCCAAAGGGAGGGACTCCTAGGACAAGCGGCGGTCTGGAGAAAGCCCTTAGAAAAAAAGGAGGCCATCGTCAGTAGTTAATCTAGATTGACAACGCCCCTGGCGAATTTAAAACGTGAAGAGAAAAGTAAGTTTCAAAAAGGAAAAAAATCTGGACTCGCGCCTTCGTAACGGGGAGTTTTGACCAAAACCCATTTTCAGTGCCTAAGGAACAACCGTCGTCAATCCCAATTTTTTAGACGGAGAGAGGGAAAAGGGGGGAAGCAAGAGAGACTCAGGGGGGAGAAGGTAAAATAAAAGGAACACCGTCCCTAGACCACCTTCCCCGCCCAAAGACCTACCCATTAGAAGACCTGACGGGTCAGGAGAGAACCTTACGGCGTTAGAAACACCATAAAAAAAAAAAAAGCGATAGGAAAAGAAGGGGAAACCGCCCTCAGTGATAAAGGACATGAACCACCCAACGGAAGAAAAAGTGCGACCGAAAACCTAAAAACCTCGACCGTACAAGGGTCCAGGTGTCAACCGCAGGTGGACTGGGACAGAGGAGGAAATTAATTGAAAAGTAAAGGGAGAAGGGTGATCGGAATCAAAACAAGAGGGGGGGGAAATATAGATGACTAACACCATGAAAAGGGAAGGGTCTGTTAACGACTGTCCTACTCTTTACAGCCACCTTGACGGAGACTTCAAAAGGCTGGGGGGGAGTAGGGATGTAGGAGGAACGTTCTACTTTGTGATTGGTATAGGCTTGGGGAGTAACCAGGGCTCGTCGAGATGCTCGTTTGACCAGTTGGGTTCGCCTAACTCAGTACGGAGCCTAATCATGCCGAGTCCGAGAGGGGGGGGGGAGGTGTCGGGGGGACGGGGGAGGAAAACGGGCTGGGGGGAGACCCTGTCTTCTCTGCGAACCACGAGCTATCACCCACCGGAAATCCTGGTAAAAAAAAAAATACGGAGAACAGAAGGGACCCCCTGGGAGAAAAGGAGAGGGGGGGAGCCTGAGGGGGGTTTTAACGCAAAGGCGAGCGGAGGGCAAGATACTATAAAAAAAAAAAAAGAAGACTCAAAGGGCATGCCTAGATCGGTAAGCAGTCTCGGCCTCTACTGCTGCGGCCAAACCCGGTCTTCTCAAAGGGATATTGACCAGAAGGGGTCGGGACTCAAGAGGGAAATGCATAAAAAATGATCGTACGAGGGGGGTAAGGCACCCGCGGTATTGAGGATTATATTCAAGAAGGAAAGAGCCGGGGCCTTCACCCTTCAACCCCGCGGGGGGAAAGCCAGAAGGGGTACTCAGTGAAGCTCGCACCAGGCGGTTCTCCCTAAGGAGAGACGTCGCCGTGGCTGGCCCGGATTGGGGATAAGGCAAAAGATCGGCGATTCCTTAGGGTCAGCCGCCCGCACCTGAAATAGGGAAACGTCCGAGAGGGAAGGGAGCTGTAGGGGGGGGCACCTAAAAGAAATTTCTTCTACTGAGGGGAGAAGCGCCCTGGGAAGGGTCCTACTAGAAAGAGGGCTCTGTAGCCAGGAGGGTCCGGCGGGGACATCGGGATACGTCCGAAACTAACCCTTAGCGTGGGGGACAGCGGACAACTACTCGATTTCAGCCGCAGCGGCAAGGACGGAGGATCATAAACCAAAGAGTGCAAGGGGAAACTCTTATTGTTGGGGGGAATCAGAAAGCCTGCGCGATCCCCCTGCAAGAGGCCAAAACGTCGTAACGGGGGGCAACGAGGAGGGAGGGCGATTACAGGTCGCCAGGTTTGAGCCATGGGTCTTGCCCTCTCTCGGAAGCACAAAACACAGGGCTGTCAAACTTGGTTTGGCCAACTCAATCCCGGAGATGGAGGAATTTTCATAGAAGGAAGGACATTCGGCGAACCCATAGGACGGGCCAGCCTCGTAGAGGACTGCCCAAGGCGCCGAATAGGAGACCAGGTGCAAGAGATTCTAGGGTCAGAGGGGAAAGGTATATTAAAAAGTGAGATAACTCCTAGCGAACCATCTGGTCCCTACATTGTGTGGGGGATAGAGTGAAGGAAAACCCGCAGCCAGTGCGGTCCGCCATCATAAGAAAGCGGTTAGCGGGGCAAAACGTCATGGAAATGAAAACTTCTTGGTCAGCGGACGCGCACTGATTAATACCATCACTTAACCCCTGTAAAAGCTGCGTCGAGGGAAGGGATAAGGTCTAAGAAAGATGGCAAAAAAAGGTCAGCCTATCTGAAAAGGTTTAGAGTCTCTGATGATAGGCCGCTAAAACGGTAGTACTGTCCCGGCGTTGTCGGGTCAGGAAAACAACGGAAGGAAAAAAAACCCACAAATATTGCCCTGCCAGCGAGGGCAGGCAGAAAGGGCAAAGTACCTTCAAAAAATGAAGGAACGGACTGCAGCACGCACACAGAGAACGATAATGACATGGGCGGGGGGAACTCCTGAGGGGGATGAACAACGGTGGACAGCATCGCAGCCGGGAGCTCTTGGGCCGCGGGGGGGGGGAATCGGAAAAACGTCCATGGGAAGGGGATGTAGGAACTCCTCGATTATGGGAGCAGTGCACGGTGTGTGACGGCCATCAAAGTGCCGGGTAAGAGTTAAAAAGGAAGAGGGATTCCAATGAAGGCTAGACTCGAAAAGGGCTTGATAAGAAAAAAAAAAGACTAAAAAGGGACTAACGGCCGGGCCTTGCGAAGTAGTAGTGCAAAAAAGAAAAAAAGCGTGGAAGGGCGATTGAGGGGGGCAAGCTCTGCTGAGATTGTAGGCACCAACCCGGGGAGCGTAGAACAGGAAAAACAAGGAAAGGATGAGTCTCCACTAGTCTAAGGCACCAGTTCCACGCGGCGTCCTCAGACCGCCCGGGGAAAAGGTCAGATTCATACCGACGCCGGTGGGGGAACTGATTTAATGAATGTCGACGCGACCGAAGCACCCTACTAAAAGGGGGGCAACTTGGGGATAGCCGTCCATAGGCGCCCAAAGGGGGAAAAGACTAAAAAAAAGGGAAACGTATCGGCGCAGGATAGGACGATATCAAAGGAGTGTGGGGGGGGGGGGGGGGGGGGGGGACGGCGCTGAAAAACATCTCACAGGGAAGGGAGGTTGGCCATGAGGAACCGGAGGCACCCTGTACCTCCTACCTTTCAAAAAAAAAGGGCAAGGGGGGAGGTCAAATCTACGAAGAAGGGAGTATTGTCAAGAGGTTAAAGGCGCTCGCCACTGCAATGTCCTGAGGTGGGACGGGGTAGGTGGAAACTCACGCACCTTATCGGGGAAACATTCCTTTAACAAAGCCCGTTGGAGAGCTGTCAGGGCGGGGAAAAAAGTCCTACAAAAAAAACAGCGGATACGTCGGAAATCTTAGACACACCGGTGCAGATAAGTAGCAAGCAAGGACGACTACCTCAGCGTGATCAACAGAAAGGTACAAGAAAAGACGACAAAAAGACAAAGAAAAAATGCTCTGAAGTGTTGATCTAGGGAGGGGCCGGGTATTCAGAAGATCCGCGGGGGGTCTTGAAGAAAATAATTTCAAACAACATAAAAATGAGAGAATTACGCCTCAAAAAAGTGTAGAGTCAGGATTCGTGTCGCAAAGAAGCAGGAGAAAAGGGACTTAAAAGATTTTTCATCAAGGCACTGACAACACAGCGGGAAGGCCGGAGGACGTCCGCACGAACTCTACTGAAAAGCGTGAGCTGGACTAAGCCCTCGAAGTTCACTGTATGACAAGGCACCAAAAAAGAAATTGAGCCCACCAAACTGAAAGGAAAAAGTAGAGACTGTGCAGGGTTGGACGTACCCCAGCTCGTCAGTGAACGCAGAACTAAACAATGAGTCATACATCGCCTAAACCGAGACAGAAAAGCCTGAAAGGGGGGACAGGGATCCCAAAAGAAGGACCAAAACGCTGAAATTCACTATATTAGGTACCGAGGAGGTGATAACAGCAAAACTTTGGGACCCCAAAACATTCATTGGATTTCATGTAAAAAGCAAAAGGAAGAAGGCGTTGGGGGTGACTCTCGATCCTCCGGGCAAGACAAGAAAAATTAAGATCATGACTTTCCAAAGACAACACCCAAAGTGTGTGTTAACAAAAAGAAGAGCCGCCTTCGTCGAGG
>Ga0179593_1279109_pt1 | contig 14464 bp, 12 predicted proteins | sample CZODoug2_1_08_16_FD_185931 | JGI IMG/M metagenome (GOLD analysis project Ga0179593, IMG submission 185931) | Vadose zone soil fungal communities from Angelo Coast Range Reserve, California, USA - CZODoug2_1_08_16fungal (PacBio error correction) | ecosystem: Environmental > Terrestrial > Soil >...
CAATTTGACCGAAGGAGGGAGTTGGGAACCGCAAAAGCACCTGGACGGTTAAGCGGATCTCCCAGCTACGGAAAAAGTCCTCGAAAAACCCGTAAATTCAAGAAGGTGCGAGACACACTCTGGAAGGGAAAAAACGGCAGGCATGAAGTGGGGAGGTGCCAAGGGCGGGTAAGGTCCTGAAGTAGCAGATGCTTCTTTCAGCGAAGCATCAAGGAAAAAAAAGAAAGTAAGGTGAAGTAAAGTTTCTCTCTGTAGCCAAGAAACTGGGAGAAGAATCGGCGCCCAAAGGGGGCTCTCGGGGTGATCAGGCAAGCGGCTGGCCTCGGCCCCCCAACCGTCTGTCGCCAGGGTAAAAATTGAAAAAAAAGCGTGGCGCCTGAGATTCAGAAGGCAGCGCCCGAGAAACAAAGAAAAATCTATGTCTACTCCCGGGCGGGTCCCGACCACACAGCTGACGAACGACGGGCAAAGAGGGGACGGGAAGAAAAAAAAACTCGTTCCTTAGGAAGGGCCCCCGATGGAAAACCAAGCGGTAGTGGGGGGCCCTCACACCGCACCGAGAGTCAAAAGAGTCAAGACAGCGAGGGAGGAAGCAAAACAGTGGGTCCCTCTGACCCGGTTCGAGGGTCAAAAGTGCCGGGCAGCGTGGGAAGTCGGGCGAGGCGATAGGGGGACGTTCGAAGCGTTCCAGGAAGTGCGGAAAAGGAGCAGACCGACCCAACTCACTGAGGGGCGCCTACAGGGTTGGTTCAAAAACGGGGTGTGGGAAAGAAAACTGCGACGGCGGGAAGAGTCGCTTGGAGAACACTTTGCGCAGGGAAGCGGAACCAGGTTAGCGTGGGGCTCAGCAGGGAGTGGTTTACTTGAAAAGAACAGGATGTCGCTCTTAGGACGCTTGGGGGGAGCTTCAGGAAAGAGCAAAAGAAAACGCTCGCTGAGCATTACAGCAAACCTGGAAAAGGAAAAAGGGAATCGCACCCGTTCCAAGTTGGGAGCGGGGAATGAAAGTGGTAACACAGAGCTGTGTGTGCGCAGCTGAGTGGAAGATGCCTTGACGGGCAAAAGTCGGGCTACGAGGTTTCAACACTCAGCGTCAGATTGGCAGAAAGCGGAATCAGAGAAACCTAATGCGAAATCTGAGCAGGAAGTTGCATTGCGGAGGATCGGGCAAACCAGAAAGCCTGGGCGAAGTGGGGTCTGCCGGAAAGAAGGGATCCACAAGGGGGGGAGGAAGAGACCTCGGGCTGGGTGAGAAGGGATTGATTGCCATCGTAATCTTCCCACCAGAGTACGGATCAGACTAAGTAACTTTGCTGGACCCTTGTCCTGATAAAGGAGAAGGGGGGGAAAGAGCGGCTTCGCGACCTCCGCAAAACTCGAGAGCAGAGCAAAAAAGTCGTCCATAGGAGCTTGACAAAGGGCTTGCTTAGGGGGGGCCAAGTCTCGTCAAACAGTCAAAAGAAAAAACTTGTTGGCCAAAACAGACGGATGGTTTTCGGTCAAGCGGAGAAAAAAAAAAATGGTACATCAACATGGTTCTTAAAACGGAGGAGAAGCGTGGGAAAGCGGCCTGGTGAGCTAGTCAAAAGGGTTAATCGCTTTCTGGTCAAGGACGGGCGCCAACATAAGTCGCGATTGAGAAATAAAACCCGGGGGGGCGGTTGGTGGAGGGGATCTTGACATCAGGGGCCCACGCATCGGGTCATTAATAAGAACACAGGGACTCGTGGGAGGCTTGCCGGCGAAGAGCAAATTGAGCGCCAAGGGCTAGAATGGACATGGTGGGGGGGGTACCAATTCCTGGGCCTAGGAAGGGGGGTCGTTCTTAGAAGTGAACGTTCGAGGGAGGGCTTGAGAGTTGGGGAAAGTGCAGCCTGTAAATGACAGCCGCGTTGCGGACGGTATTTGCAGGCCACGGTGGGAAAGAGGGGGGGGGGGAAGAGAAATTAATACGTGATTGGGGGGCAGGCCGCGCAGGGTTACCCTACCGCGTCCCTGGGGATTGGCAGAAACGACAATTGGGGTCGCTAAAGCTGATGGGGTAAAAGAGAAACGACTCTAGTTAAAAAGTACATCTTGGACAAAACCTTGAACAGAAGAACGCCAACGGTCGTGTAACGGCATCGCAGCGGTAAGGGGGCACAGCTAAAATCACCAAAGAACGGGGGGAAGTCAATCCTCCCAATCGGACCGAAGAAAAAACAGCTAAGCACCATTGAAAAAAGGCGAATAGGAATCGCACGAGACGTGGGGACCAGAGAGAGATCAAACAAGTCAAGGGGGTGACTTGAGCCATTATTTGTGGGGTATCGGGAGGGGAAGATCGACGGGCCGTCACTGGGGTGATTGAAGCAAAACGGACCACTGTCGATGACGGAGGCTGGGGTTGCCCGGATAAAAGCGTTTTCATGCGTGGTGTACGGGGGAAAAGAGATGGGGCAGTCACTCGCGAGTTTTTGTCGCGGGAGCGAAACCGTCAACAAAAGGGGGGAAAAGTTAGGGGCACCTCACCCAGAACGCGCAACAATCCGGAAAAAACGTAAGAATCTTAGTCAAAAATCATTAAGCAGCACCGTAACTGCGGGAGGTACCGTGCAAAGGGGATTCCGAGGGGCGGACAGGACAACGGCCCGACCTAAAAGAACGAAAGAAACTTTCCTCTCAAGGCACGGGATCAAGGCTAGCGGACATCTGGAAAAAGAAAAAATGACGGCTCGCATGGAAATAGCCAGGGAAAATTCGAGTCGGGAGGCAAAAGCAATAAGAGCACCTGTGTATCTGTGAGTAATCACCGAGATTGGAACCGGCACTCAGGGAGGACGAAATAGACTCCGAAACCAACAGCGGCATCATACAGGAGGGGCGCGAGCATAAAGCTACCGACCGAGGACCAAAAAAGATCTACAGTAACGAATCTCACATACCGACACGCAAGGAAAGCTACTGCTAAATACTGGTTAAGAAAAAAGGGAACCAATCTGCTAAAACACAGCCCGAGGACATTCCTGCAAAGCGCTCGGTACCCGGTCATGAAAAAGAAGTTGTCGTTAGCCAACTAAAACACTCAAAGAAAATAAGAGTTGCCGAAAGGGAGAGTGCTCGGCTGAGTCACGAGCCCTAAGGAGAAATGCGAAATACGAGCTCCAGAGACAAAAGAACCAAATTACTCAATTCTGTCGATAGGTGGGCGCCTCCGAATGTTTCTGAAAACTTCATGAAAAAATCATCGCGGCTCAACGAGAGGAAGAAGAAAGGTGGAGACATCTGAGCGCGCCAAAAATTCGCCCGAGAGGGGGAATAAGCTCCTCAATTGCCACTGGTAAGAAATTGCAGGCAGGATTCTTCTATGCTGGAGGGCGAGCGAAAAAAAAAAAAAGAAGTAAGGGGGAAGGGGGGCCCGCGGGAAAAAAGAAGGTTTCGGAGGACTTCACATCAGTGCTACAACCCAGGAACTTGGGTTACAAAGGAAAAACCTTGGGGAGTATGAATTGTCAAAAAAAACGGTTGCGATCGAGCAACTGATCATAGGTACGGCCTCACCAGGGAAGCTGGCCCCCCTCTCCACCGCGAACCATCTCGGAGGGGAAAGGTACTCAGGAACCGACCCACCATGAAAAGAAATTACGGGTCACCGTTCTCTCCGCGAAAAGGTGAAAAAAACTTCAACTTTGACCGACGGGGCGACAAACACAGGTGGAGGGGAACAAATACTCGTTCGCACGGATTAGGGGTCGTCTCTTGGCCGTCAGCTCAGCGACGGAAACTGCAAGAAACTCGGAGGAAGATCGGTCGTCTACCACAGGGAAAGAGCTAACGGGGGAAAAGCACTTAAAACGGGCCGGAGGAGACGAGAAGCCTTTAGAGACTTGAGGCGGTTAAGGGTGGGCATGAACGACAAGAAAGTCACACAGCTCCGACTTGTTTCCATCGGGGCGGGCGACGGAAAAAGAGGGTAAGTCCACGAGTCCGCCACGGGGGGGGGATATGTCCGGTCAGGGACGCCCGGCGCGTGCCCTCGGGGCCGCGCAGAAAAAGGGGGGGGGATCGGGCGAAAGTTAAAAATCAAAACTCCAAAAAAAAACCGTTACGGGATGAGACAAGCGCAACGTAAGGGTGGCCGCCAGCACGCTGCCGAGTTCTAGGGGGTAAAAGTTTAATAGAAGCGGGGACCGAGACGCTCACCTTTATTGACTAATATAGAAACGTTAACAAAATAAAAAGGGCCGATGCGAAAAGATTCGCGAAGCGGAAAAAAAAATCATTCGCAGACACCTTAAAGGAGGAACTAAAGGGGGGATCGCACTATGCTGCCCGTTATACCAATGTGTCAAACCAAGGGTACTGGCCGTTTTCTTACACACTGCTGTCCGATAAGAGGAGATAAAATTCAGGAGGTCAACGAAAAGGCGAGGAGCGGGAGTGGAAACCTTCCGACCTGATACAGCCATAAAAAAAAAAACAAACAAACGGAAAAAAAAGTAGAGGAAAAAGAGAGTAAGGGGCGACTGGGGGCCTTTGGGGGACATCATTTCTTAATGAAAAAAATCCGAAAGAAAGAATTGGCGTCGGGGGAATATTCGACTCCGATGCGCAAAGCAAGAGGGAAACATTCGTTCCAGGAACAATCTGGAGCGAAAGATGCCCAACGGCATCTGTTTTGAAAGGACGGTGAGTTATCTTGACACTGCGGGAGTTCCTCTTCGACTCGGAAAATGCGGAGGAGGACGGGGGCAATCAGCGTACCGTTAAAGGGGGTGCATCCGCATAAAAGTTTCCAATCGTTGGGGAAGACGACCAATTTCTCTCTTATTTGAATAAACTATCCTTCGAACGGCTCAGGAACTAGCCCCCAGCAAAAACCGGGGACGGGCGCTGCTCATACACGGAGATATTCTCAATTTCAACGGGGAACGGAAACGTCAAGAGAGGAAAAGTCCCGACCAGCATATCACACTTTTTTAACAGGTGACTTTCACTACAAAGCAGGAACTTTCAGGATAAAAGCGCCAAAAATCCACCCAAGAGGGGACTTGGGGGGGGCAGGGCAAAAGCACAAGGGCAAATCGTTCATCAAGTCAGGAGAAAAAGAAGTCCTCCGGCGGTTTTAAAAAATGCGGCTAACAGGACGAGGTCAGATTGCCGCGAGAAGGTCCGCGCAAGCATCGAGTTCCAGGGGTTTCGGGTTCGGGAAAGCGTGTTGCCCACCATATCACGTTCGCGTTGGGGGAACTGGGTGGGAAACCACAAAACGCTGGTTCCAATAGGTGGGGGACGGAGAAAGGGCCGCGCGGAGGGACAGCCGGACGAACTGAAACTTCATGGGGAGGGAGAGTGGGCAACACAGGTGTGTCGTTGGACCGTGGGGAAGGCCACGAGGATCTCGCGGAGGGACGAGGGTGCTAAAGGTTAGGGGCCAGGCGGATACATTGCGAGATGTGCCCAACCTTTGCGCTGGCGAAGAGGAACCCCAGTGGGAAGCTTGAAGAAAAAGTGCTGTTTTTGCCTCAGGATGGGGGCAGAGGGCCTTTCAGTCTCAGACGCCGAAAAATTCGAAAGAAACTGAGTGGGCTCGCAAAACATTCTTCTCTCGAGAAAGCAATGCGCGGACTTAGCGAATAATTCGGAAGGAAGACGCACCATCTGCCTCTAATTGGTGGGGGAGGGGGGGCAGGCGCCGAAAGGATCCACTTCGAAAAATATTCGCTTGGGGGCAGACGCTTCGCATTGTGCATGACGGGTGCAACATATTGGGACCAAAAGATAGGACATAAAACACACCGAGGGGAAAGAAGAAATAAGTTATTCTTAACTCTAGGCACTGGCCTGAGCGAGGATGTAGATATCGTCAGGGGGGAAAAAGTCGCCGGCCCTCGGGACGTATCGGGTCAGGCATCGAGAGTTACCATTCAGTGCTTATGGGACAGGGAGGGGAGGTCAACTTCATAAAATGAAGTGTTGAAAAGGGATAGTCGATGGTTTGCGGGGAAATGTTCAGTTCGTGGGGTGCAGCGAAAAGACGATTTGGTAAATGTTTTCGTCGCAAACGGGGACAGGGGAAGGAAAAAGAGGGGAAAACGCCCGGTATCGGTCAGTTAAAAGAAGCTTACGCGGCAGGGGACGTTGCGGGGCTAACAGGTCGGAGTTACTCGCCGCTTGGCGGGGGAGATTTCGATTACACCACGGAGGGGCTCGAGCAAAGAGGGTGGCAAATAGAAAAACAGGGTACGGGCTGGGACCGAGGGGGAGGTTGAAAATGCGAGAGGGGGACTTGTTTTTTTGAGGCCTCAGGGGGAAGCGGAAAAGAGGGGGGGAATGTGAATGAGCGGCACGGGAGGCGGGCGAGTTCGGGGAAAAACGGCTCGGTCCGATATAGAAATTTCTGACGTATTTGAAGACGTTAGCTCAGGAGGGAAGAAGATTCTACTGATGTAAGGAGGTGCGCGCGAAGGGGACGCCGACAACAGGGTACCAGGCGGCTTGGCTTTTCGCATCAAAGGGAAAGAGGGGGAGGGGAAAGGCGAAGCACTCCTATGAGCATAAAGGAAAGAAAGGAAAAGGGAAAAACGGTGCTTGCATCCCGGCTTAGTAAGGGGGACGCCAGCACACACATCCTGACCCCGTCGGAACTCGACACAAATAGAAGGGCAAAGCAAACATTGACCGGAGGAGATGGTCACAGCCATGAAGAGAGAATAAGAAAAGAAGGTGGGGGAGGGTAACCATGTTTGTGCGCGTCAAGAGAAGGGGGAGGGGGTAGGGGTTGGGATTTTGAGAGAACGGGACGAACTTCGATGCCAAGGGAAGCACTGTTGTGAACGTATACAGAAAGGGAAGGGTGTAATAGAGTGAGGTGCAGGAACACCCTCGCTCTTTTTTTGAATGGGGCGGTCGAGCTCGGAACCTAAAGGCGCGCGGAAAAATCAGCCCACACGATCATGAGTCTCGGAACCACCTGCATAGCTTACCCGTAGGCGCAATACCGAAAAAGGTCTACCAGCATCGACGCAAGTCAAAACAACCTGCCATCGAACGGAAATCCATGATGGCATCTTCATCGAATCCGGATAAAAACCGGATCGAAATGGGAGGCCAATGGGGGCGATTCCATGGCCTAAGGGACAAAGAAAAACGAACCCGGTTATCGAGTGAGTCATGAAAGGATGACTGCTCCGGCAACGAAGTGGGGGGTCATCGGGAGAAAGCGAAAAAATCGAGAATAAGAGAACGGGGGGCGCTGTTGCACAATCCCAACGCTTCTATAAACATTTAAGAAGAACCATACAAAAGCAAGGGGGCGGGAAACGCTCTCTAAAGTGACCCCTGACCCCATCCTTGGGCTGGGGGGAACAACGGACGCGAGCAGCGGGAAAAATGGAAAAAAAACAAGCAAATTTTAAGGACGTATCGGGACTCTCCAACATCACGCAGGAAAAAGAAAATCTGAAGACGAACGGCTTGCTCAGAGAACAGGCGTCACCATGAAACGCTCTCCCAAGTGATCAGATCAATGCCTCAAAAGGGAGCTGGCTGTGAGATGGGGAGCAGAAGCGCATTTTGCTAAAAACGAAGAAAGACGTAGCCAACGTGCTCCTAAATGGTTATTGCAGGCGGAAGGCCAAAAGCAACGGTCGCCCGCCGGGCGATTTAATCCGCAATTCATGGAAAGGATATAAGGGGAAAGGGGTTCAGGGCCGAAGAAAAAATGAAAAGGAAAGATCAGGGAAGGGGAACGACGATCTTCTTGTAAACCGCGCGAACGACGATTAGACCTGAGCCTCTTCATCCCAAAATCAAGAAAAAACTAGGCCCAAAACTTGTTTAAAGTCGTGACGAGTCTACCTTTAAAGGGGATGCTGAAAGGACCGAAAAAGGTTTTCAGGGCCCAAGAGGAGAAACTTAGAAGAGTCTCTTCCGACCCTGAAGAGTCAGAATCGCGAGAAAAGCGAGGTCGAATACCAACTGCTGTGATCCCAACCCTACTTACTTTCAAAAGAGGTACGCGGGAACGGAAGAAGCAAAGGACAAAACGGAATCTTTGACCGAAAGCAGGAGAAACCACACATCGTAGGGAATACTTCGGGAGAACGGTGTATGGGGTCAAAGGCACACAGGACGAACGCGCGAAACGGAAGTAAACGAGAGAGTGCGCCAGAAAACGCCCACTCTAACAATGCAGGGGGGACGCAGGGAAAAACCGCCTTCGGATAAACTTCTCAGCCTCTTTAAAGAAAAAAAAAAAAAAAACAAGTTTTTCGGTCTGATAAAGAACCGAAGGTTTCCGCTCGGGGCCGCGAATGGAACCTGAAAAACGTAGCTGTTTATTTAAATAACGGAGGGTCGCAAAACTGTTGTATAGGGGGTCTCTGGGACGATGCATAGCCTGCGCTAGTGGGTCTCGGGATCTCCTATCAAGAGTCGGCTCAGAAGACTAATGAAGCGCCGTAAGGGCACCGGCGTTGGGGGCCGGGGGAAGAAGAGCAGTTATTCCGGGGGTTGCAAAAGTTAAGGAAAAGAGAATGGGAGATTCGCACCGGGGTAGTTAGGCAAGAAGAAACTGTAAAGGTGAACATTTGAAACCCTAAAATGCTTGGGCAAGGAACATCTGGAAGGTACCACGTTCAACTAGATCGGGCAAGACTGAAAGGTGTTATCAAAAAAAACCAATAGGGGGGGCTTGGGATGAAAGGCTCCGCTCGCTCGCGAATCGGGGAGCTGCTAAAGATACAGGGGGGAAACGCGAAAAGCTGCTTATGCGGAAACGCGAAAGACCGGAAGGAAAAGGAAAGTCCATAAGAAAAAACACGGGAGGGGAGGAGATTATTGCGAAGGGGGACTTTATCAGGTCGGAGGGGAAGACCCACAAGTAGCCGCCTTGCGGAGCCCTTAGTGAAGGATCGGATCTCGCAGCGTATTGGCGGAGAAAACCCCGTGAGGAAAGAGGTGGCGCATGGGAATTCCCAAACGTAACAGCATCGTTCGATCGATGGAAGTCATCTTAAACACCGTGCGAGGGCCTTCGACGGTCAGGGACATGATCTGCTTAAGCGGGAGAAAACAAGGACAAGTTAAGGTTGGGGGTCCCGGGTTAACGGGGCTCTCTGGATTCAATAAAGGTGCCGAGAACGGGAACAAATTGGAGATGAACTGTGGACTACCGGAAAAAAAGCGGCTCGGCAGAGGGGAAAACAAGAAACCTTTAGCGGTGACGTCAAGTCTGCGCCGGGAGAAAAAAAAAGGAAATTTAAAGGGAGCTCAAAGGACACTATACGAGGAGCGTTCGAAAAACCATTCGACATATCAACAAGGGGGGTGCGACCGTCTTTCAAGATCGTTTCCCAGGGAAGGCTCCCCCCCGAGCGAACCACGACGGGTTGACGTCGGGGGGAAGACCTGGATCAACGACGACCTGAAAGACGAATCAAGGGCGAACCGACTCTCAAAAAAAGGCGGTTTTCCTAGGACTGATTTCAAGGGGCCTTGGACCGGGAACAGGGCAGCGAGCTCGGAAACGGAACGTTCGCTCTTTTCTGCCGTTCGGGGAGGGATCAAAGTCGACAAAACATCACGGGAGCAACGTTGTTCACGACACGAGGTGTGGGGGTCCCGAAGCGGCCGTCACTTCTTATGACCTTTAGCGCGGGGAACGCGGAGGACCGTACGTATTCGGGGCGGGGGGAGCAAGGGGGGAAGGGGGACTTGGCGACCGAAACACGGCGTCGAGGGCGCGGGACGGTCGGGATGCGAAAGCGCGGAAAGAAGTTTGCAGATGGAAAAAAAAATTTTGGCGTGCGCAAAAGAATTAAGCCAGCCCAGTTCCATGAATAGGGGGGAAAGGGGGGGACCGGGAGAATGGGGGTGCTCAGCATGATGGAAGAGGCAGGGGAACAGGCCTCAGACGCACCAATCCGAACAAACGGAGGACCCAGCGAGGTTCGCAACTCCTGCAGAAAAAGAAAGAAGAATCCAAAACGTGACCAGCAATCCTTAGAGATTGACATGCTTAATCATCTCAGGGCACGAAGTGGGCAGAGGGGGGACTCAAGACCGTCAGTGAGACCACTGGCTATAACGGGATCCTAGACCGAGCGCCTAAGGGATGGGGGCTGACGTGTTAAGGGGGGGAGAGCGCGGAGAAAAGGCGCCCACAAATTACTAGCGAAACAGCAGAATCTTTTAATGCAAGGGAGCGAGAAAAGGGGGAGAAGCTTCGCGATTCAGCCCCGAAGGCCTCAGAGTAAAGGAAAAAAGTCGTCGTAAAATGAAAAGATTGAAGTGCGTGCTGATTTGAGGGAAGCCAAACGAGGTCCAAACTCAGCAAAACAGCTAACGAAAAGGAAAGGGGCAACGCGGCAAATGGTTTGAAAGGGAGGCAAGGGGGAGCAAAACGATTGTCATAGGGTTTTCCAACGCGGTAGCAGAATGAAAGAGGAAGAAAAGAACATGGGGGAGCTTCTGGTGCGGTGGAGAGGGACTGCAGGGTGCGGGAGGGAATCGGCGTTCGCAGATTGGCTCGATGCGAGGGGGGGCTCAAAGAGATCCACGGAGGGGGGAAAGGCGAGGCAAAGACTCACGATAATTCTCGTGGAAGGAAACTTGCCCGCGAGGGGGGGCAATTGAAGAGAAATAGTAGAAATTAAACGGGGCTGACGGATGGGAAGCGGAAGTAGCAGGGGAGCGGGGGGCGGCTGGAGAGTACGGGGCGTGCGACGGTCCGATGAAAAACTCGGAGAACTTTCGCGAAGGGGATTTTTGCGCCCTGACGGTGGCTTCATGATGTGAAGGAATATTACATGAGTGGTGCAGGAAAAGAGTGACAATCGGGTCAAGTCGCTTGAGAAGACATTCGCTCAGATGACAAACCAGCTGGTAGTGTGAAAAAAAAACTCTATTGAAGAAGCAGAAAGAAAGGATACGGAAAACAACTTTTCCACGGGCCTGAAAGTGGGGGAAGACCAAGAGAAAAATCAACCAAGGGAAAGGCGCGAAAATACGTCCCCGCGACTTACGAGAAAAAAAGCAAAATCAGAAGCAAAGCACCGAAGCTAGAAGGGGAATCGATAATCAAGGGAGGGAAAGAAGATTCGATGTCATGGTGCGAAAAAAGAGAGGTTGGGTTGTCTCGTCTCAGTATGGGATGGAGAACTGGGAAGGGCAGGTTTTGAACGGAAAGAGCCCGGGAAAGCAAGGGGGGTTGGGACCGAAACGTGAAAGTATGGTAACGTTAAGTGCCAGGTACACCTCCCCGCATCTGGTTGTCATCTTTATCAATTAATTCGGACAAGAGAAAAGGGGAACTCGGGGGAACGCGGCACGAGCAACCTCCTGACATCAAGTAGAATCTCCAAATCAGATCAATATACACCCTTCACATGGGCGCAGGACAATACCGGAAAGAAGGACTCCAGAGGTCATCAACGGCACGGTACAATCCCAAAGAACAGCCAAATCCAAAGGGATACTCTTCAGGAACCAAAGAGAAAAAAACCACGCTCGGGAATGGCTCTCAATTGGCACTCTCGACTGGAAGCAAGTGAAAACAGGACCTGTGGGGATGTTATCCGAAAGGCACCGAGAAAGGGCGAGCCTTAAATGGTGTCTCGGAAATCGGACGGTCCTAAACAAAAGAGTAAGGCCTCTGAACTCGCAAAAAAGTGGCTCCCCCCACGAAGAAAGAAAGAGTCTAAAGGAAAACCGGTACGCGACGCATCTTTTCACCTCTCTGAAGAGAGTTGACAACTGCCACAGCCGTCTAGCTGGCCACAAGCAGCCCTAAGGAAATGCACACAACATCCGCTCGAGTTTCCAAAAACAAGGAATTTGAAGCCGGTGAATGGAGATACGGGGCAATGGGGCGCCACCAGAACAAACCAGGAAAAGAGTGGGACACGCAACGCTATTGCGAGCTCGCCGAAAGGGGCCGACGGGAGACAGCTCGCCATTCTCGAGGATTAACTCCCATCACATCTGAATATACTGCTGACTGTTCCAGGGGGCACAGGGAGCATGTTCCGAAACTTCATGCAATCCAGGCGAAAAGAATCAGTTTGATCCGGAAAGGGTGATCCTAAAAACAACCGCACTGCAAACCGTCGTAATGGCCTCAAAGACCAAATGCTGAAGATTGCGGGCAGTAGTACTCTGCTGCCTTGGTGAGGAAAAAAAGCGAGGACAAACGCTTACCGAATGGGAAAGAAACTGAAAAAACGGGCAGTAATCAACAGACCACCACAGCGTGGTCGGGAAAGTTCACCACTGGAAAAGGGGTCTGATGAAGTGTCGGGGAAAAAATCACGCAAATCAGCAACTACTCAAAAGGGGGGAGAGCCTCCGCTGAAGGAGTACCACTCCTCGAGAAAGCAGTGGCCGTTCGCCAAGAAACCGTACACACTCAAGATAGAACAAAAAAGGAATTAGGTCAAGGACGCCAGGGAAGAGTGAAGACGTCTCAAACAGGAAGCTCACGTTGACAGCTCGCTCGGGGGTACCACACACGGGGCGGGAACAATCTAAGGTTATTTGTCAACGGAGAACCGGAGCATCCGTCCTCGAGAAACCGTAACCTGAAAAACGACGCTGACCGGGGTCCACAAACACTCTGACCCTCAAAACGGCGAGCCCGCATTAACAACGCATTAGAAACGGGCGGCGCAAAGTTCTTCTAACAGGGTCGAGCGTGCGTTGGCGTTTCTGTCCAACTCACAGGGGTAAGGAAAGAATCGGGGTTTTGACCAAGCTCGGCGACAATGGGGCCGGAAAGGAAAGGATTAATTCAGGATGTAGGAAACCGGTGTGTTGGGGGGATGGTCTCTGTTTCGGAAACCGCCCCGAGGCGAATTCCTCATTGTCTTGACGCAGAATTCAATGGAATCATCTTCTGAAGGATTACCCAAGCTCAACAAGGAACCGGGGGTGACCAGACCTTTCTTTTGGGGTGACGCTTCAGGTTATCATGGGGTGCAAAATTAAGAAAGAAAGTTTGAGCCTGCAAGGGAGTGACTACAGAAAACTTTCTTTACAAAAAAAAAACTGAGGGTCATCCCGGGGAGACAGAGGGATCTCGCGACGCGAATAAGCGAAAGGAGAAGGACCCCGTACCAGAAAGATGAAAGGAGATTCGCACGAAGGGACTTGCCTTGGGGGGAAGTCCGGCGAAAGATTGACGTCGAGCGCTGCGTTCTCGATCGCGACTTAGGACTGCAGAATCCCATATGAACAGGAGTTCACCTCCAGGGGCTTAGATGGGAAGAAAGTTAAAGAAGACCTGAGGGGAAGGCCAAGGAGGAATAATCACTCAACACACAGAGAAAAGAGAAAGGGAATGAAGTGAATGGGGCCCTCAGTGAGAAGGTAAATCCGCAAGAAATCGGGTGACGAAGGATAGCAAGCTCATATGGGCCACGATCGGAAATCACAAGACACCACAGTCAAAGGGGTGGCCGAGACACACTTTTAATTCCCACCAAAAGAGTGCGAATGAAGATTGAATTTAGAACTGACGGACGGGTAGGGTCCGGCATACTGACAGATACGATTCTCAAGCCGTTCTAGAAGGATGTGGTAATTGTGGGGGATGTTTTCGTTGACTTGCAGGGCACGTTCGGATCCAGGGTTCGCAAATTGGCTCGGCCTGGGCAAAAAAGAACGGCCACGGACCGAGCGGGCCCCCAATCACCCCACCGGGCGTTCTTGGAGGAAAGCATTTCCTCAAAGTGACACGGCTCAGCAGATTCAAATTAAATAGAACGGGAGAGAGAGCAGGCGATGGGGGGGCTAAGACTGTAGACACCCCAAGCGAAAAGGTACATTTGGAAATCCGGTAAATCACGTTTCCTTCCGCTCAGCGCCGACCGAGAGAACCAATAGCGCGGCGGGAGTGATGGACGTCATCTGCACTCTCGTCTAGAAAGGAACGAGAGAAAAAGGCTGCCGGAAGTATCCTCGGTTTGGTTCCAGAGTCAGGGAGAGGGGGAAGAGCGTGTCCGTTGAAAATTAAGCGAGCTTGAGAGGTAAGTGTCGTTCTCATTTCCTGAAGGGGACTGAGGGCCCCATCAAAAAAAGTATTTTTCCCAAAGATGTTTGCCCCCAGCGCAGCGGAAAGTGGATGCCTCTGGGGGCGAAAATTTTACCGGGAAGTCCGCGCGCGAAAGTAAAAAAGTATTAGGGGAAGAGTGGGCTCCGCAGGAGGGGTCGGGGTGCAAGAATGTCTCTCGGAGGGGGGAGGGGAGGGGGACGGTTAGGAAGATATAGGCAAGGGGCGATTGCTACTCTTCCACCATGTTAAAAGGGGGGTGGGGAACAAGGGTTCCTACAAAGTTTCGAAGGTTCTAACAAGAATTGCAGATCCGGAAAATCCTCCGAGGCAAGACAGGGCAAAGCGCTCGAAGTCTGTCGCGAAGTAAATCTGCAGAGGAGTAAAATCCTGACCGCAAGCTGAGAGAAACATCTGCAGGGCAGGAGGTTGCGG
>Ga0179593_1409352_pt1 | contig 14464 bp, 13 predicted proteins | sample CZODoug2_1_08_16_FD_185931 | JGI IMG/M metagenome (GOLD analysis project Ga0179593, IMG submission 185931) | Vadose zone soil fungal communities from Angelo Coast Range Reserve, California, USA - CZODoug2_1_08_16fungal (PacBio error correction) | ecosystem: Environmental > Terrestrial > Soil >...
TGAACCTCAAAAAAAAAGACTGAAAGAGACCCCATCAAAACGACTAGGATAGAGAGAAGAGTCAAATCGTGTCTTTACCTGTGACAAAAATAAGGGAATAAAGAAAGGTCTTTGAACAAGGGGAACTGGTTTAAACAGCAGGTCCAAGGACAAAGCGGAAATCCCGTGAAGAAGCCACCCTGGGCCATGTGACCAGGGAGGACGATCCAACCTCTGGAAAGGACCCAAGGAAGAAGGGAAATAATCTTTCACTGTCGACTGAACGGCAAAAGGGGGAAGCGGCGTCCGACAACTAAAGCAATGTAAAGCTCCGACGGCGTCAAATGGGGGAGGGAGTGGGGAACTCTAGCGGGAACCATGAAAAAGGGTCTCATTCATTGGGTTTTACTAAAAGCGGGGTCTCGAGCAAGGATGCGAGCGCGTTGTCCCGGTCGCCGACAGTCGAGAGAAGCCAGCCTGACTTGCCAGGAGCTTGGAAAAAAAAGTGCAAAGAGCCTCGTATCTGGGGGGCGCGAGAAGACAGGGCGGGATAGGAGGGGGGGAAGTGTTCAAAAAGGAAAAAAAGGAAGAGGAATCTGGGTTGCGGCCCGAACGAAAAAAACTGTCGAGCGAGAGGCCGGAAAGGGGAAAACGGTCTCTTAAGAAAGGACGAGGGTTGGTGATAAAAGGTTTACGTTGAGTTGGTCAGGGCAGGGAGAACGGGGTCGCCGTTCAAGTCACAGTCACCACATATAAAGCAAAAAGATCGCAAGCCGATCAGTCCCCTTGAATCGTCAGCCGCCCCTAATTGAAACTAAGGAGTGGGGCGTCTTAATTGGCCACGAGGTTGGGAACTGCAGTGTCGCCACGACCAACCCAAAACTCAGTTCCCTATGAAAATTGGAAAAAACAAAAAGCCCCCGTCTTGCAAAGCCAGGGGACTGCTTGCCAAGATCGCTAGTAAGCCCTCAGACAGGAATCGGCGAGGAGGGGGGGTGAAAAAAGGTCTCTATTGGGACAGACATAAAGCGGGAAGAGGGTAGTCTGCCCATGCCAACTATGAGGAATCAAAAGACCGACGATCCCGCGCTGTCAAGCGGGTCCCTTCAGAAGGGTGGAGAGAAGAGAGGGACGGGACGTCCGTGGGTGGTCCCGCCCATGGCCGTAGCACAAGAAAAAAAAAACGTCCTCGAACCGGCCGTCAGCGTGCGGAGCTGAAGGTCTGTTCAGGAAAAGAGGACCGGGAAAAAAATGTCGATCAGCCCTAGGACGAAGCCGGCCGAGAGGGAGAGGGGAACGCGACTGGCGCAAGTGAAAGACAAGGCCCAGCTTGCGTTACACGTTGTGGTAACTAAAGGGACTTGGGGAGAAAACTCCCGTCAACTAACCTACTCATTAAAGGAAACCGCCAACGGCCTGCTGAGTTCGGAAGAATCATTGGGGACGGGCTTCAGAGATCTGAGTTGAAAAGATTCCCCACCATTACCTGCGTGAACAGGGGCCGAAAGGTCTGCCAGAGTTAAAAGCCGCGGGGGCGCCAGCGGGTTGAGTAAGTCGCGAGAGGGGATCGATGGAAGGATCAGATATTCGATGACGTGCAAACCCAAAAGCGGCAGTCTGCCAATTCCTCTAAAAAGGAATTGGACGGCTCAACGCGAACGAAAAATGAGAGCTCGGCCGTTCGGGGTCGCCACATATGCGGGAGAAGAAGCAAAGCCCATCTCTGACGCAACAACAAGGGAAAAAAAAGAAGGGCTAGGAGAGAGGAGACATTGATTGGGAAAAAAGGCGCCGAGTCCGGGAAGCCTCAGGTGTTTCGCAGGGGAGAACAGGGGACGGCCGCTACTAAAAAAGAAATGAAGTCGTTGGGAAGGTCTAGAAAAGCTAAAGAGCCGCAAGGCGACATAGAAGCTAATTACCTAGAAGGACAACAGAAGAAAGAGCCGACTCTTTCCTACGAAAGGAGAACTTCGGGTCTAGAAGAAAAGGTTTTGAGAGGAGACATCACCACGCTATAGGACACAAGAACTTCGATTCTTGAAGGCAGGAGTGAAATTTTACCTCTTAACGAGAACACCAAAAACGTCAACGGGAGATGCAAGGACTCACAAGAATCCGAGCGTACCAACTTCGTGGAGAAATAAAACTTTCCATTTTCACAAGCGGGAAATGCGATCGAAATCTCCCAGAAACCTAAGTCATTGCCCTTCGACGCGATGGAGGCTACGTTGGACTTAAACCTGTCACCATGTGAACGGACCTCAAAAAGGTGGAAATGAAAGAGAACTGCCGGGGGGGAAAGTCCGTGCATTTCAGAAGGGCCGGGAGTAAACGGGTCCGCCGTTTGGGACTAACTGGAGACAACGACCGAGTCGTAAAAAGGTTTAAAGAACCTTTACCACAAACTGGGACGGTCCGACTTAAAAACAAAAGGAAAACGAGGAGCGATCGCAGTACGTGGATCCGGAGTGCAATGGAAAAGAATGGGATTCGACTTTAAGAAATAGGGGGTGGAAACGCGGGGAAAAAAAAAATTAAGGAAAGGCCGGCTGGAATGCGTCGGAACTGTGCTTTCCATAGGACGATGAGAAAATATTTTTGATAGTAAGAAGTGAAAATCCCCATGAAAAAGCGACGGGCGGGGGAAGTGTCTTTGAAGAAACCCGATTGCGAAAATACCTTTCGTGGGAAAGAAACCCCCTACTGATTGAAAGAGGGGGAGGCAAGTGGCCTATTCCCTCGGGTAGGGCCTGGCGACCAAACAGGGGATCGGCTACTCTGGGGGCGGGCAGAGGAGATGGATAAGGGGAACCAAAGGGCAAACAGGAAACAGTCAAATCAACACAAGGGGGGACACTTTCAAACCACCTTCCAGCAACTAGACAAAGTGATCAGGGGAGGGTTGGAGAGATCGACTCCAAAACGCGGGGAATCGAAAGGGTGGCTGCCAAAGTCAACGAAACGTACCTAAAAGGTACTGTCCCCCAAAAAGAAAAGGGGATCAAGGGGCGATGGAGGCGGCAAAATTGGCGAACCTCGATCCCTGTTAATTTAAAATCCGAAACGGGACGGGCTGACCATCGAGGGGAGGGGGCCGCAATCGACATAAGGGGGCAAAAACCGATTTCCCTATTGTAAAATATAACAGGTTCCTGCTTTTCAAATCGAGTAAAAAAATGAGCGACTCAGGGAGAAGCAGGGGAAGAAAACCAGCTATGGTCGAAGACATTCTCGAAGAAAATTCTATAAAAAGTAATCCCGCCCGTCAGGCAAGAAAGGGGGAAACTGGCTCGAGTACCGCTTTTTGACAGACGGGGGGGGCGTGGTACGCCGGGCGATAGGGGGGGAAACTTCCCCAAACAACGCTCATCAGCCGCTCCCGGCGGCAAAGCAAGAAAGATAAGGGGTCATTTTATCAGATAAAAAAAAGGATAGGGAGGCAGGAAGTGTAGTGCGTGAAAAATCGGGGTGGGGAGTAATGAAAGTACCTACTCGCTACTAAAAAGGAGACATTCAAGGTGTGTCGTAGGAAGGGGTCAAGCGGCTTGGCAGAAACGCGTTGGTCCCTCTGGAGGGGAAGTATGGGGTTGAAAGTCAGGGATCTGAGGGCCTAATCCTCGGAAAAAAAGGGCCTCTTTCGGATCAGCGGAAAACCCGTGCCTTTTCACTGGGCCTGAAAAAGAGCACGGGTCGCAAACGACAGGGAGGAAAACTGGGGGACGTCTAGATAGAGCGCTCGCCTACGAAGGGAAAAAAAAACAGGAGGAAAAAGAGAGATCTGACTCGAAGGTGGACCGTCGAGAATAGCTCCCGAGGCCACCTTCCAAATTACGGGAAGCATCTGGAGCACTGATCCGTTCTAAACCACGTAAGCGGGGATTCATTTTCCGGAAGAAATAAAGAAAATTCACCTAGAATACTCTCAAACGGGCTCAACTAAAGGTCGGAAAGAAAAATCAAGCCTCAATTGAACATCCCCTAGGGGAAGGGCAAGCTCCTCCTGTAGCTCAAAAAGGGCAGAATCCATTTGGACGAGTCCCAAAGACAAAAAACGGGAAATCCCCGTCACAGAAGAGAAAGAGTACTTAAGTGGCATGGGAGAATAAAAATATCAAAAAATAAGGGGGAGTTGAAAAGTTGCGATTGTGCTGCCGAAGGCACCTGAGAGTGGGGGAGTTTCCCCCTCTCAAAAAGTAAGAGAAAAAAACAGGCCTTATAAGAAAAAAAAAAGGTCCATGTAACCGAGAAAATCTCCTGTTTCATTCCAGCTGGTCACTGGGACGATAAAAGAAAAAGGGGAAAAAAAGCGGGGGGATACGCGAAAAAGGCTGTGACGTCCCACGCAGGAGGCGCGGTTCGCATTGGGAACTCAGAAAAAAAGAACTGAGGGCGAGGCTTGTATGGGCCAAAAAAGGGGGGGGCTCGAGGGGACCGGATTCGGGAGGCCAGCCACGTGTTCATCAGGATCGGAAAAAAGAAAGTACTTGCCAGGGACTGAGAGCGGGGACTAAAAAAATGATGGGCACCATCTCCCAAAATTTGGGAAAGGGCTCTTTCTAGTTAGGAAAATCGAGGGGGCCGTTGGCCCAGGGCGGACAGGGGGGGGGGGGAGTAGGGGGGCGAGGTACAACCAGAACTGCGAGTCTACTCTTCTCAAAGGCCGTCGTATGGTTCCTCCATTTTGGGGGGAAAGTTACAAAAGGGGAATAAGTGTGTGGACAAGGAGGACCGAAGCAGAAATGGGAGACATAGAACAAACGCCCGCCAGATATCCGCCTAAAAATTTTTTTCGCAGAAAAGAAGCCAGCCCCTGCTCGAGCAAGAAGACCCGATTTGTGAACGGGTTTTTTACTGAGTATAAGGGGGCCAGAAGGAATTGGGCTTCGCCATCAGTCAGACACCGAACCCGCCCGTCGGCACAAAGAGGGGAACTCTTGGAAGCGAAATTCGGTGCGACACGGAAGCTATCGCCTTATGAGGTAATCAAAGAGGAAGAATAGATGGGGGTGACCGCCTTCCCAGTTTCATATTTCAGAAGAGGGTGCCGTCATGTCAACGGAAACATGGGAAAAAGGGAGAGTCGGCAGTCGAGCGCGGCTTCGTAACGTCCTCTAACCTTAAAATTTAAAGGGGGTACAAAACAAATCGTGTACGAGGGAGAATACGTCGTGTCGAAGTCGCAGGAAAGGCGCGGGGAACCGGCGCGTGGCCAGGCAGGCGGTAGCGCGCAAAAAATGCTGAAGAGTCTGTCACCTAAAGGGGGTAGGTAAAATTGTCAAAAACGCCTTTAACGGCCGAATGTCGAAAAAGTCGGGAAAAAGCGCCCACACAGCCAATAGGAGAGGGGGGGGTGAGAGTCGCGCTACGCCAGGTCGAAAGAGGCGTTTGCTTCAATACAAAAAGAAAGTAATCAGGAAACGTTTGGGTGCCGGGGAAAATCCGAAAACGACGAACCGAATCAAAAAAAGAAAGAGGTGGGAATGACGAATCCCGGCTGAAGGATTCCGGCACCCAACGAAAACAAGTGAGAAAGGGAAATTCGGACGCGACAGGGAAGGCCGGGGGCCTTCTGGGGCCCGCGACAGAGGGACTGAAAATCCCCGACTTCCTGATCCAACTGGCAGAGGAGGAGGCGCGTCGGCGAAAGCTAGTGTGTTGCGATTCAAGGAAGCGAGTTTCTCCTATGTCGCCTGGGGAGGAAGGAGGTCGCTCCAATCGATCAAAAGTCGGAGTCCATGCATGGAAAAAAAAAAAAGCGAAAAGAAGAGGATTGCAGTCGGCCGAGCAGGGCAAAATACAGGCGGACGAGACTAAAAGAAGAAGCAAAAAAACAAAACGGAGGAGAAAAGGAAAACGTGCTCTAATGGATTTAAGGAAAAGGAGGAGAAAAGACGGCCGACTAGCAAGGACTCGACCGCTCGTCGAAGGGGAAAAAAGAGCCGCATCTAGGGGAGAAAACTTGGTTCCTGGACGGATCTTTATGCATGAAAAGAGAGAAAAACTAACGCAGGCGGACATAGTAAACGACGAGAGAGGGGAGGACGAAAGATCAGCCTGAAGTGGGGAGACAACTGCCTATCAAATCAAAGCTATCCTTCGGTTCTGTAACCAGCCTGGTGGAGGGAGCCAACCAAATCTTAGAGGAAAGAAGGGACACTTGTAAGAAATTCCTATACTCCTGGAGGTGGAAAATCTGCATCATTGGTGAGGGAAATGGGACTAGGGAAGGTGGGAGGTGCAACCCAACTAATGAATCTTACCTAAGAGGGGACGTGTGGAGGGTTCACACGGCGTAAGCGAATCAACCAAACACCTGCTAGAGAGTGTTTTTCTTCCTGGAAAGGTATGGCGAGAAAAGTAAAAGTTTCATCAAGGGCTTCCCTTGACAAGACCAAAAAAAAAGTTAGGACGAAGACGCAATCTGGGAGGAGTAGGAAAAGTACGTCCGGCGACAAAAGGCTTGAGGAGAAGGGGGATCCACTTTTGGAACAAAAGGCCTTTCCCTACCGAAAGAAAGGCGGTCACTACTCTCCCCAGGGGCAGTTCGTTAGTGGGGACCGACCAAAAAGGACGGTGCTATGCGCCTATAGGCGACTAAAAAGAGGCATTTTCCCCTTTAAAAAAGGAAGGGGAAAAAAAGGAAGGATGTCTGTCAATACTGAAATGGGACAGACCCAAAGCGACCAGGAGACGGAGGAAAATTGCAAAAGACTGCCGGGTCTGAGACTAACCGGGCTCCTTCTTCCTTGAATTGGGGGAGGGGGACGGGGCCTCTGGGCCCCCAAAGCAGGGACGGGCAATCGGACAAAGCTACGGTGATGGGTTGCGTGCTTTCGAGGAAAAGTATGGGAATGCAAAACCGATGTCGAAACACTAACTTTCTTTCACATCGGGGCTGCAAAGGTTAGGTCTGAGGGACGAACTGATTGATTCTTGTAGGGAGCTGCGAGACGTTGAGATCGACGGCCAGGTGAAGGAAACTTCACCGATGAGTATCACAAGCTGACCTCAAACGGGCCGGCGCGACGAAAATCGTCGCCATGCGGAGTTTTAACCTCCTCTCGGAAAGAAACAGTAGAAAAACCTCATCGACCTGGCAACGGACAAAAAAAGAGGAAATATCCCGTACTCCACCCAAGGGTCAAGGTCGCTTTCAGCTTAGGAGGGGAACCGCCCGGCAGACAAGTGCGCTACATCTGGGAATAAATTCAGTCCTTCGAAAAAAAGGGGACAGTGAACGAATCTACATCCATCAAAAGGGAGGAAAAACGGCGGTCCCGCTGTAGCAATGAAGGATCTAAAAATTACCAACTGATGGTCCGCGAAAGAAGATTGAACCACGCAACTTATCCACAGGGGGAAGAGTGGGTTAGGACGTTCCGAGTAGTCTGAGGAAGGGGAAAGGCGTCGACTCAAGAACCATCGTCTTCACTAGGACGGAAGGGCGCTATCAGTTCCAGGACAAAGGAGGAAAATGTCCCCGAAAGATAGAATCCTGGGCTTAAAAGGGGAAGGGACCGACTAACCCGCATCGCCGTTCTCCCGAGAGAAAAAAGTAAAATGGAGGATCCTCATGTTAGCAAATGAGAACGAACTGAAGAGTCGATCTTGGCCAGTGAAATTGGTTTTGGGGGGTCGGAACAATGGCGAAGGACGAGGAGAAAGGAAATTAAAGGCGTGCGGTTCAAAGGAAGGGGGAGAGGGAGGTCAAAAGGCAGTCGCCCTGAGTCAGGGAGTGCCGGTACATTTGAGATCTATGGGGGAGTCCAGCATCGCTGCCAGGGGCCGCGTCCGGCGGCTCATGACGACTGTGGGCCGTCTTGTGGGAGAGAGACTCCCTACGTAACGGGGATAAGAATCTCAACAAGCTCAAAAAAATGCACTATTAGGAGTAGTATAAAAAGAGGCAAGAAAAGCTTCTATACATGTTTTCAAAAGTAGAAAACCAGTCCCCAGGACCAATCAAGAGAACACAGGGAAAAGTGAGGAGCTGATCCGTATGTCTCAGAAAACGAAACGGGCCTCCGAGAAAAGGAACCGAAACTAATCAGCTCCCATTCACAGGGGCAATATTGGAACTGGCACAACGAACCTGCAAGCGCAACCACTCAAGAAGCCCAAAAGGGCACGTTCCAGGAATTTAGGATCTGTACTGCCAGGGAAGTAAAAGAACAAACACCCTACGCAACCAAGACAACCAGGAGGAAACAGGTAGGGGAGAGGCGGAGGGTCTTTATTCTAAAACTGGAGGAAAAGATGATCACTGCTTCGCAGGTAGCAAAGTCGAGAGCGTTTGGGGGGGAAAGTCCCACTCAACAAAAAACAGCAAACGGAACACAGAGAAAAAGAACAGGCAAGGATGTAGTACGCTAAAGAACCAGGGCCATGTGTCTAAAATGCGGGGGGACGATCCGCGCCGGACCAACGTGGGGTCCATGGAGGACTGATAAAAAGCAGGGAAACTGCTTCCGAACCATAGGGGAAAAGAGCGAGAGGAGCTGAGGGGGGGGGAAAAAAATCGAGCGTGACCCTCAGGAAAGGGAAAATGGATTGTACAGAAATGAACCAATTAGTGCGACAAAATAGGGAGAAAATCGGGTGGAGCTGTCAACCGGAGGCCCAACGAAGGGAAGAGTCGGCAGGAAGACTCGAAACTTCCAGGAGAGCGCTCCCATAAAGGCTGACAGAGGATCTCTATGAGTCGTCGCGGGTAAGCACCATAGGGAGGCCGGGTTGTGAGATGAGCTCGATAAAAGCCGGGGAAAGTTGTTCGAGTCTACCTCAGAAAGGCCGAATTTTACCGTTCAATGGGGAGGCCCCTCCACTTTTGGGTGGAAAGGGTTACTCGTTTAAGAAGGCTGGAGTCTAAACCGCAGGATAGTAAAAAAAGTCAAACGCCGAAGCAAGGAAAAAACCATAAAACAAAGAAAAAAAAAAGAGACAAACAAAAACCCTCCTCCTCGTTGTCGCCAGAACTCAAGAGAAACGAAAAACGACAAAGAAAGCGGTGGGGTTAAGGGTAGTTTGGAAGTCATTTTCCAAGGAAAATGGAGGAAGTCGCCATCTGATGAGAAAAAAGACCGCCCCCAAATTCGGCGGTATGCAAAAAGCTCGTTCAGTCAGAAAAGGCCAAATCGGTGCAGAAGACACGGAATTCATGGAAAAAGATCTCATTCAGTAAAGCAAAGCGCAGAGACTAGGGGGGGTTACCGCGTCCTTGATGATAAAAAAAACAGAGATCAAGTCACGAATGGGCAAAGTTCAGGGCAACGATGTCGGCCATCAAATGCAGCGCTTGTCGTCACGATCTAAAAGAGAAAACAAGTGGGGGGGCAGGCTTGGTTGGAACGGACGTCCAGTCTTTGGGGAAAATTCAGAAAAGAAGTAGGCCGCCCGTCAAGTGGGCAACTAGGCACCTTCCTGTCGCTCTCTGGGCGTAAGAGAAAAAAGAAAGGGGTTAAAGGAGGGAAAAAGGGAAGGCCAGAAGTGGGGTGGGCCGTCGTAAATGTCAGGAAGAAAGCTAAATCGGGTACTCCCACACACCCGCTAGGTATCGGATTAGGGGAAAGGAGAGAGAAAAAGAAATTGTCAGAAAAAGAGAAAAGGCCCCGGAGGGAAGGGAAAGAATCTACCTAAAATTTGTTAAGGCAGAGGGAGAGGGGTGTTCCTGGAGCCCTTACTCCAAAAGCGGAAACCTTCCAAAAAGTAGAAAACTGAAACAAGTCCCTAACGGAGGCTGCTGGCCAACGCAGACGGCTGGCTGCTCTAGATAAGGGGAAATTCTGGCCTCGAACGAAAAACGACTACCTCCGGGATCCGGGTGAAAGGGTTGAAAGAGGAAGGCATGGGCGCCAGCAGTATGTTTATCTCTACGAGAGGAGGTCGCTTTTGGGTCCAGAAGGGGAAGGGAAAAGTCGGAGGAACGCTCGCTCGGGTCACAAACGGAGCAAAGACGACGACGGCCATGGTGGCCTAGAGCGGAGACTTCGCTCGACCAGTGCGGTACAAAATACGGGCAGGAAAGGAAGCGCAGCTCGAGCACCAAGTACTCAAAACAAAAAGGGGAGAAAAGAATTTTTCTTCTGATGTCGCTCATGGAGGGCAGCAAGTGAGGGGGCGGAACCTCACTTCAAAAGGGAGCGAGAAGGAGTCGGAGCACAGGACAATGCAGGGGGGATCGCCAAGAACTGGAGAGGAGACGGCGAGAAAGCTCTCAAAAAAACTCCGCAATGCGACAGAGTAAACGCGAGAACTAACGACGGCTGAAAAAACAATTTAACACGACGGAGAAAAAATGAAAAAGAGCTACCAGCCTAAAGAGGGTTTCGACGCCCGTCAAGGAGAGCGGGCATTACCCATCTAGCGAAGAGAATAGGAGCAACTTGCGCGGCCAAGGACGCGAACGCTGGACTTGGGGGGTTAAGTGAGGGCGGGAGGAGGCGGGGGCTCAAAAAAAAAAGAAAGCCGAGCCGAAACTGTGTAAAAGGGAAGAGTCAAGGGCCGTGTTTCGAGAACGGTTCTCGAATCGCATCCCACGACCATAGCGGAGTGTGGACATGACTTCGACAGATGGGGCTGGAAGAAGGGTCGGGGAAGGAAAGGTCTGACCGTCCCGAAGGACGGAAAATACACACTTGAGGGGAAGCAGAGGACGCAATCGGCGAAGAAGGTGAGGGAAAGAGGAAGGAACACGCGTGAAGGATCTACAGGAAGTTTAAACTTCGACAACTGACGGGGCCCTAAAAGGGAAGAAAAACAGTCTACTCCTTTAAAACACACATGGGAAAGGGGAGACGTGCAAAAGCGGGGCTCGGAGGAAGAGTGACTACGGACTGGGGAATAAAGAACAATAAAATGCACCTGGGAGAAATTGTGTTAAAAAATGGAGGTCAACCCACATCTATGCCTAAAAAACGGAGGGGCTTTACTACCGTACTGCGAGAAGCGGAGGAAGGAAAGAAAAAAGTGTCTTTCGCAAAGAAGATGAAATTGTCGGCGACAGTTTGGTGTTGTAAAAAAAAACCACGAACAAAACGACCGCACACGTACTGGGGGCTGGCCGCCGTTTTGCTAAACGAAAAAAACTCTTGCTGCCAATGATAATAACCCACCAACTAATAAGAATTACTATAGTTAAGGCGGCCGTCATTCTTCTGCAGACAGGGTCTTGATGCCGGAAAAAAGCGGGCGGCGCTATAAGCTTCTAATGGGCCTGAGAAATGGACGAGGGAAGAGAAAGTGAGACCGGCAGTGACCAACTTCAGGCAACGATCACGAAAAAACTAGGGATCACCACAGCAAAAAGCGACTGGGTCAACCGCGGCCGGATCTGCCGCTCATCTAACAGGGTAAAGAGTTGGTCAAAAAAAGGCGTAGAACCCAACAAAGACTGCCGCAGAAAGTGAAAGGCCACTTTCTACTCAAAGATCCCGTGTTGACTCCCCCCAGTCTTGGAGGGGGCGATTGAAAAAAATTCGGTCGTAACGAGACTGATCACCCCTAAGAAAAAAGGCGGACGCTGGGACTGGCAATGCAAAGAAAAATGGAAAGGAGTCCCGCTCGACAAATGGACGAACGATGGCCCCAAAAACCGCAATGGACCTCGCAGGACCATGCCTGATGGAATAAGAGAACCAATTCGAAAATGCAACGGGGCAGGGTTGGGAATAAAAAAGTAACAGGTCTCGATGGCGGGGAGGAGTTATCAGTCCCGTGACCCTTAACTCCGGTAACCTGGGACCGCGGATCGATCAATTAGGAAAAGGACCTCTTTGGAAAGACTGGAGGGGGCAGCGGGACGGACCGTGGAAGCATCTTCGATGTGAACAGCCCCAAAAAGAGCGCCGGCCAATGACGCAAAAACTTCAAGAGGAGCCCTAGATTGGGGTTTAGCATAAAGCCAATTTCTTAAGAAGATCAACTGGAACCTGGTGGGTCCAATGGGGGGGCGTCGGTTTTGGCGGTCCGCTGTAAGGACAAACTAGAAAGAATGAGGGGAGCGTATTCAAGTTAAAGGCGGCGCGGCTTGACCGCTCGCCCGGCCGCCCGTCATGGCAAAAACAGGGAAAAGGTTGGTTGGTCTGTTAATATATGATCGGGGGCAAAAGAGAGGTCTCTCGGATGGGGAGCTTCCGGATCAGAAGGCCTCTCGCCGACCTTTACGGGGAGGGGGCGGAAAACTACTTAGCGAAACCTGTCTAGCAGATCCATATAGAGACTCAACAAAAGGGACAGGAGAGATCTGAAACTAGAGAACAGGTTTAAGTCGGATCCACCCACAACCCGAAAACCCCCCCCCAAAAACCCCCACCCACCCACCCCCCCCAAAACCCCCCCAAAAAACCCCCCCCCCCACCAAAGAAAAAACCCCCCCCCCCAAAACAAAAAACCTACCCCCACACGCCTCAAAGCATTCGAGTGACAAGAAGATGAGAGGGGTCCTCTTTCTCTCCTTAAAAGCGGAAACAGCGGGTAATCAGAGGGCCTCAAAAGAAAAAAAACAAAATCAAAAGAGCACATTCAACCTAGACAGAACGCCCCAAGCGGGCCAAAAGACTTTGAGAACTGGCAATCAACTCGAAAATATTGAAAAAAAAACAAAGCCGCTCCGATTTCGCAGAGGCTGGGGAAAGGGGGGGGGGGAAAGGCACGTGGCGAAAAACAAGACGCAGCCCCCAAAGGCAATCCCCACGGACCTCCAGGGCTAGAAAAAAGGGGGGATACTCAGGTATCTACCCTTGCAAAAAAGACGGGACAGAGAGGTGCCTCATGGGCTAAAAAGGCGAGGGTTGGGGGCAGGAACCCCGCACCGGACCTTCTTCACCAACTTAGGGGAAGACGTACTACACGCCTATTCCATGAAATGAAGTTCAACCAAACAGGAATTAAACACGGTCACTGGAAAGATAACTTGCCGCCTCCTAAAAAGTCTATAGGAGACTACCCATAGTCTTACTGGCCACACGATCCGAGAGGCAGGTTCGAGTGGGAAGGAGGGTACCATAAGTAATTTGTGAGACATTTTGATCCGCAGGGCCATAAGTCGTTCTAGGAAACAGTGATGCTGTAGGGGGCCGATAGGTCAACCGTAATCCCAAAAAGCCGGAGCAAACGGGAACGCCGGCCGGGGTCTAAACTCCAGCAGCTTCCACAGTCAGCCCAGAAAATAGGGTACATGGAAAGAAGAGAAGTTATAGCGTGACGTTGGCCGTCACCGGATGCGGCCGTCGGGGGGAGTAGTCTCTTACACTAATCCGAGCGTTAAACGGCGGAGGGGCGTTTTACCGGGATCGGAAAATTCCGCGGCGTGTGGGATAATCGGGTTGACAGACTGGGGGGGTTAAAAACATGTCTACCTGGTCCGAAAGGAAGGAAACATGAAACCAGACAAACCTCCGGCGCCAGGCCCCTCCATAAATCGGGGAGAAATCAGGCAAACCCTATTTTGGGGGGGAAAGTATTTGGGCACTTAGCATGGAATTCAGGTTGGGCCGTCGCCAGACGAGGGGACGGCCAACTACAACCAGGCCCCGCCCGTCAGCGAAAAAAGGGGACGATGCCCTCTGGGGCAGAAAAAGCCCTAATTCCCCCGTGTTCTAAGAACAGGTACAGTCAGGGAGGGAAAGGGGGACACTCTGCGGGCAAGGAAGACGCCGGGGGCGATCGCAAGATTTTGGGGGGGGGACAAATCCCAGGAAGTAGTGAAAAGGAAGGGACCCTGAACCATGTCGGCCCCTGCCCGATCTGTCAGGCCTCGTAAAAGGGGTATAAAAGCCGGATTCAACGAAGGCCCGGAAAGGAAGGGCGTTTAACACAGTACGAAGAGTTCCGGGAAAAAGTCGTTTGTCGAAGTCGCAAAAGGGACAAAGGAAAAAAGCTTACCGGGGGGACGCGACGGTCGCTCTGAACCGGCAAAGTCCGCGTCTTACAAAGGCGAAAGATCTGGGGAGGGGAAAGGGAAAGGCCTTGAACGGGACTTAAAGTCGGAAAAGCCGGGGAACGCCCACACAGCAAGAGAAGAGGTTAAGGCGATTCTCTCTACGCCGGTGTCGAAAGTGAAGAAAAAAACAGGAGGGAAATTCGTCATAGGAAACGCGGAAGGGCCGCGCACCACCTCTACGAAACGAACGAACCGGGTCACCAATCGGAAGAGTTCAAAAAAAAAAAAAGAACTTGGGCTGGCACGCGCACAGAACGGAACTCTAGGAGGGTGGTCCTGAGTCCTCTATCCGCCAGGAGGGGCGTCTAACCGCGTCATAAGTGAGTCCAGCGCGGGCCTCGGCACGCATTGGAGGGCCATCTCTGGGAGGGAAAACATTGTTCTTTTCCGCGGTCTCGAGTCAACCTGGGGAACTGATGAGGAAGGTCTCTCAAGCTCGCCGGAAAAGGATGAATCTGCTACGATTCGGGAACTCCCATCGACGAAGGGGGGCTCGAGGCTTCGATCGGAAAGAGGTCGAATCCTGCGGAAACCGACTGGAGGGCA
>Ga0179593_1434709_pt1 | contig 14464 bp, 13 predicted proteins | sample CZODoug2_1_08_16_FD_185931 | JGI IMG/M metagenome (GOLD analysis project Ga0179593, IMG submission 185931) | Vadose zone soil fungal communities from Angelo Coast Range Reserve, California, USA - CZODoug2_1_08_16fungal (PacBio error correction) | ecosystem: Environmental > Terrestrial > Soil >...
GAAAAACAAAACTTGGTCATGGAAAGTAGGCAGGCGGAAGCATGCGAGACAGGTCGGTGGCATCGAAAAAAACGGGGAAGTGTCAACAGAAAGGGTCTCTTCAGTCTACATCTTATTAATGTGGGCGGGGTCAGACAGTCCGGTGGACATCAGCGACTGGACGATCCGAAAAGTGGTCGCGGCCAGCGGTTCATCCAAATCGAAGGTGTACGACTTGAAAAACCCCAACCGTCGGGACCCGACTCTATAGAAAGCGGCGATTTCGACCAAACAGGAAAAACTGATATTGAGGAAACCTCTATAAAATGGGAAAAAACAGTCAGCAGGGCCTTCTATCCAGACATGGCACGCCAGCGAACCATACAGAAAACTCGACAGTCAAATATGAATATACTCGCCGAAAAACTTCATAGAAAAAACGGAGGGCAAAAATAGATCACGCGCCAAGTTGGAGAGATGATCTAGTTGAAGGATGGACTCCTCCCCTTAATGGTAAAAAACTATTGAAGCTACCGCAACCCACAACAGCGACGAAAAAAATGTGCCGGGCCAAAAAAAGGTCTTTCGACGAAGACACGCGTCTCTGGAAAAGGAGGGACGTCGGCAAATGACAAACTCGCTGCCATGTGCAAGGGGTCTGCGATCAATAGGAAGGGCGAAATCTTCGGGCCCTACACTCCTTTTAGGGCCCTGGGTGAGGAAAAAAGAAACCCAAGGCCTTACCAACAAGGTTGCCGTGCGAAGCTCACGCTATTGCCGCAGAAGGAAAAAGGAGAAGGAGCATTTCCGAACAAAGAATGCTTTTAAATGATCGACCAACGCCAGCCGTCGGGTGCGGGTCAAGGAGGAAAGCTCGAGAAGTTCATTCTGTAAAAAACGGTGCTTCATTCGAAACAGCATTTGTCTCGGAACGCTTGAAGGGCCGTGATCTCAAAGTCGACAGCTACTCCATGGCCGAGGGGGGGACACGTATACCTGGAAACAATGGGGAATCTCTAGTGTGGACCGAACGGTATATGTGTAAATGAAGGTTTTCGAAATGAGGTGAGCAAATGGAAGAGACAAGGCGCTGGCGGGGGAAACGGGGTTGCATCGCGTTGAAGGGATGAGGGGGGAGGCGACGCGGATGTTGGGTTAGTTGGCAAGAAAGGACTGGGGGGACAGACCTCTGTTGGCGGTAGAACTAAAAACAGGTGGCTGGCGTGCAAAGCGATGAAACTCGTTGCTGCGATGGGGTACAAGAACGATGGAGGAAAAGCGTGACGGGAATATTTGGAGGTTGCAGAAAAAGACTAACTTGCTCGTAAGAATTGCAAATGAAAGCAATCGAGGGGAGGTCTCGGTCGTGGGCGGGTGACATGCGAAAAAAGCCTGGGACTGGGGAAATGGACATGAACCGACGCAAGGGACTAGATCAACTCGCAACGGGGAAATACATCAGGAAATTCAAGGACAGCTGGTCGTCGGAGTGAAGGTGTTTTATTGGGATGGAGAAAAGAAGGAATCCATTAAAGTTTAAAATTCTTTTGTGGTTCAGTTGGCACAGGAAGCAGTTACGAACTTGTAGAGGGGGGGGGTGGGGAAAACTACAGGCAAAAAAAGGGAACAAGAGCACCGGGGGGAACGGGGCGTAAACTTATCCTCAGTGCTAGGGGAAAAAAAAGGCATCTCAAAAACAAACGGGAGGGGTAAAAACTGATGCGAATAAGCAACGCTGAACCTGGAATTACGCAGTTGGGGGGACTATGTGAGAAAAGTAATCACACCCCTACATCGTCAGCCTGGTGAAGAGACATCAAAGGCAAGGTTAAGGGAGAATTGCGACGCCGACCAGCAAAAAAAAAACTAAAACGAACCAGGGCGTAAAGAATTTGCAAGGAGTCTCTCCAGTTGGGGGGGCGTTATTGAATAGAGTTAAAGCTCAATGAGACACCCCTCACCGTAGGGGAAGTCCGGCCAAGGTTTAACGAGATAACTACGAAACACGAATGCAAAAGATATTGGTCCAAATGGGGGAAATTTCCGACAAGCTGACTGGGAGCGCAGCTAAACGCCACTAGCGACAGCTTTGAAAAAGAAAGGAAAGGCTGTCCCATCCACCGGCGAGATGGATACGCACATCCGATTCGACCTCCAAAGAAAAAAAAAAAGGAGGGAAGGCCTTCCCCTAGAAACGAATCTCCTCCGCCCAAGACAACTTTCCTCAACGCCAACATAAAAAAACCGATAGCAAGACAAGGCCGCGCCCGAAGGTTATCTCAGGGAAGGGTATAACAGAAACGTGGGGATCACCGGGGTGGGGCGGGGGAAAAACCGACGGCAAACGTTCAACATCCCCCCACCCCCACCCCCCCCCCCAAACAACCCCCACCCAAAAACCCCCCCAAAAAAAACAACGGCCAAAATAACCCCAAACCCCACCAACCTCACCCCCCAAGCACCCCCACTGGTATAATAAAATTTTCAGCTGGACACAAAAAAAAAAGGGGGGGATCCCCTCTTCGTATGGTCGCTCTCCATTGAGCAGTCAATTCCAAATTAAAGCGAAACAGGGTATAGAACTGCAGGACGAGACTAGAACATGGGGGGATGAAAAACAACCTCAATACTAAAACTCTGATAGGTATTGACCGTGCTTTAAATTGAACAACCAAAAACGGGAGTTCCTGGAAGTAGAGCGGGGCATCAACATGCGGTAAACAAAGAAACAGATCGAAAGGTGCCGCATGTTCAGGGGCCAATCGAGGAAAGTAGCAGGAAAAGGGAAAAAAGGCAGTTGGGGCAGTTTTTCTGGATAACCGTTCGAGGACCTGTCTTGAATGTACTCACAGGGAGTCCAGGAAAAGCCACGATACTCGCGACCAGGGAGAAGTGCAAAGGGCCAATTAGGTGGGGTCTTTGCGCTTGGAAGTAATCACGCACATTTTTTGGGAGGCGGGGGAGCAATACTGGGGGATGGGCCATAGGGGTGGTTACGGTCCAGAAGGGTCGGTTTGCGAACAAAGGGGAGTATCGGAAACGGTGATTCTGTCCAGCGCATCAAAAGAGAGGCTCACGACAATGAGTCAACGTGATCGTGTCAATAAAGGAGGCGAATCTGTTTTCGCTAAGCTGGACAAAAAGTCCTGGTGCGAGTGGGAAGACCCATCCACTGGGTCAAAAGAGATAGAGCGTGAAGTGATTACGCCGGGCAGAAGCAAGGGGGGAACAGATCATCTTGAGGCTTGAAAAGTATAACCTTTAGAAAGGATGGTATAGGAAACGGTTACTATACTCTGACTGTCCCAGACGATGGAGGGAAACTAGGGGAGGGAAACTAAGATAAGAAGCCTTCTAGGATTTGGACAGCACGAAGAGGAGTGGATGCAGGAGAAGCTGAGCACTGAAGTGGACGAGATCGTGTGGGGGCCACAAGGACTCCCATCATGGGTCGAGGTTAAACAAGAACGCCTTAAAGACCTGAACGAGCATTACACTTTCTGGCATAGAGAGAAAAACAACAAAACGAGGATGATGGAAAATAGATGCTGCCCGACAGGGAAGGAGCGGACGAGGGATCCTTCGTTCCAGTTCGGGAGGGGCGAGCATTGTGGGCTCCAGCGCACTATGGCGCGAGTTACAAAGATAAAAAGACAAGGGGACAATCATCATCATTTTGCTTGAAACTGAAAGAGGAAGTATTGGCATCATCTAAGGAGATCGGCACGTGTCAACAGCGTGTGCACAAAGGCACTGGTTTACGCCGTAGAGGAAGCGAATGGGCGATTTCGACAAGAATTCTAACGTGGGGGAATACAACCTGTTTACTCAAGTTGAAAAGCAATGGAGCGTGACGGGGGGTTCATCAAAGCGACAGGAAAAACGACCATTTCTTGGGAAACAGGCGGTTGTACAACCCTACAGGACAGCAGCGAAAAAGAAGCCTAACATCCACCTCCTTTCAAAGAGATAACAAGCAACTGGAACTTCGGCTCTCAGTGGGGGGAGCATGGCCAGAAGCCCCGTGAAATTTGAGACTCAGAGGATTGGAATAAACCTAAAAACCAGCGATCGACCCAACAACATGGGAAGGGCAGGAACCAAATCGGAAACAGCGACAAAACCTGTCTGCGAGGGAAGAGGTCAGCTCAACTTACAGCCGCGCTTGATTTTCATTGATTAGGGCGAGGTCTAAGAGGACTTCCCGCCGACGGCGACGACGGAAGAACAGGCCGCACGTCCTGAGAGTGTTCGAAAAAGGAAAAAGGGAATTCCCAACATGGGGGGGGCTTCGAAAAAGCTAAAACGGGCACTCTTGGGGGGAAGCAGGCAAGCGGTCGAGCTGGTGCAAGTTTCCCCTCAACCCTGGCTTTGAACGTGAAACGCAAGAAGGGAAACGCCCATACGTCGGGTTAGAGGGGTGGCAAGAGACATTGACAAGACCACATAGCCGAGGGGCTTAGGTGGGCAAACAGCTATCTATTGAGCAGTTCGAAGTACCCGGGGGCGAGGGGAAGGTCAGGTCAGGAGATCAGCTCACAATCCAAACTGGGGATAGGGGGGGAAACTGGGCCTCGCGGGGGACTCATTGGGGTAAGGGACGGAAGTCAAAAAGTCGTGATGAAAAGGGGGGCAGTGTTGTAAAGACCCTTGGCTGAGAAAAGAGAGAGAAAGTCGCGGGGCGGAACCGGGTTGGGAGGAGGTAATTTGTAGAGGTTCGGAGGCGGGGAGATGATTTTTATTGGAAGAGTGTGCGGAGTCTGAAAGCCGATGGGGGAGGGGGGTGGCCCAAAATTTGATTGGCGTGACACAGAGAGAGACGGTTAGGGGAGAGGATTTGGAATCAAAGAAAGAGTTCGAACGTGGACGGGGAGGGGGGGAGGTGCTAAGACGTGCCTCTTCAACGTGATCAAAAGGATATCGGAAAACAATTGTTCGGGGGGTCGCTCTGGCTGAGAGGGGGTCCTGGGACTGGGGAGAAAAAGTTGCGGGGACATTCAAAACCATTGGGTCTTCAATGGGAGCCGAGAAATGGAAAACTTCAACGTTAACCATTGGAAAATTCTTGGAATACGTTCGGAGTGGGTAAGGTGGTGGGGGGAAAAAAAAAAAAAAGGGGGGGGGTTGGGGATGTAGTTTCTCCTGGCCAGTCCAGTGGGGAACAAAGGCAGATGGTGATGGGCCCCGCGGGCACACCAACCCACAGGCAGGAAAAAAAGGGGATTTTTGCATCGAAAACTCTCCTGCAGGGGCATAAAGAAAAAAGGCCCCTGGACAAACTTCTTCCTGGGCTTCGAACTGGCGGAGGCGCTCGCCTCTCCCCTACGAACCCCAATGGGGGAGGGATGGTGAAAAAGCGCAGGGGAGGAGTCCTCCCCTCTCGCCTATTACGCAGGGGGTGGGAAAGGGGTTCTGGGAGATTCCTAAAGGGACTCCAACCGATAACAGGAAAAGTGAAATTGAATCTCCCCCCAAGAGGGGGCATGGGTGGAAACAGGGGTCTGTGGCGAATGCGCAACAGAATCAAAAAACCATCAAAAAAAAAGTAACAAAATCGAGGGAAAAAGTCGCAAGAATTTCCACTGAGTCCAGGTGCGTCGGTCAAGCTCGGTTAAAGAGGGTTGGCCGCAAGGGCGATGGAAAAAACCGGCACCCGAGTTGTGGCGAAAGAGTTCCTGTCCTTAAATAAGGGAGAAAAACACAGAAGCAGATCCGAGGGATAGATCATGGTCGGAAGGGTAAAAGTCGTCTCTGGATATAAAAAGACCACGGCGACTGAACTAGTTCCATTCCTAGGAGGGGAGAACAGAGAAGAAAAAGTAAGAAGGTGTGATAAGAAGGGCTTCCTAAAAGGACACAAAGGACATCCTAGGAAATCCGGACTGAGACAAGAAAAGAAGGACCTCGCCTAGAAGATTCAAGAACTTCAACACGATGAGGAAGCGGAATCCGCGGCCTTAGAACTCGGCAAGGGGGTGATAGGAAAACACTTTTCCTACCCCATAGCGCCCCTTTGAATCAATAACCTACGGCGGGAGCAAAGTGAAGCCAAATCGATCGAGCAAACGGGGTGTCGGGTCACTAGGTTGACGGATCAAACTAACGGCATGGATGGGGCATGGACTTTAGGAATTACAAGGGAAAAATAGAAAAAAGGGAGAGGAAACTTCCTTCAGAAAGATAGAGACTTTGGGCGAATTCCGCATCTGGAAACGGCGAGGGGGGATTTGATCTTTACCCCGAGCAAATAAAGGGGAAGGGAGACGGCCAGTGGCGAGAAGTATAAGGGCATTCTTGGGCAGGACCCTTCAAATCTCTAAGGGGGGGCCTCAGGCGTACCACATCTATTGCCATGCTTCATCACGGAAACCTCTGGTGGAAGCATGGGAGGAGGAAAAATGGATTCCGGACCGTCGGGCATTATACTGGACGCCGGAGAGGACCTATTGGAGGAAAAGACTATTTCGAGACAGGGTTAAAAGTTCCGAGATGAGGGAATTCATTTTATCATTTCCGCTGAAAGATGTAAGTCCAGTTTGTCCGGCTGGTGTAGGCAAGTTGGGTGTGGATTCCATTAGAAAGGTGGGGTCTCTAGGGTCGTTTTCGTTTCTAATGATCTTAGTAAATTTAACTCCAAGAGAGGGGGCCATCTCTTCAATATAACTCAGCATGAAATGGCGGGGGGCTTAAGCTTGTGTCACGAGAGGGAGCTGAAAAGCGTGGAGCTTCTAAATGACTGAAGGAGGTATAAAGCTAAATTGTCGGGGTTATTCTGACTTCGGAAAGAGCTGCCGAGGAAAAAGTGGTGTTTTAAAAAAACGACTCGGGATTACGGAAGAGCGGGAAAATTGGTGGTCTAAAAAAAGAGACTGAGGGTCGTAGCGCAAGGGGATCCGCATCGAAGGGGAGGAACTGCTTCTAAAACTCTAGGTAGGAAGTGATGAAGGTACCCAGATCGTTTACAGAACACTCTGTGATCGCGGACAAATACGATCTTTGTTGACAACACGAGCTAAGAGGGGGGACGCCTTGGCCATTCTAGACTGTTCATACGCACGATAAAACTAGAGGGGAATCAAGGGCGGGCTCACTCTCTCAAACAAAAAAAAGAGGGTTAAATAATAGGGAGTGCCTCCCTCATTGGTAAGAACACAGGATCTGCGAGGAGGGAAGGCGAGCCTTTCGGGCAAGAGCCCGATATTGTGGAAAAACGGGAAGGAGGGGGACTGGCGAATGCAGGATCATATTGTTCTCAGAGGTCGGAAAAGGGAAAGTTCTTTGGCACTCATAGAAAGGTCGAAAGAGCTCCAGGGGAGGGAAAACAGATTTCAATCCGGAAGCGGATGTTGTAAAGGCTCTAGGGGGAAATCGCTATTGTAAAAAATCAAAAAATGATCCATTGATATTTAAACTAAATAAATCAAGAACCAGGGTGTGGGGAGAGAGTCGTACTACGCTCAGAATAGTAAGCCAGATACCATTTAATGCTTTATAAGACTCGGAATGCTACAATGCATGAGACTCGTTCAAGAGTAACCGTCCTGATGAAACCACTTCACGGCACACGGAAAGGATATTATCTAGGTTGAAGGGGAAAGATGGGCCCGCACCCTAGGGGAAAATTGAATGACGCCCAGTAGGATGGGAAATCTAACCGTAAAAACCCGAAATCGAAAAGGGGAAAAAAAATTGTGGGGGCAAAAGTAAAAAAGGCGTTAAAACTAACCTCACAAAAAACCCATGGGGGTGAGAAAGCGCGGAATTCCAAGACTAAATACAGAAGAACGCTTGGGACCTGTTAGTATCGGGCTCTCCATCTCAAGCGAATCTCACTTCGGCTCAACTGACGAACGTCCTGGAAGTAGGTAAATACAAAAATAATTGCAACAAACCATGGTCCTGGAGGAAGCTCAGGGCACTCATAAGGGGGGACACATGGCTCAACCTTTAGGAAGTACAAGGGGCCCGAATTATTGAGAACGTCTAGCATGAAGGAAGACTCTCTGGGGACCGGTGGTGCACAGACTTCAGAAAATCGCAAGAAAAGTTCTGTCTGGAGCCAAGGGCAGCTAAGAGAGGGCCGAAGGGTGGCGCATACCCGTTAGCTGTGGGGAATTGAAGAAGGGGAAGAATCAAAATGCCATCAAGTATTGGTCCTCTTATAAATGGGGGAAAGAAAAAAATGGTGAAAGACGATGGTCGAAAGGGAGACCGAAGGGGGGTGTTGAGGCCTTTAGATTTTTCGGAAAAGGGGGGGGTAAACCGGTATATCTGTCATCTGTGTGCTTCCCGCTGGTATTGAGAGGCTTGGGGGAATTGGAGTTACATGGGGGGGGGGGGGGGGGGGAGTCTCTTGAGGGATGGGGTTTATATGAATTTGAATTCTTAGGACTTCAAAGCTTGTGGCGGGGGGAGGATATAAGGGAGAAGACATAGTGCTAATTCTTGGGGTGGGGGTGGGAGGAAGGGGGGAAAGATAGGTGTCTTGAGAAAAGGAGGACGGGGGATCGGTGGATGTTTTCAGCGAACAGGAAGTAAATCGTAAAATGGCGGAAATAATCTCGCAAGCCCAAGTGGGCTTAGGTGGTCTCTTCATAAGAAAGAAAGGGGGCTGGTCCTTGGGGAGGTTTCTTCCCAATCGTTGCTTTACCCAATTGACCATCGGGGAAAGACAAAACTGGAGAACTCAGGGAAATTCGAACTTCCGACCTTGGGGAAAGGGGAAGGAGGATGTTGTGGTGTTATTGGCGGCGACATTAGAAAGACCTTCCAGGCGAGGGGGGGGTGGAGGGTTTTCAGGGGGGCCGCTTTCACCAGGCAGGCGAGTGTGAGGGGGTTGGGGAGGCGAAAAAAAGTCATCTAAACATCACCGGGGGACACTTCGGGGAAGCGGAGAATATTTTCGTTAGAAAGAGAGATCAAAAAAAAAGGAGGAGGTGAAAAGAGAGAATGACAAGAAACAAAAAAGGACGGAAAAAAATTTTCACGGGTGCAGTGGTTTAGATACTTCAGGGAGCGAAACTAGAAACAAGTCGGACTCCTGAAGAGGCAAACACACAGAACGGAAACTGTACGGGAGACTCGCCTGAAACAAAACCCAGAACCACAGTCACCTGAGGGAACAAAGGATGGAGAAGAAAGGGTTCAAAGGGGGAATGGGCCGTGGAGGGGGGTTGGGCAAAAACATCTCGGGTCATTTTCCTCAAGGTCAGGTAAAACCTAAAACCATGCTTGGGAGCGGGCCGCATCATAATAAGAAAACTACCAAAGAGGGAAAGTGCGATCTCATGGTCTGCAAGTGGGGAAGAAACGTCGGTATCATCTAACAAGACACTAAGGCAGAAGGGAAGATTTTCTATAGGGAAATCGCTGGGAAAGAGGAAGCCAAAGCAGTCTCGAGAGGGGCTCATACAAACTGGAAAGGCCAGACAGGAAAAAAAGAAGGGGAATGACGGCTTAAACCTCTTACAAAGAAAGCACTCAAACCATAGAAGCGAAGAAAAAGGGGGAGACCAGTCCACCACATCAACATCACCTTTACGAACACAGACCGTGAAAATATCTGGGCGGTAGAATAAACGGGAGACCCTCGACAGCCTGTGTCAAAGATGGACAGGAGAGGGAGGGCCTCCAAGGTCCACAATATCAGAGAGGGCAGGGGGTTTACTCCAGAAGGGCAAACAACCCCTTCATGGAATGGAGCTTGAACCTTTATCTTCAAGTTGGAAAAGGAAATCGCCCAACTGGTATATAACTAAAGGCAAAGGGGTGGGAGTCCATGTTTATAAACCTAAGGTCAATACTGCGGCAGGCGATGTGGATTGAAAATTGCTCGTTGACACACGCTCGCCACATAAGGGCTAGAGTGCAACTTCATGGGGGCGCCCCCCCCCCCCGACCCAGCGGGCCCCCCCAAACCCCCCCCCCCCCCCGGTCAACTTTCATCCCGCCGGTAGGAGGACTTTAGGGAGGAGACGTCGGCGATCAGGAATTTGCTCAGGGGGATTGACCACCGGAAGGGGGGGTCCAGGATAGTGAAGCAAAAAATAGAACCAAATGGGTGTGAATCCTTTGTTTCAGGTAAAAAACCTGTACTTAACTAGGGTGGCAGGTCGAAGAAGCCATGCGCATTCGGTCTTAAAAATCTAAGGGACGGAAGACCGGTGCAAGGGGACCGAAAGAGTATAGGGGTCACTTTTGGGGACGGACTCAAAAAAACCGGGGGTTGCTCGCTGGCATCTCCCATTGCTTCTTTGTGAGCCAAGGGGGGAAAATGGGGGCCAGGAAGGGGTTTGGGGTGGGGCTTTCTAGGGGCTGTTTGTGCGGGAATCGCTGTCTTTCAAATCGAGCGGCCAGAGATTGACGAGGAGGGTCTGAGACAGGGCGGAGGGGGAGGGCAGCGAAGGACGGTGAAAGAGCAAAAACTGTAGGAGAACTGCGGAATGCTGACTACATGGAAATCGGGTTTTCAGAACTGCAGAAGGGGCGATGGCTCGTGGAGGAGAGCCGTAAATGGGGGGGAGCCTTATTGTTTCAGCCAGGGTGGGGGGGGTGGGGCGCCATCTGTCTTGAAGGTAAAAGGTACGGGTGCGACTCCGAGGCGCTAGTCGGAAAAAGGAGTAAACAATCTTGGGATGATCGGAGATACAACGGTCATGGAATCGAATCTAGAGGGTTAAAACTAGAAAGGGGAAAATGGGCATCCATTGTGCAGGGGAAGAAAAAAAAGAAGCGGTTGGGACCAAGATGTTCTCACGGAACGGGTCCGCGGGGGGGGGGACATATGCGCACTGAGCCGACGACGGAAGGGCAGGGACGAATTGGCTTTGGTCTAATATCGAGAAAAAAAAAACCACGGCGGAGGGATAAAGATCGAGAGGGGGGAAAGCCAGGGGGGCCGGAGGTCGGGCGTAGGGCTTCTCCGGCAAACTCTGATTTTCTGTCAAAGAGACAAATTGCGAGAGGGTTCCCCAAGCGGGAAGGGGGGATAATGGAAAAAGGTCAAAATTGCTAATGAAAACTACGAGTCCATGGGCACAGAAGAGGACAGAGTCGCCTCTTGTAGAACAAAAAACCGGGAAAACATCGTCGAATGGGAACCTAAGAGTAAGCGACAGATAGTCGTGAGAAACTAACTGATCAGAGTATATTACGGCAGCCACAAAAAGGGCTCGTAAACTCCCATGGAAATCAGCTCTCCAGACCTCAAAGGGTGGAGGAGACAAGAGAAAAAAATGGAAAATCTTTCTCAAAATCTTACAAATTGGAAGACATCGTCGCCTAGCATATGAAAATCTGACACCGGCCTGAGTAACAGAGCAAGCCGAACTGTCATGCTATCTTAAATTAAGTGTTACAAAAGTCAAATCAAAAGGAAGTTGAATCAGCCAGACGGAGTGACGGAGAACCTGAAAACACCATCGAAAACGAAACAAAAAGTGGGCCCTGAAGCATCCAATCTGGGACTCAAAAGACACAAGGGCATAGGAGCGAGACAAAGAAAAAAAATCCGACTCTTGGAAATGGGCAATTAGCTACTCGAGGCATCGCCGAGGGGAAAAAGGACAAAGGGGAAGTTTCGGGGTTCACTCCAGTAACCGGAAAAATGGTTGGAGCCAAAAGAACCGGAACTTCCAACGAAAAGGGGGTAAAAGGGTGCTGAACTCTCACTTTACTCTGGGTTTGACAAGTGCTACAACATTTCTCCGTGGGGAAAGGGAGAAAAAAATTCTTAATAACGTCGCGCCATAATGACTCCAGAAATTAGGGTGTCGGTTGTCACGAGACGGGGAAAGAAACAGGAACAGGGGGTTCCCTCTATAGTCTCCCTAGAGAGAGGAAGTTACCGAGAACATGGGACTGAGGAAAGTTGGAAGATCAAGGGGGGAAAGGATCACCTGACCACAAGCGTGGTATAAGCAGTCGGGAAAGAGACATGGCCTATCGGAGGGGGAAAACGGGGGGGGAAGAATATATACTTGTTGCAATGGGGCGAGGGGGGGTCTCCATCTGTCGGGGTCTCAACACTGGAAAGAAAGATCAGAAGGGAGCTTTGCGGGAAAGGTGGGATTGCGATCGCGGTGGAAGGGGGGAGAAAAGAGTTGGGAGATCGGGACGGATCGGGTTTATGTGCATTGGGGGTTCAGTGTGAGTCAGGCAGCCGCTGGTGTCTGATTGGACGCTCAAGGGGATTCTGATCCATCGGGCGCTCCTGGGGGGGAGGAGGTGTAGCAGAGGGAATCTGGAAAAAAAAAGGTTAACGGTATAATATGGGGGAAGGGGGGGGGGGGTGCAAGACTACTAATTTCCTCGGCAACTGACGGGGAAAATAGATCGAATCAAGAGTGGAAGTACGGGTTTTAAGATTAGGTAAGAAAAAGGTAAGGAGAGGAAATCCTGGTAGGTGGTACCGGAAAGAATGGAGGCCCTCAGGATATTAGGAAATGCTAAATAGGAAATGTAGATAACAAAGTGGTCGCGCTTTCCAGTTGGTGGGAGTTGTTTATTGGGAGGAGGAAGTAAATAAAGGTCACGGAGGGTTTTAGGGGGGGGGCAGAGGACACAGTCGAAAGTTAAGACTTGTAAAGGTTGGGGGGAAAAAGGCAGCATATAAACAAAGAACCTTGGCCCTGAAGGAATCGGCAAGAGGGTAGGAGAATCTCGAAAAAAAACAAAAACGATATTACAAGGGGAGAGGGATTCTAATACGACATAGCGCCGACTTACTCAGGGTGGGAAAACGGTTGAGCAGGGGATCTGACAGAAGGTATGCAACCCCGACTCCACTTCTCACCTGCAATGGGTGACGGAGGGTAAAACCACATCGCGTGTTAAAAGGGGCCAACGGGAAGTTAGCCGAAATCAACAAAAAATCCCCCGAAACGTAGAAAATTCAACGCAGCGGCGGAACAGGTAACGACTCCTTGCACCTTCTCTCCTTTCTTAGGTTCAGACGAAGGGGTCATGCCCGCAATGAAGGTCCCGACAAAACAGCGTGGGGGTGCCGACTACCGTCTGTAAAAAAAGGCGACCACCCCATATCAAAGGGGTTGGCAGAAGAAGCATGGCACAGGTTGAAAGAGAAAGAGTCAATGCAAATCGAAAAAACTCCACGATGGTACAAGGACAAGAAATGGGTCGGGAAAGAATTAAAGGAGGGGCCACCTTCCTCCACGGAAAGGAAGGAGTGGGAATACTACATAAAAGGATCTTCACTAAAACGCAACCAAAACAGAGGGTAGGGAACTCCGGCATCAGCCAGAATCACATAAGCGAAAGCGCCGCCAACTCAGTCAAAACTCCATACCGGCCCGAAATCAGGACCCAGGGAATACACGGTCCGAAAACTCTGTAAAACATGTTGTAGGGGAAAGGTGGTACGTAAGAAACCTCTAACCCTGGGAATAAACAAGGGCGTTAAGCACGTAAACCGTCGGCGGATAGGCAGGTTTCAAGGTCCGCAAGAAGGATAAAAAGTCAATTATTTAATGCTTAGCTCCTTGAAAGCAATGCCTTAAAACAATCGCAAAGGAGAGGAACTGTCAGGAATAAGGGAGAAATTTGTTAACTGCCGATAGTAGAGGGCGTGGTAGGGGACTTCTCGAAACTGTCAAAAAACCAACTTATGGAAAGGGAGTCATGGGAGATCAGTTCATAGAAGGAGGGGAAAATCTTCAAAAGTCTCAGGAGTGCATACGGAAACGGGAAAAACGAGAAGTTACTTAAAATTCAGCACTTCAACCTGCTGTTGGGGGGCCTTTGGCTGGGCAGCCAACGCTTGACAAGTTCCCGGCCGTGCGTATGAAAAGAAGGGTCTCTCATGAAGGCGGGAGAAAGAGCAGGTCCTACTACATTTCAGTTTCCAGCATTCGGGGGGGGCATTGGAGACGTTGGAATCGCGCATCACGGAGCAAGGGGGACTGGGTAAGGGTCTCCCGCTGGGTTATTTGGGGGAGCAATGTGTTGCTGGGGGTCGAGGTTAGGGTCGGGAGAGGACGAGGGTCGGATGAAGAAGTGCAAGACGGGTCTTCATCCAGGAAGTCTTCCACTCATACTAAACAGGACCGCGGCGTGAGATGTGACCGAGTCGGTGAAGGATGTCTTTGGCTAGCGAAGAAAGACTGCTACTTCGCTTGTGAGCATGGGAAATTTGCGCTGGCGTAGATGGGGATGAGAGAACTGACCGCAATGGCTTTTCCAGCCGCACGGGGCTGGCTACGTAAATACTAAGGGGATCCGGGGGGGTCAGGAAAGCGGCCGGATGTCGCTATCGGGGGGGACGCGGAAAGAGGAGATGGCTTAACGGTGCGTCTACCCTGGCGCGAAAGCCGGGACTATTTTCAAAGACAATAGAGTGTCAGGGTACTAACAAAGCTGAGATCTGGCAGGGCCGCGTCATGTTGGTTTGCCCACGATACCCAGGGGGTTTTCTAGCCAAGGGCTATGAATTTAGCCTAGAATAGAAAGACTGAAGCCAAATGCGTGG
>Ga0179593_1318739_pt1 | contig 14463 bp, 12 predicted proteins | sample CZODoug2_1_08_16_FD_185931 | JGI IMG/M metagenome (GOLD analysis project Ga0179593, IMG submission 185931) | Vadose zone soil fungal communities from Angelo Coast Range Reserve, California, USA - CZODoug2_1_08_16fungal (PacBio error correction) | ecosystem: Environmental > Terrestrial > Soil >...
GGCCTCGGAAAAAACCACTCAGGAGAGCGTATTCTCTGAACATGTAAAAAAGCGGACTCGCCGATGGATAACTGGAATGAAGGCTGAACAAAAAACAGATGAGGACCAGGAAGGGAGCGGGGGGCGTCTGTGGTGAAAAGTTGAGTGGGGGGACAGCCCCGGTGGCTGTTAGAAAAGTTTGGGTTTGATCATGACTGGAAAAAAGGCTTTGAGCTTCAAGGTCGTAAGGAAGGGAGAAAAATCAGCGACAACGGGGGGGGCACCAAGAAAACAAGAACAATCCAACCTTTGAAGGAAACAATTCGCAGAAGGTAGAACGCCGAGACGAAAACTAGCCATTAGGTCCTATTATTACAAGACTGGGGGGTAGAGGTTCAAGAGACGACAAGAAGATTGTCAGGTTGTTGGTTTAACATTCTGCTCCTCAAGTTATAAGATGCGGACAAACTACGCAGGAGAAGGGGGGAACGTTAAGGGGCAAGAACACAGTGAAAAACGGGGGAGAAAATGTGGGGGCTGCAATTCGAAAGGAAGAAAGTCCAGCTCCAGAAGCAATGGGGATGTGAATGGGAGGGGGCATACTTTTGAAAAAAAATCACAGATTGTCCGGGGGCATGAAAGGCGCGGTTCGATGATTGAGAGAGTCGACAGGGAAGGGTCCAGAATCGAGTAAGAGGGTACCGCATGGAGTAGGAAGTTTCGGCGAGGGAGGCCTCCAGTCCGTGAGGTCCTAAGTTGGGGCACTTGGGAGCCAAGTCACCAGTAAAGGCTTCCACCGCACCACGGAGGTGTGACTGAAAGGAGGGCTGGAGAATCAGGACCTAAAAGAAACTGCCTGGGGAGGGGGGAAAACTTGTTTTTAACGGAATCTGCGTCAAGCGATTGGTGGGGATTCAAAACCGGGGGAAACAAAATTGATTAGAAGAAAGTGTGGTTGGTGGAATTGGCACAGAAGGCGGGCGCTGGTGAGGACGCCTTCTCTCTCCAAACGTCTCAAAGAATGCAAATTTCCGTCCGAACTCGCTATATTACTCAAAACTACATCTGTCTCACTGAAGAAGAAAGGGGGAGAGAGTGGGAAGTAGCTGAACAAGAACAAACCTGGTCTCTCGGGAAATACCTGTGAATATCTTACTCATTCTTGGGAACTGCGAGTAACCTAGCGACCCCAGAACGGCGAGAAACACAAAATGCAAAGACTAGGAAAGTGGACCAGATAGTTGGAGGAAAATAGAATCACTGAAAGAAAAAATAATTGGGGGGGGGGCACTTCTAGAATTCAGTACCGGAAGACTTTCAGCGTTCTTCCGGGCGAAATGCCAAATAGAAAACCGCGGGGATCTAGGGGGGAAGGCAAAAGTCACGGGAAAAGCAGCGCCGCCGGACGAGTTCAGAAACCACAAAGTCTAAAGTCTCTTTAAAATGACTGGCGCCCATGCATACAGGGGAAAAGCGGAATTCAAAACTGACCAAACTGTCAGTAGGTAAGTCATAGAGATGCAGGAAAGACGGACCTCGATGGCCTAAAGGGGTTTCCTAAAACTGCTGAGAGTCTAGTGTGCGCCGAGTAAAAAAGTTGGGTTCGGAAAATACGTAGAGTCTAAGATATACACTGACTAGGGTCAGCCGAACAAATAAAAACAAATTACCTAAGTGCACGGGGGAAAAACTAAGTACCATTGTATCAACCTAAGTCTGGAAATTGAGCAAACAGTTGGTAAACTAGGGGATCCACCACACCAAAGGAGGAAAGAGAGGATAGATGCCACTGGTATAACGGTAGGCAGAGGGATACAAGGGAACTGGGAGGAGTGTGCCTAAAAGTGAGGAAAAAAGGAGGGACTGTTGGGGGATTTTGTGAGGGAACCACTAGTTCCTGGTTATCATGTACTAAGAGAGTAAAGGGGAGAAAAAAATTGGGGTTACGAGACCGCACAATCGCCTGAAGTTCGGCACCACTGTCCATGGCCATAGGGAAAAAGAGAATGATCAAGAGAGGGATTTTCCTAAAACTACGAATGGGAGGACAGCCTTTGAATTCAGCGAGTGGAATCATGGCTGTTTCAAGGAGGCCTTCTCCAATGAGTCTCGCTGTGAAAAGCTCCGGCGGGCCTGTCGATTCACGGCCTCTTAAGGAAGTAAAGGGGCCTCGAGAGCGCGGACAGGCTGGACGGGAAGAAAACGATTGTGGTGTCAAAGCGTTGGGGACTCGAATGCGAGCATGCGGCGGAAAACCCCAGTTCATGTCGGGGAGGGAAAAGAAACTAGTGGGAGGCCAAGAAGTCCGAGCTCGAGACAGGCGGATGGGTCCGAAGACGGGGGGAGGATCGCAGCCGAAAATCGAAGAAGAAGAACTACTGCACGTCAGAAAGTATTTCCACTATGAAAGAAAGGGGGGATTGGGGGTCGAGTGAAAAAGAATACACGGCAGGAAGGAAGAAGGTAATCTTTCCAAGACATGGGGGGGAAAGAAGTCTTGAGAGGTCAGAAGGGTCTTTAAAGGGGAAAATGGAGGCGAAAAGGCGACCGAAGTAGATCGTGTAAACCAGAAAGGAAGAGAGGGCAATCAAAAGGAAAGACCGACAGCCCGGCCGCCTTTTTCCAAATCCAAAAAAAGACAGGCGGCTCCTATCAAAATTAAATTGGGGGGCGGAATCCAACACAACGATCGGAGGAAGAAGATCCGTTTTAAAACTCAAGGAAGAACCAAGAAAATAGAAAAGACGTAGGGAAATCAAGAAGGGGGGCAGAAAAAAACAGAATGGAGGAGTGACTAAAATAAAGAATGTTGTTGAGAACATTGAAGTGTGAAGGTGGGATAAATGAAGACGGACTGCGGAAAACGGACACGGGAAAAAATCAGAGGGAACTAAAGGGGGGAGACAAACTATTCTGTGGGAAGCAACCAAAAAAGGCTGAAACGCGAAAGAAAAAGAGGAACCGAGAACAGAATTGAGAAACGCAATCTGGAGGAATCCCTCGTATGTCTCCAGTATGAGACAAAGCGTTCTGGGCTGGAGCTTGAGGACTAGAGAACGGGCATAAACAAGACTAAAAAAAGTGGACAACCCAGATAGGGGCAGTTACCATGACCCACCGGAAGCAAATGCGGTTGGAGAAGAATTCACATCGCCATGAAGAGCACGTGAGAACTGAATGGTAAAACACCATCAAAAAAAAGTAGGGGGGGGAGGATGGGCAGCGCGTTAAAAGATAAAGCTACGGTGGTCATAATATGAAGAGGGGGAGGGAAAAGGGGGGGGTCCGCTAGCAGTTGGTAGTACCCGTCGGCAATGGCCTATGTTGCCACTTAAAACACGTGGATTTGGGGGGGATAATATGATGTTGGGGTGGGGGGAAAAATAAACGGGTAGCGCGATCGTTGAATGCGTAAAAGAAACCTGCAAAGCCATAAGGGCCGGACGGATCAACATGAAACGACGCGTGTTTAATACCAGACGACACAGGGCCGAAAAAAAAAATCCGTGGACAAATCCGGGACGCGAAGGGCAGCATAACTGTGGGTTTGGGTTGACTCAAGAATAGCCAGAATCAAATAGCGAAAAAAGGAGGGATGGCATATGCGCTCTAGGCGGCATAGAAAAATAACAGTCATCAGAATCACACACAAGGGGGGAGAGGCGGGGAGGAGAGAACGTAACGCGCCCGTACGTAGAGGCATCTGCCAGGTTAAGATCGCTCAAGCAGGAAGGGGATCTTAGGCAAAAAAAACATTATGCGGACTTAAAGGGAAGCGCTTTGGAAAGGGGATGGTTGGGACCGCCCGTTTGGCTGCGAAGAACGCCGGGGGGGGCAGGCCGTAAAATGAACTGGGGCAGAGTTCCAGCGTCTGGACTGAAAATCAAGAAAAAAGGAAGGAACCACCAGACCCCAAGACTCAAAAAAAAATGGTAAGGGGAAAAAAGGGATTTCGCCGAAGGTCCTAAAGAAAAAACGAACTTCAAATACTGATTTCTAAAAGACTGGGGATATTTAAAAGCCGTAAGAAGAAATGTTCGGGGGGGGGGGGTGACCATTCCCATGCCAGACAAGAAGGCCTCATCAAACCCAAAAAGTGGTGGAAGAGGGTCTACCACAAAGACGAAGGGGGAAATGAAAAATTACACACAGGGTAAAGGTGGGAGAGGTTTGTGTCTCAACACGTCTTCTCTTCAAAGCGTCAAAAGTCAAGAACCGACTTTGGTCGGAGGGACTCGGGGGAAGGGGGGGGGACCAGCCATATACGGTGCAGGAACGTAAAACGCTGGGGTATTCTGTCTGGAAGGGGAGGAGCGCCGGGAGGACGACCACGTCGAATCGGTCGATCAATTCTTACCGAATGGAGAGACTCGGTCGGTTCGCGGCGCGGGGAAACATCTTTGGATGGAAGGAGTCAAAAGCCCTTAAAATTTGGCACACAAGTACCTTCGTTTTTGTCGGAATACTGACGGAAAGGTAGAGCCTCCGACAGACGGAAGTAAACTACCCGCTGGGACGGGCGGGCAAGGGAGGGGAGTGGACGATTCTTCGTCCTCGAGGGGTTGGATTAAAGCCAACTTAATGAGATGGTCCGCCTTGGGTGTATTTTGGCAAAGCGGTAAGGGGGGAGCAGGGTTGAACTGAAAAACCCAGGGTGCTGGACGGAGCCCCTCAGCAGGGGGGGAGAAGGAAGGTTCCGTCAAAGAAAGGACTTGAAAAAAGATAAGCGCAAAACTCCATCTGTCTCAGCTGAACACTGCGAGAGTGAGGACAACGGGGGTAGCTTCGGGGACCAAAGAAAAGAAAAATGTCAAAAGAGGGTGATACTCAAGGAGCGTCGACGTGTAACTGCAGAAACGCGAGACGCAAGGGGGAACCCATAAGAAAAGGAAAAGAACCAACAATTCAGGAAGAGCGGGCCTACAAGCTGAGAGCGAAAGGCAAAGAAAAGAATTAAAGTGGGGACGCCCAATACGTAACGAAAAGGAAAAAGGATTAGAAAAGAGCCAGAGAAAAAAGATCGACGGATGCCCCCTTGCCGAGAGAAGGGCGGAAGACGAACGTCCGAGTTGCCAGTAGAAAGAGAGGGAGAAAGGCAACTGGTAATTAAAACAAACCAGGAATAAGAGACTTAACAAGAGGGAACGTCAGTATGAGGGAGAAATTATAGATGATCAAAGAGAAGGTACTCGAGTCCAGGGCCAGGGTTACGACAAGCTGAGACGGCGGGATTGTTGGACCGAGCGTCCAGTTGTCCGAAACGGAGGAAAAAAAGGATTAGCACAACTATGGGGGTTACTGGCAAAGGAACATAAGGGTGGGAGAAGGATCAAACTAACTGTACCGAATAATAAAGAATAACATCAGTGACCCAGTAAGACGATCAAGAGAAAACAAAAAAAGAGAGTAAAAGAGAAGAGAAAGTTTTTACCAAGGGGATCAAACGGGATGCGTTCTAGGGGGAAAAAGAAACTGGTACGTAGTTTTTTGAGAAGCCAAAAAAAAAAACTTATGTAAATTTGGGGGGGGGGGTTGGGGAGGACCACTTTCCGTGGGAGATTGAAGAGAAAAGTAAAGGTTCCAAAAAGTTGAGCTCGGCGGAACACCGCGAAGGATAGCAGTTTCGGCACAAACTGGCCCGCATAGGGTGAAGGAGAAGGGAAGAATGGGGATCACTAGAGGTATGTAAGCATTCCGAGAGGTAAGGACTGGGATTTAACGCAGTGTGAAATTTCTCCATAGGATTATCGGTGAAAACAAAGAGAAGGGAAGGGGGAGCGAGGAACGAAAAGGCGGGGGAGACCGGGCAGGTGCCTCAGATCTGCATTGTACTCTTTGGCTCGTTCAAAAAAAAACGACGTTGGGTGTTAAGCTGGTGAAGGTGAAAACGAGAGTGCGTAAAGGCGCCGAACCAGTTATGATTTCAAGGACGGTATCTGGGAACCGCACGAAGGTATGTGTCAAAAGTCACGGCATACTGGTTTGTAGAGAGAAGGTCCGGATGGGTTCCAGAGAGGATCTCGAGATAAAAATGTAAGAAGAGTACTAAAGGATAGAGAAAAAGTATGTAAACCTAACGTTGACGACAGGTGGTTGAGGGGGGGGTCGAAGAAACCGAGAAAAGGGCAGAACTCGATACGCGTAGAAAACTTCAAGGTACCGAGGGAGGGGTGTGCACGGAAAGTTGGGCAGTTAGGGGGCGGAGGGGGGCGTCAGCAAGGGTGGGTGTATAATTCCAAAGAAAGGGTTTCTGCAGTCAATCAAACGCTGCAAAACCGAACAAGACTACAGGCCAATTCTAAACCCAGTCCATTCTTCTCCTATCATTAAAAGTTTGGAGGGCTGATCCAAAAAGTGGATCGACATAATAATAAGGTGGAAATAAGGAGGCACAGAAAATAAAGCGGTAAACAGCCGTTAGGAAAAGAATTGCAACCGCTAAGGGAAGGAGGAACGAAAAAAAACGACGTTGAGACAAGGGAGTTCTCCGGTTCCGGGGCTCATCGGGACCTAAAGAATGCGGGCCGGGGAGAAGCGACAATAAATCATAAGCCCGAGGAAACCGCCTTGGATAAAATTCAGAGGGGTAAAAAGATGGGCACGAGAACGCCACGGAAGAACAACCGCCTTTACTGAACCGGAAAGCTGGAACCTCGTATGCCGAAGAAAAAAAGAGGGGTTTATTGCACTGAAGTAGCAAGCTGGGGAAGAACAACTATAAAGTCAGACCGGGGGTGTGTCGATATGAAAGTCCCATTCCAAAGGAGCCTGCAGGGAGGGGGAGAAAAAAGAGGGGAACAAACTGCTGAGATCAAACGGGAAAGGCATGAATTGGACCCAACGAGAGTGCGTCTTTCACGGCGAGAACTAGAAAGAAGGGGAGAAGCAAAAGTATGGCGGGGCGGCTCTGCGTTCAGGCCCCTGGCGGAGAAGGCCGGTGACAGGAATACGGGAGGGGTCCTTGGCTATGTGGTTCCTAACTTGAAAGTAGGGGGGGAGGATAAAAGAAGTCCTCATGCAAAACTCAACCATCGGTGTAACATCGCCACGCAAAAAAGTTACAAATCAAAAGCACAGGAAAAACGACAGAAACGGGGAAAAAACGGAAGAAGAAGCTGGTGTTTTGGGTTGCTAGAGCCTAATCCTAGAAACGATAGAGAGAATCGGGAATGGCAGATGCCAGTGAAGAGAGGGGTCGAGTGAACGCAACTCCAAAAAAGATGGAGAGGAATATAGAAGCATTCAGAATACCGCCCGTCAACGGGAGCAAAGGCATGGAGGCGCTCGACCGATCTTGATCTGGGGAGGGGAGCGTAGTCAAACAAAAATGTGCGGACATTGACATCTTCTGCGATTTTTAAAAGGATTTTGGGGGACCGGGCAACGTGGGGGGGAGGTCGATGGAAACGCCTGGATGGGGAGACACGAAGAGCCTGAAGGAAAACACGTCGCGTACTACATCACGACGCGAAACAGGGGGAAAAAAAGATGACCAAATAACCATCAATCAAAACAAAGTGGAAAAAATGGGCAGTTCAGCACGAGGGGAAGAAACGCAGAGACGAACTCTCCAAGAGGAAGAGGTAAAATTCAGACTTACTCGACAGAAATAGAAAGATTTGAGGTGAGGGTTTAACATTCAATGCTAACAGCAAAGAGGTAAAAACTCGGACGAAAACCGAAGAGCTGCCGGTGGCTGGAAGAACCACAACTGGTACGGTAAAGGCGCCAGAGTGAGCAAAAAAAAAGGAAAGCTCAAAAGAAAAAAAGGGATTTGTGACGCTGTGACAAGGAAGGGAGGGGCACCTCGCCAGATGGGCCGGGTGGTCAGTAAAGGCGGGAAGGGTTTCTGAAAGGGGGCAGCCGGTCGAGCGCATGGACTGTCGGTCGAACGGAAGGATGGGGGTTAAAGAATGGGAGTTAGGACCAGTGGAGGTGTCGCGGACGCGGCACAGGCCTTATTTCCAGAGCAAAAATCCAACCGGAGAAAAAGGGTATAACACCGGGGCACAACGGGCGGTAGGCAGCCTTCTTGGTTAGAGCTAAGGAGATCAGAGGGAGGTTCCCGAAAGTAGGGGCGGGGAGAGTTTAAACGGACTCGGAAGAAGAAATAATTGGTGTGGTGGATTCAGAAACACACTTTAAGTTCCTGTGATTAAAGAGCACAATGGAATGGGGGCAGTTTGGCCAACGGGGGGGGCTTTGGGGCTGGGAGAATTCGATATGGCGACGGGGTCGGACCATAAAAAACCCTTTCGGGGGCGCGGCCTCCTTCCTGCCCTTAAACTAAACAGAGAGAAAGTACTCTACTCAAAAATCCCTCGGTGGCAAGAAACCTGGGCTAGATTGATTACAGGTAAGAGGAGGGGGACGCATAAAGAAAAACTTAAGCAAGGCGGGGGGAAATAACTGCAGAAGTCGTGAACGGAGGGGAGCGACATGCTTAGTGAGAGCCGAGCGGAACAGACAGACCGGCGAGACCCAAGGCCATTTCACAAACGGCTGAGAAGGGACGGGCCCGATCAGATCCAAGAAATAGGGGGGCCGGCCGCATTCTCCATTCGAAAACAAATCTTTACAAAACGCGTTCTTCCAAAAAAGGGGAAAAAGAGAACGCCGAAAAGAAGGGGGCAAAAGTGCCGTCTGGGGAAGATGGCGTTTCAATACCGCAGGGGACGGATCTTGTTGAACTCAGACCAACGAGATCTCTGTAGCAAGTAGGCCGGGGAATAAAGATCGGGGGGAATTCAAAGGGGATGAAACCAACGCGTAATAGTGATGAAAAGCCATTAAATCGATATCATGACCGGTAGGGGGGCAACAGTGGCACAAGGAAAAGAGGTAAGGAGGGGTCGCCGAGCGTAATTGTTCGAACCGTTACTGCGAGTCTAAAAGATCCACAACTGGTCCCGACAAATCAAAAAAAAAGCAAAAGAGGGGGGGGGAGACTAAGGAAAAAAAATATAAGTATCCAAAAAAGAGCAGTTTTAAAGGGGGAAAGACTAGAGCGACGATCACCCACAACAACGGAGGAGGTAATGGGGAGTCGGTACCACGGGGGGGTATGAGCTGCCGTTCTTAGGTTGCGGAGGGGGGAATAAAAGGTCACAACGGAAGCTTTTGGGGGAGGTCGGAAAAAGGGGCGGATAAAAAAGAGTTAATCGATAAGGGGGAAAAACAGGGGGTGAAGCAAAGGCGAAAAAATCGAAGGACGAAGTCTTTTAAGAGGGGCCCTGATAATGATAAATCGGAAAAGGAAGGTCCGCACTAAAGGACGGAGGCATAAAGTTGAATTACGATAAGGTATTCCAGGGGATGTGTCAAAAAAAACGCAGGGCGAAGCGAGTTCTCTGGCGGGATGAATGAAGACGACGCGGGATATGACGCTGAGAGGAGAAGAAAGGGGACGCGATATCGAGGGCTGGGGGAGAGTTGACGCTGGAAGAAACTGTTGGGTGTTCAAGCTTTTCGGGGTTGACTAGAAATGCAGAGGCCGGATTATTCTGGAGATCGGATAGGAAAACCTCCGAGCTGCAGGCAATGACCGCAGAGGTCCGGTGGGTGGTATCGCGACCGTCGGATGGGGGAACGAGACTGCGCAGCGAATAAGCCTGAGAATCCGACCTGCACAATCAGGAAGGCCCCGACTGAGAAGGGGGGGAAAAAGGGTTAGTCGTCCGTAACTAGCACTAAGCAGGGGTCTATTCCGCGAGACAGGGGGGGGGGCAGGGAGAAAGAAAGAGTACAAGTCAATGAGGAATGGAAAGGAGAGAGCAAATGTTGTATATAAAAAGGGGGGAAGCTCAGAGGGGAAACAAGCCCCAAAGTCACCTACCGGGAAGGGGGACAAACACCAAAAAAAAATGACCAGCTTCTCCTAAAAGCTGGTTGTGGCGGGGGAGGGGAAGTCAAAACCCAAAGAGGTGCTAGAAAAAGAAGGGTTAAAAAGGAGTCGCCCGCCCACAGAAGGGGCGGAACCGAAAGGTATCCTAATTGCACAATCTTAAACAGAAGGATGTGAAACGAAAACACCGAAGTGTGCGGGGGAGTCCTCCGGTACCGGGAGCAAATGCCAATTTGACCTAAAGACCATCCAAAAAAATGCAAGGGAAAAGAAGAATTCAGACAAACGTGTCCTCCATTGCGAAGTTACAAGGAAGGCGAGAACGAACGCGCCACGAGGAAACGAGCCCGCAACTTGAATGGGGGACACTGGGATGAAACCAAGTTTAGCCCGAGTCACCCGCGAAAAAAGAAGGGGAGGGGGCTGGAAAGCTTGAAGGGCAAGTGTTTTGGAACCACAACTCAGAACAAAAGGGAGAAACAGGGGTGTCAATTGACTTAATACAACGACTAACCTGAAGAGGTGTCAAAGAGGGGAAACATCTAGAGAAAAACACTTTGGAAAAATCACCCTCAAAGGAAAAAAAGGATTTTGGTCCGGCGACTGGGGAAGAGACAAGCATCGTGGGGAAAACATATTGAGAAGTTCGTCTATTGCGGGGAGGAACCTGAGGAGAAATGACTATTTTTCACGGTTACCAGTGGGATGGTCTTTAGGGAGAGGGTGGGGTGGGGAAAGAAGGTTACGGCGTTGATGAAAATCAGAAAACGGGAAAAGGAGACCAGTAAACAAAAAGCCTAAGAACGCGGGGAAAAGCGAAAACCAGGGGGCCCGGTCCCAAACTCAAAGGGGCCCTGACGCCGAACGCGGCAACGTCAGCATCATCTGGTGGGTTGACTCGAGCAGGAAAAAAACAGAAAAAAGAGGAAAAGAGGGAGAATGGCAGGCCTCTACGTGACTCTGGGGATTACAGGTCACAGCGATCAGAAAAAAAAAAAAACGGAGAGGTAAAAATAGATAGCTAAATGGCCGAAGGTAACGGGCCCCGAAAAAAGGGGTGGAAAAACCCCCCCCCCCCCCCCCCACTCTAGGGAAGAGGGAAATGTAAGATCGCTCACGCCAAATTGAGGTGGATTAGAGTCCAACCAAAGATGATAGAAGGGGCCGGGAGAGAAAAAAAGGGGGGGGGGTCAGGATGGAAATTTTGGGACCGCAAAGGGGAGAATGGAAACCCGTTTATGTGAGAGCGGGGAGGGAAGGAGGTAGGCAACGCGAAATGACTCCAGATCGCTAACAGAAAGAAAAAAAACGATGCCAAACATCATCAAGGGAAGGGGAAAAAGATTGCGGGAAGGAAGGGGAAGACGAACACTCCCATACCTTGGAAGAGAGAAAAAGATGCGGGGCGATTGGGGTTACCAAACTCATGAAAGGGGATTGGAGGGGGTTGAAAAAAGGAGCGCAGTGCTCCAGAGATGGGTTAACTACAACGAAGAAGCCCTAAATTGGGCGAGAAAACCAAGGGGGAACGGGTGGTAGGAACAAGGAGTAAAAGAACTTCAGCGCCAGATAAAGGAAACGAGTTGTCGCTGGGACGAGGGGAAGCATACAGATGGGATTCCGACAAGTGCCGGAAGGAGGGCAGAGTGACTTTCCCTTCGTGGAGACTCTGACAAACGCCGCGGTGAAAAAAAAGAGGACGGAGCAGATGGGGTGATCAGTTTAGTTAGAAAAGGCACCAGAGGAGGGGGAAAGGCAAGACAAGGAACACTTATAAATTGGTTTAAACAACACGGGGGAGGTTTTGTACGTAGAAGGCTAGGTTTTGCTGAGTCAGTAGATCAAAAGAACGGGGGGGTCTACAAAACCTTACGGGTGATGTCGAAGAAGGTGGGGGGTTAAACGAGAGTGGAGAAGAAGACGATGCGTGGGGGTGGTACTCCAAGACTATTAAGGAGGGATGATAAGTCGCCAGAAATTGGTGGCAGTTTGCACAATAAAACGTGACGCGCTGTGGGAAGGAAATGAGCTAAGTTCTTTAACTCAAACAATGTCAGCGGCGCAAAGTGCCATTTCGGTAAAGAACTCGCCGATAACTTGAGAGAAAGAGAAAACCAGATTTCTCGCTGAAGCAGCAGGAGCGGGGGATGAAGTGAGCATTCAGGGAAAGAAAAAACACCTTTCGAATAGGAAATCACCACCTGTCTAGCGGAGTCTGACAAGCAGGAGAGTGAGTCCTTTTAAACAGGAAAGCAATAACTAACGGACGGACCCACAATTCCAGGGAATCTGATAATAGAAGGAGTCTTCACAAGAGAAAGAAGAAAGAATAAATGGGGTAGGCCCAGAGAGCGGGAGGGGAAAGCAAGCCAACGCGTTTCGGAAGAGAAAAGAGCCAAATAAAGAAAAAGAGGCCTACACCGGAAAAGATCTCGATAATGGGAGGAAAGCAGGGGCGTCCGGAGGATTTTTTCATCAGAAAAAAACTCTAGGGGATAAAGGGGGGGCTGCGGAACAAAACGGGACGAATCAAGGGAGGGTCCCTAAAGTAATGTCAAGATATCAGGAAGACCGAGGAATGGAAGTGGGTTGCGAGCTCATTCGATTGGTGCACCTATCAAAAATTGAGGAAAAGGGCGAGAAAGTATATATAAGAAAGGAATATTGTCCCGAAAACAAAATGACAGAGTTTTGGACGACTGGTCAAAAAAAAGGAAGGAAGGAGCAACCTAAGAAACGCACCGGTAAAATTGTAGAGAGGATCCTAAAAAAAAACACGGAGGAAGGGAAAAAAGAGGAAGAAGATGAGGGACAGGGTCTAACTGCCGTGAGTAGGTGGGAGACTATCGAGGGGGACAGGGAAAGGAGGAAAGAAAAGGAGGGAAAACGGGGGGTGAGGGTAGCTGGTATCATTATATAGAGTACGGGGGTCGAATGTTTTGCCTAAGAAAAATCGGCCTGGATCGGCAGGTTCGGCAAAAGGGCAAATGGCCCGAGGAATGGACATAAATCTACTCACGGGACAGAATACTGACGGGAGGTAAAGAAGTTGAGGTCAAAAAGAGTGATGCACTGGGGATTGAAAAGGTGCGTGCTCCTCGGATACGGCTGGGATGAGGAAACCAAAGACGGAGAAGCGGCCTCTTCGATAAGGAAGGGGGGGGGGGGAGAGGGCGAGGGGGATCTTTGGCATTACGGAGAACGAGGTTTGTGGGAAGATTTCGTGACTCCGAAAAGGGGGGAGAAAAAAGGAGGGGGACAGGCAGAGTCATTGGTCGGAGGAGAAGAGTTAACTCCTCTAAGAGGCTGAAGTCCCAGAGGGTCCCTGAAGGGGGGTGGGGGGTAGGCCGCACGGGAATGGAAGAGGGGGAGGGAACTCACGAATACGGAAGGTCCGAAAACGAAAGTCCGAACGTCGCAGGGTATTGAAAAGACTGGGGGCAGTTGTTTCTTTTTTAAAGGAGTAACGAAGGAAGAATACCAAAAACCAACAACACGGGGCGGAAGCGAGAAGGGGGGTTCTGACCGAGACATGGGATGTTGGGAAGAAGTCAAGTTATAAACTGGGGAGAGGGAAGGAAAGGGGGAAAGCTTCGAGCGAAAAGTGGGGACGTGAAAAACGGAGCGGGCATCAGAAAGAAAAGGAGAACCAAAACATCCTACTGGGGGGGCCTGCCACCTCCAGCGGCGCCGATCAGAAAAGGAAAAGTGGTTTGCGGTAAATCACAAGTATATCGGAAAATAAAGGGAAAACGAAGAGGACGCCTCACGTCAGGATACAAAAAGAAGGCAAGGAGAGAAGCTAACTTAAGGAGGAGGAAGGAAAACACCGGTTGGCGGTGCGAGACAAAGTCGCCTGATTGGTGCTCAATAAAGGGGACCTAAAGGGACATGTTCTGGGCTCGCGGACGAAAAACTACACGGTCATTAAGACCAGGGAGGTAACAAAATATCAGAACGATTCGAACGTGTCACCCCCCCCAAACCCAAAAACGGACGGCCTCTAGAAAAGCGCAATCGAACAGACGCCGGGAACCCAAAAGAAAGCTGGGAATCAAGAGGTAGGAGACACAAGGAAGGGCCAGCGAAAAAGGCTGTGAGGGAGCGTGTCATGAAGTTCTCGAAGAGGAAGCCAAAAAGACTAAAAGGGTCTACGGGTACTATCTTAAGTAGGAAATTACACCACAAGTAGACAGGGAGGGAGGGGGGGGGGAAAAAATGCAACCATATCAGGAGAGATGTGATGATGAGTAACAAAGCAACGAAAATCTTTCAATTGAAAGGCGAGCTAGAAAAAGAGACTTGTATATAGAGGCATAGCTTAGGGAATCTCGTTTCGGGTAAACCCGGAGGAGAAGGCAATGGGTAACTTCCACAGGGGAGGCAGCGGGTGGTGAAAAGAAGTCCGAGAGGGAGGGCGGGAGAAAAGAAGGAAAGACTGAAGGGAAAGAGGCAAGTACCGCCCCCATGATCACATAACGAGTGACCATCGACACCATGGAGGGAAAGAATCAAAAAATCACTCCTAAACGAGGCTTAAGGAAGAAAGCTGTGGTGTTTGGTTGGCTACATCCAATCAGATCTTCGTAGCAGAAGAGAAGGGGAAAGCGGGCGAAGACCTACGTTACTGGCGTTAGGAC
>Ga0179593_1348618_pt1 | contig 14463 bp, 12 predicted proteins | sample CZODoug2_1_08_16_FD_185931 | JGI IMG/M metagenome (GOLD analysis project Ga0179593, IMG submission 185931) | Vadose zone soil fungal communities from Angelo Coast Range Reserve, California, USA - CZODoug2_1_08_16fungal (PacBio error correction) | ecosystem: Environmental > Terrestrial > Soil >...
CCCTCGCGACGTAAGATAGAAGGTGGCAAAGGGAGGGGGAGGGAAAAAATACACCGCATACATCGAGATATACAGCACGGACTAGGGTCAGGTGTCCAAGCCGCAGAAGGGCTGGAGCGCTGTGGCTCGCAAAATGTCGGTGACATACTCCATTGGGTGACCTGCAAAGAGCCCTATCAAACAAAACTCTTTAGCTCACCCCAACGAAAGAACAACAGAAGAGAGGGAAAGAGACAGGGTCTGCCATGAAAGCGTCCCCTCGCTATCTTCCAACAACCGCACTGGCGGACAAGAACCAGGCTGGGGGAGAAGAGGAGGGGTGACAGTGCCATTAGTCAAAATCAAAACATGCCGTCGAGTATAAAATCTGGGTGAAGAACGAAAAAAGCCGAGGGAGGGCCCATGAAATTTAACACCGTCAGCACAGTTACCGGCAGGGAGCCGAACGGATAGTCAAGGAGAAATAAAATGTGACAAGGGGAGGGGCCTACTTTTACTAACGGACATTTTAGACTACACAGAAAATTGGTCGAACCAAGAGGTTCTTGATTCATTGTTGTTTTAGACCATGGGGCTCAGAGGCAAAAGAACAGTGTGAATCAGACGTATGTGAAAAAAACATGTGATCTGCGGGGAGAGGCCTGACAGGGGAGCAATGGAGGGGCGACCCGTCGGAAATTAGAATCGACGCTGGAAGGGTGAAATTGAAAATCGGGAAATATTACAGGAAGGAGGTCGAAGATCAAGCAAGGGTAACACCATCATAGAGAGCCTTTACCGGGAGCAGAGTACTTAAGAATGAAGGATTGCTCCGCAATCTGAAACGAGTGGCGATGCGAGAATTGCTACAGGGGGGGGAAAAAAGTTGAACAGACCTGGCAAAGGGGCAGAAAAGCACCGCCGTATAATCAAATGGGAAAACAATAGGGGAAAAAAAAAGGACCTTGCTCAGATCGCCCCTAAGAAGGCCTAATGGGGTAGGGGGGAAAAAAAAAAGACTCTTTAGTCCTGAAATGAAAAAATGACTCTTTCACTGGACAATGGGGAAGGAGGGGTTAACCCTACGAAAGAACTGGGTTCAGGGCCGGGGAAGGGAGAGTGAGTTGTTTAAAAAAGAACTTCCCGCTTTGGGGGGCACCGCAGGAAGAACTTTAAAGAAAGACGAAGGGTGAGAAAAGATTATAAGGAATACCTACCAGGGACTGACAGAAGAAGGTAGTCAATCTCAGGGGACGAGAACGGTAAACCGGTTATAAGGGGAAGAGGGCTAGCCAAGCTTCTGGGAGCAGTCAGTGGACAGGGCGAATGTGGGAAAAGGTCTTCTGGGACCTGTCTCCTGCGCAAAAGGAGAAGCGATCAAGCAAATGTGACATAAGAGTTGACCAATAACAAGTCGTGGGAAACAAGTGCAACCAAGTCGCGCTCGGGGGAGGTGGAATTCTGTTCACCAGACACGACACCAACTGGCAAATTGGGGCATAAAACGATGAGACGCAGCTAAATACTTACTATAACAGAAGAGGTGCGGACCAATTCGGTCCGAGAGAAAGGGATGGTGTGTAATACGGAGGAAAGATGCCACACGGGAAAAAAGAGATAACACCAAAGGCGACGTCAAAATCCCGAGGGAAACTGACGGCTGGCGCTCACAACTTACTCTATCCTCAGGAAGAGGCGAAATAAGGGGGGGAAGCCCTACGCGGGAATCGTGGGGCAAGGAAAAACACAAAAAAAAAAGAAAAAGCTGGGGACTTCGAAAACGAAAAAGAGACTTTGTACAAGTCGGGGAGTGGTACTAAACGCATCCACTCCACTCAACGGAACAGGTAGAGATAGTAACCGCGAAAGAGGGGGGAACTCCGGTTTCTTGAAAGCGTCTAATAATCACCATCCTGTCCGGGGGTTGGGGTAAGGAAAACCTGGAGTACCAGCGATGTGGAGAAGTGAGGCATTTTCTCCATCCTCTAAGAAGAAGGACAGATACGGTACGTCGAAGAAAAAAAGCTGGACGATCGGTAAGGGAAAAAGGCGTAGGGGAAGTAGGTCTTGGTGGGTAAGAGCGGGAGATAGGCCAAAAATAAAACGAATGAGAGGGCACCTCGCGCTTAGCAGTGGGACTTCTCACGACATAGCCACAGTTCGATGAACGGGGATAATGGTCTAGAGGGGAAAAAAAGACACGTCCACCGGTTTAGGATGCAGAAGGGGCGCCAGCAGGGCAACAGATTGAAGATCAGAAGACCTGAGTGAGAGGAGCTAGGAGGTTCCTCTTTATGCAAGAATGAAGCGGGGGGTGAAGAATGAGCTCCGACTGGCATTAAGAGGCACTCCGACAAGATAGTAAGGATGTGTGATGGGGAAAGAAAAAAAGGGGGGGGGTTATGATCACGACGCTACTTGTCATACGAGAAAACAGGAATAAGATCAAAGACTAAGGGACCGAGAAAAAAACTGAGCTGTGCAAGGAGGAATATGATCTAGTTAAAGGAAAGTCGGAATTAGTAACTTTTGATTAAAGGCTCTAGAGATCAAGGAAGTGGACGTGCATGCGGAAAAAACAGGCAATACCATTCGTAGCAACGAAAGAGAAGTGACCACGCTCAGGGAGATAGGGAGGGGACACGAAGCCGCAGTAAAGAAGGTGATGCGGTGGTACACTGGCAAGTTCAGGGGCTCGCATGAAAAAAGAGAGGTCAAATACCCACTCAGACGTTCGTGAAAATACAAGTTGCACTAAATGAGAGAGGAAGAACGTAATTGAAACAGACCCGGATGCAAGGCAGGCAGGAAAAGAAGTTGTTACCCAAGATTGTAGGGCCGAGACAATTCGTACCCAAATGCCCTACAAAGAGAGGGGTCTAAACGCAATAAGGACGTGAAAGAAAAAGGTATCAAGTGGCATTATCAGTAAAAGGTCTACTAAGTATAGGAACCCTAGGAAAATGCTGGATCTGGCGGGTGTTCTGCATGGAGACAATACATCACACTGCAAATAGGGAGAAAGGAAGGTCGCGGAACGAGGGAGAATTGCAGCAGATCACCTGGTTGTTCACGAGAAGGATAGGGAAAAGAAAACAGGGGAGTCGGACCCTCGGCACAAGTCACAAGAAAAATGAAGCCAAAGACCCAGAGTCCGCTGTGGGGCAGTTAGTGAGCCGAGGGAAGACCCGTCCGAGGTTAAAGGGGGATTCACGAGCTCCCAGGAGAATAACTCTTATGAGAGGTGAAAAGGGATGACCGTCAAGGGCATTCCCTTTGAAAGCACCAAGAAGGGACTTCAACAGTCGCGTAATAATATACATACTTAACGAAAACTGGGAAGGGGGGTGGTGGCGGAAGCAATGGGGGCGGGGGTGACAAGGACCGGTAGAGAAGTTGAACCGCGCGCGCTAACCTATGCCTTGTTCGGCGTTTAGGTCTGAGTTCGAGAGATAAAGAGCAGAAGCGACATCGAGGACAGAGGGGGAAGCGCGTTGACTTGACAAAAGAAAAACACGCTTCTTTCAGAAAAAAAAATGAAGAAAGGTATTCCAGTAAACCCGCGGAAACATTACACTATCTGCAATGGGACAACCGCCATCGCGGAAAGACAACAAAACAACAACGGGAAAAAAGAGAGAGATGGCGGACGCAATTCCAAGTGGCTACTCGTTAAATTGGTGGACAGTCGTGGGGGGGCTGAATAAGGAAGAAGATGGTTCCAGACGAATAATACTGAAAGTTTCCACTTCATCTCCGCGTTCCCGAATGGACCTGGCATACTAGGAAAAAAAAAAATTCAAGGAAAAAACCACTTTTCAAGGGGAAACAATCCGCATCGGTTGCGGCGCGCGGGGTGATCTGACAAGAGGAAAAGGAAAGCGGGACTTTCAAAAAAGAAAGGGGCTGTCCGTTTCCTTCCGTTCCCTCCAAGTCGGCGAGGGAAAAGCGTTTCTAGAATTCTGCTATATCTGTGCAGTAAATCCTCCTGTGAAGGAAAAGCAGGGAAGCCGTGAAAAAAGGATACAGGATGCCCAAATGGGCTATCCAAGAAAAACCGAAGTCTTCCAAGCCCGTTGAAACCGGGGACATAGTAAAACGGTAAGGGAGAAGAAGGAAAAGGTTACGAAAGCGAATAAGGGGGGGGCTTTGTCAACCAGATTACTTTCTGGGGAAATGGAGGCTCCTGGAAGGAAGGGAGAACAGCATGTCTTTTCGATGCCGGAGAAGAAACCAACAAGGTGATCGTGAAAACGCGGGAGACCGAAGGCAAAATCTACGATGGGGAAAGGGGAGGGGTACTTCGGGAAAATCGAAAAAGAAAACAGGAAGAGGGACTAAGAGCCCGGATACAGGGGAAGAAGAGGTGAGATCACACAACGGCGTAGCCTTGACCGGAGAAGGCCAGGATAGTCGGCGAGCAATCCGATTGGAATCTTCTTCAAAAAGTGGGGGAGAGGAAAAAGGTTCTCGGCCTCAAAAAAAAGATACTTGGGGGGGAAAAGAAAAGAAAACTGCAAAGAAGACCTGAAAAGACATTTCAAAAGAAAAACGGTAGGGAAAGGGACTAGTATAGTCATATATATCGAATTGCAACCGATCTTAAGGGGGGGGAAAGTTAGACCTCATGATCTTTATGAGGACAGGGAAAAATTTCAGGGTCGGGGGTGTCCCGACATCAATAGGGGGAATTGAGAGGGGGTTGGGGGGTCTCGCTCTTTCAAAACCATTTGGAAAAAAAGGGTAGAGGGGGGGGGGGGGGTCGGCCGAATGGCAGAAAACTCTGGAAAATAGGAAGTGCAATACTAACGCCTACATAACTAGAAACAAAGGAGAGGAAAGGAAACGGATTGGAAAAGTTTTGTCAGATCATACTCGGCAAAGAAACAGGACGAGATGGGGGTGCACCATTAATTGAAAGTTTCCAAGGAGTCAGAATCTAAGGAGGGAAAACAGATCGAGCAAAAGCACTGGAACTAGCGAATCCAGGGCTGGGGACCAAAAGAGTAAAAGTGGCCTTTCAACAATCCACCAAGAAAACGGTCACAAAAGTAGGCGGGGGGGAGACAATGGGTAAAGTAATAGGTCAAAAGGTGAAAACGGAGGTTCAAAGAAAAGGTACCCAAGAAAAAATCCAACAAACGCATTTGGGGAGGAAAGAGACCGAACGAACAAGGTAAGTAAATCATCGAGCCATTTGGGGGAAGAAGGACCCATATTCAGAAGGGGTGGGGGTATAACTGATCCCGCAACCGTACCAAAAAGAAAAAAAGGCTGGGGTCTTCAACCGAGAACGCGAGACAGAGACAATCGGGGTTTGAAGCACTCGACAACAAAAAGGGGGATGAAAAGGCCCCAGGAGGTGGCCAAGGGGGAAAGGTGCTGCGGCGAGAAGAGAAAAGCAGTAGGGGTGTGGTAAGGGAAGGCTTTGAATAAACAAGGAGGAGATAGTGAGGAGCCTTTTGCGCCATCCACCGAGCGAAGTAAGGACATCTACTGCAGGAAAAAGTTAAGATTAAAAATGAGTAACGGGGGCAAGTTCTCAAGGGAAAAAAGAAAGCTCCGAAACGACGGATGGCTTGCACTCAGGGAAGAGAAACGTTAAACGAGTTGAAGGGAGGGAGAGGAATGTGGACCACGGGGAATCTCGACTGGGACAAGTTTACCGCGTGTCTCATCAAAAAATTCTTGAGCAGATCGCGGTGGGCTCAGTAAGTAGGAAAACTCCATGTCATGAAGAAATCGAAGGGGGGGGGGGTCCTAGGAAGGGTCTTCAACACATGGATCAACCAGGCTTATCTGAAAAAACTTAGAAGGAGGCGTTAGTAATGGGGCACTGAGAAAGCAAAATTCGAAGGAAAAATTTCATCCCTTCCTGGGGAAAGCGAAAGAGAGAGAAAAACTCACGCGAAAAAGGGCACCCGTCATGAGCTTGGGGGACGTTAGGGGGGAACACCGACTTGCAAATTTTTTCCACAGCTGAAGTCAGGAGGAAAGGCGACGCAGAAAATCGTTGCGGGGTGACTACCCATTCAGAAAGGGAGAGGTCGTATAAAGACAAAAGGCCAGAAAGGACTGATTGGGTCAGGAATCATGCTCAAAATGCAAGCAAAAGACGGGAGAAAGTAACGCAAATCGTCCGCAATCAAAAAACCCTTCATAGGGGGAACTCAGATATTGAATAAAGAGGCTTTTCAAAACAACTGGACGAGAAGGGAATAGTAAGGCGACTAAGGGGGGGTGCCTTTCTCAAGTGAGGTAGAAGGAGAAGGGAGGTATATTAGAAGTAGAAGAAGGGGGTGTCAGGGGCTGAAAGTCACCTGAACGGATAAGAAAACTTGGTTTATGAGTGGGAAGAGGGGCTCGAAAGGGTATACGGAGCCGGGAACGATCACTCGTTGGGGTTTTCCTCTACGATCAACGCAGCCAAAAAAGCGGTGCAGGAAAAATTCGAGAAAAGTCGACACTAACGTAATCAAAGACAAACCCCAGCAGCCTAGGGGTCGAGACGCGACAGAAGTTAATATGGACAAACTGAATACAGGTAGTACGAGAGGTAACAGCGTTCACTAGAAACGGTTCACTAGAACAGGCAGAGATGACTGACATTGTGGAAGGACCGAAATGGGGCATGGAGAGAGGACTAAAATGTTAGCGCCTCAGGAAGAAGAATTCTTTAAGGAAAAGAGAGAAAAGCGAAGTCGCGGTGAAGGGGTGCCTGAAGAGTCAGCAATGGCCTGGAAAGGAATAGTCCAGTGCGTGTTGGATTCACGACTCTCCTCAGTCCACAGGAAGAGGCACACCCAAGAACAGCGCTTTCGGCGGGCAGATGTCGATAAATGGGATTAAAATAATAGCGACGCAAAATCGAGCTAGCGAGCAGGGGGGGAAAAATTAAAGGACCGATGTATCACGCCCATCGGAAGGGAGTCCAGAAACCCGAAGCAACATTAAGCCGGCTTGAAAGCTCAGACACAACGCAGGAGAAAGAGAGAGATGGGAGGAGTCGGGCCTGTCTATCAGGTGCCTCGGGTTTACTGGGGAGAAAAGGAAGCATCGGGGCCGGACGAATAGGACTTTCAGAAAAAGGGAACGTCACCTCGCCGGGGATCTGCAGAGAATTATGGTTCATTCAAGAAAGCTCAAAAGCCAATTTGTCACCATCCGACTCATTCTATCACAGGGGGAGCGTCCAGGTGACGGGGAAAAAAGACCTCACTCAAACAAGGGCTATGGACAAGGGCAAGACTGCGGACTTAAGTCGTGTGCATTTGCATGTTTAAATCAGGTTCAAGTCATGACTCCGTGAAGCGATCCAGGAGAAGAGGGTTGCTGCACCTAGGGAAAGAGGGGGAAAGTGATAGCCAGTGAGGAAAGGCGTCGTCGACCAAGGGAAAAAAAAAGGAAATGCCGCCAAAGGGAAAAAACGGAAATAGGGAACCCGTTAATCTAGCTTGAACTTACGTCGAAAGAAACAGAATCCTGCGCGTCGTACGGTCCAGAACAGCAATGGTTGGATGTCTTTCAGTCGGACGCGCCTGGGAGAGAGACAAGTGCGATAAGACGAGGGAGGTCCATAGGACGGGTTCATCCAGGGGGTGGAAGCTAGTGCTCGGCATCGTTCAGACGATTGGCGAACAAACGTCCATTGCTATCGCTTGCAGTGAAGATGGAGGAGGAAAAAAAGATCAGAGGCCGATTTCCAGAGCAAAGCCGTAAAAAGTTGGGGAAGATAGAAGCAAAGCGGCGTATCATTTAAATATCAGATGGCCGGCGAGACAGGTGCTCGCCGAAAGAACCATAGAAGTTCTAGTGAGGCGAGGGGGGAGAGGAAATAGTCAGAACGGTGGAAAAAAAGAAGGAAAAAGGGGAAGGCACCATGCCTGAATGCCCATTCAAAAGACAAGTTTAGTAAGGGGGGAAGGGACTCACGAGAACGCAGATAAGTTCCTGGGAAGTTAGAAAAGATCGTTAGGGCGGGCACTTGTACCTCAAATAAAAGAGGTCAAAAAGGAACAAAGTGCATGTGGAGTCGTTTGCCCTGACAAAAGAACGGGAACGTAAGGTCTATTTTTTTTCTCATCTGTCCCGCTTGGGCACAAAGGAAGGGGGGGTAGAATCCTAATGGTGCCACGAGAACAATGAAACGAAAAAGACAACTGAAAAATCCTCCCTGACAGCAGGTAAGAGGAACGGGATGGGGGAGAAAAGGGGGTAATAGAGATACGGCGAGTCCAGAAGCAACCTGACTTCGTTGGGATGATTCACTAGATGGGCAAGGGGCTGGCTGCACGAAATCTCAGGAGAAACTCGAATCGAGAAAGTCACGGTTAAGGGAGACTGAAATGAAGTTTAACTGGAAGGACCAGGGCGTAAAATAGAAACTGAAGGGGCGTTGAACAGTCTACTCCCCTCATGACCTGTTACATAGAGGAAAGACGAGGAAAAAATAAAACAAAAAGAGTTCTATGAGAGAAGAAACGCGGTCTGTGTTTAAGGAAGAGGGAGGGAAAAGGCCTAAACGACATGAAAATACGGTTTGGGTAATTACAATCTCTTCTTGGTTCCTAACTCGGAACAGTAGCGGAAGTACTCTCCGCAAGAGATTAAAGACAAATGGCCGCAATTCAAAAGGAACAACTAAGGGGGTGAAAGAAGAAGAAATTAACCACACCATAAACTAGGGATTCAAGAGACGCAAAAAACAAGGAGGGACAAGCGGGGTATTAAAACTATCAGACTAACAGAGCAAAGACAAACTTAGTAGGAAGAGAGGTAACAAAAAGCGGGGAAAGTGTTGGGAGGTGGAAATTAAGAGAAAAAAACGGTGGGTGTGTGGGGGGGAAAGGGAATCCATCTGGTAATCAGGGGAGATGTACGGAAGAATGGTCAGGATCTAAAAAAGATACGCAAGTAGGACAGCTAGGGAGAAGGACAAGGCAAGCGTTGGGATGACAGGGCTATTGGGGGGGGGGAAGGATATTGTTTGGGAAAAGGAGTAGACGAAAACCGAAAAAAAAGAGACACTGGCTTAATTATTTCGACAGGTTTGAGTGTGGTTTCGCCGCAACGCATGGTGAACTCGCCTAACCGGAGTGTGAAAAGCACCCTCTCGGGTGGCATAATATCCTTTTCCACCGTTCCACGCTGGGGAGGGAAAGAGAGGTGGGTCATAGCCTGAGAGAGAGAAAGGGGAAAATTAGAGAATTGAGGGGGTGGAAAGAACTGCAATTCCTCGATGTTAGACTCCTCTCCATAAGAGGGCGAGGATTTCAGGGAGTGACTGCGCCCCCCTATGCATGTCCCCTACCATCTTGGGTTTTTGGGGAAAGGAAGCAGTATTATCAAAAACCTTTCGAAAAAAACGGTCAGAGGCACTGGATGTGGAAAAGAACGGGGGGAGATACGGTAGTCCCTTTGATTCTGTCGAGCTGTATGAGTGTTCAGGAAGGCGAGGATTTCGAGGAGGCCCATTCTTAGGAATGCGTGGCGCACATCGCATTACAAGATCTAGAGCTGAACATGAGTCAGAGTAGCAGACAGGAAAGAACTGGGAAATGGGCACTCGTAAGAACGGGCAGTCTAATAAATGAAGCTCGGGAGCGGAGGAAGGGGATTCTACACATGAAACCTACAATTAGACTATCGCCGAAGGCAGGGGGGCTATATAACCCTTAAGAAAAAAGACTTTGTAGGGCTTGGGGAATGAAAACGGGGAAACAAGAAAGGTCGTTCCACCCATTCTTCAATTCGATAGGAATGCGGGTGGAGCGGCACAGGTAGACGGGTTTAACGTACAGCATCGTATAACGAGAAGTAGCTGGGAGGTAGGGGAAAGAAGGGGACCTTGTCAGGAACGATACGTGTTATCCTGGCGCGAGCTGAATCAAGGAATCAGGCGCAAAGAAATATCACATCCAAATATCCCGCCCGGTGGATGGAATTAATATAAATTCTCGAACCTACACATCATTCAGAAAGAGAAGTTAGCATTAGAAAATAAGGCAGCAATAGGGACCTGCTCCTCCTGTCACCAGAGGAGGAAAGGGTAAAACGCATTAGCTAAAGAGGTAAGATGCTGCCATGGTATAGGACCCTTGCACAGGATTACTATGTTGGCGTGCCGGGGGGTCCGAGGGAAAGGCACAGAAATAAGTTGTTTTCGGGATCACAAGTCACTCAAAAGTGCCAGAATGGAAGGAAAGGTCAAGAAAGTTGTTGAGAAGGAAACCAGAAGAGATAATGTTGTTTCACACGCGAAAGAGGTTAAAGAAGAAGCAAAAGAGCACTAAAAGAAAGACGAATAATAAAGAATGCCTATGGGAGACCAAAACCAGAAAAGAGGCAGGCGTGGGCGCGGAAGGACTTCTAGACGCCCGTCCCAGTGTACGCCTTACTAGTTTAAGTTAAAGGTGGGCGTGGCCTAGTCGCCAATAGTGAAAAAGGAAAAAAGCGGGCGATGTGACTGAGGAGAAGCTGTGAAGGCCCTTTCTCGGACCCAAGAAAATAGGAACCAGAGGTTCATGGCAAACAGGGAATCCTTCCAGAGAGGAAAGGGAGATCATTAAGGAAAGTAGAAGTCCCTTAAGATAACGATAGTCACATTGCGTAGAACGGGGACAATCCCCGCACACAGATGGGGGTACTCGGTGTGGGGTAGTTTTGGAATGAGGGGGAATAGGACGATGTGTATCCAAGGTTATCAAACAGAGAAAGCTAAAACCTTATGGAGGGAGGGGGGCTTGGGCGGTGGGCAAACGTGCATGTGTTTCGAAGGGCGATGATGACCGATGAAAGAAGAAACCCCAAGCCAAGGAGGTAAGAAAGGGAAGGGGAAATCAAAAACGGAAGATAAGTGAGAATTCAGAATGGGTCGAAGACCCTATAAAGGAAGAACAGAAGCGGTACGACTGCGTAATATGTTGGGGGGCAGGAAGAAGCAACAACAAAACTGATGGCGCTAACTACGATGAATAAGTAGTACACCCGTGTAGTCGCAGGGGGAATCCAGGGCTAAGATTTATAATTTTTGCTCCCACGGGTTCGCGTAGGCTGGCGCCATATTCCTTGTATACCTCAAGAATCAGTACTAGGCGGGGAGAAGGGAAAGAAAGGAAGTCTACGTGTCAGGGGGGGTCCACAGGAACTCAGCCAAAAGCCTATCGTATGTAGTCAATGGTCGGATCGATGCGCGAAAGATCCATCAATACACTTAGAGTTGGGAAACGCAACTGATAGGAATAAGAAAGAAAAAAAAAGCGCAGAGTGTTTTGCGCGCATGCAGTGGTTAGTGGAAAAATTTAGAGGGAAGGAAAAAAAAACACGGTCACTCTCTCCGCGGGGAAAACATTGAAGAACGACAAACGCTACTACTGATGGGTATATAAAAACCTGGCTTTGTGACCGCCACGTGTATGCAGTCACAGTCCTTGGAGCAAGTCAGGTTGAAAGTAACGGTCCGGGTGCATTTAAAAAGTCCTGATTACAGGCAGTCAGCATTCTGGTGGGGGAATTAAAAGTAGTGCCTCGGGGGAATGAACCCGCAGGGCCGGAATTTGACCTGGAAAAGGGGGAAGCACGTATACTTGATCAAAATCTACACGTCACTACAGAAAAGTGAGTGGGCGGTAAATGCCACTGAATTGACGCAACGCAGTTGATGAATAGGGTTAAGTAAGGGAAATAGAAGTAGTTAATCTCTCATCCCCATGAGAGTTAGGGGGGGAGAACACATGCACCGGGGGTTGTACTGGTCATATGGTAAGTGTGGAGTGACTTGCGCGAGGATCTATTTAACCCCTTTATGGGCTTGAGATCCTTAAAGGGAAAACATTTTGAAGAAGAAGTGACGAGAATTTCGCAAAGAGGGGGGGGCTGGAATAAAGAAGACAATAAAAGTTCCTAATCTAAATCTCTTTCCATTTTAAACTTCACTGAGAGATACTATGCGGAGGGTGCTGCTTGAAGGAAAGATGTAACAATCAAAAAAAGGGTTAACTAAACTCTTGGCCAGAATCACGCCGAATTTTAGGGCCTGAGAAAAGTAGCATGCACCATGATAGAGGCGCTAGCCGATTTAATTCCTAGAGAGAGATAACGCCATAGAAGGGGGGTCGATCAGGGAAAAGTTTTAATCGTTCACATAAACTTAACGTGTGGCAACTAGATTAGAACGAGCCGCACGTAATGTGCCAAGCAGGACCTGGACCATTCTTCAATTCAAGAAGCCCGGGGGAGAAGGGATAAAGAAGTGTACCTGAGAACAGATGGGGACGCAAGGGTATGGGAATCGAACCGAATAATCTTTCTTTTGGGAGCCTTGGGTCGAGAGATATAGAACCTCCTATCTTAAAAAATAGGATCCAGGGGGACCCCCTGAGAGTCCCGAGAAGGCAGGGGGGGGGGGAACGAATAACAGTGCTATCTCTCCAGGGTGACTTGGGTCAGTGATTTGGGGGCTAAAAGCTTGGCATTCCCCTCGCAACGCGGGGGGAGGTTGGGGGTAAGCGAATTTGGTGAGGGGAAAAACGAAAGTTGCGAAGTAGAGCACTTAATGGCGCACCTGTGAAGGACACCTCATAAAACGAAGAACATGACGACGGTACCTAGGGGGAACGTTTGAGACATGTTGGTTACGTCGAATGAAAATAGCTGTGGGATATAGAGCCAAACTACTGAGGTATGTGGGGAAGGCCGTCGCAGAGATGGAAACAAATGGGAAAAGGTTCTGAGAGAAGGAAACGTCGGATGCAAAAATCGCTAGTCGAGCAAGAAGGGACGGATGGAATAAGATGGGAGAACAGAGGGGCCCCAGGAGAAGGAATAGTTAGTCACAAGTCAGAAGGCAGGAGCAAGGTCGTGTAAACTCTTTAGGGGAACACTAGCACGGGAAAGACGAGGTACAAAAGATCTCAAGGTGGGGTTCCCAAAGGTAATTGGGGGCATAGGGACCCGTTGCACAATTCACAAGCCTACCCCCTAATTTGAAAAGACTCCCGAAAGGAGGTCACACCAAGCAACTCTGATTGGAGAAAAGGGGAAACAAGTCAGCTTAACGAGGAAAGTGGTCACCGTAGAATAAAAAAAAAGAAGGATGGAGGGAAGAGGAGGCTCATGAAAACAATGAACCAGATATTTTTGACAAATCGGGGATTTACAACTCTCGAAAAAAAAACACGGTATGGAGATATCCCCCAACGGGAGCCTTTTGAAGATTAGGAGAGAACGAAACCAGCAAGGTAAGGGTGTGGGTACTGCGTGTATTAGCGGGGAAGATTGTAGCATAGAGTCACATCCTAGGAGAAGTGGGGTCTGGGAAGGTCTCCATCAAGAGCGCGCAGGGACCCAAGTGAAAACCCTTGGGATAAAGGGGGGGATTAGTTCTTTGGAGCTATAACATAGGGAAAGGAAAAGGAAGAACAACCTGAGAAGAAAGTAGAGGACGGAACAAGTTGTCGCTGAAAACCGCTTTGTACCCTGCGGGCTGGGTGGAAAGCCCTGCGCGCCGACTTACCCGGACCAGTGGCACCACCAGATCAGCGAAGAACCCAGTGCTTGCCATCGGCGAGGGGGAGAAGAGATCGGAAGTGAAAAACGATATAGGGAATTTCACGCCAAGTGGATCCGAAAAGCACAGAAATTCCAGGGGATGGACCTCACGGGGGCATAGACACTGGATAAGAAAGGGTCCCCTGTCCTCTTCAGGTCAAACACAGGGAGGAATCCCCGGTAGTAATTGGCCAGAGTGTGCCGCGAAGATACTACCATTAGATAAAGCGTGAAGCTGGAGCATGGCGGGCAAGCGGGAGCTAACGTACATGGCAAAAAGAACTTAGGAAAAAAATGCGGACTCTGATGAAACCCCGTAGGGACAACAATCGTGGGACACGGGCAGGGTTTCCAGTGCCAATCTTTAAGTCATTAATTTCATAAACGCAAGTAATTCGGTTGAAGGGTCCACTCACAGAAACCAGCGCGGAAAAAGCGCTATGAACAGGGCCCCTGAAAGAAAGGGGAGGGGGGGAGGGGAAATAAATGGTCCTTGCATGAACTACTTAGGGCAGGAAAAGGGGAACAATCGGTGGAAGTCGTTGGAGGTTGAAAGAATTCCGAGACAATTCGTCCGCCTGCACCTCTACCACCTTCTCCGGGGCATCAAAAGAAGGGGTACGTGCAGACTTAAAAAACTGGCATTCGTTTACCTTCCTAACGGATATTGAGATAGGAAAAAGAGAGGAAAAAGGGTGATCGGAATGCAGAGGAGGGTAGCAGTCAGGGACGTATAAGAAGGATTCAAGCACTTGCCAAATGACTAGAGAAACTTTTATAAGGGAAAGGGTGGGTTAACATAAATTGAAAGGAAAAAAGATTCGTGTTATTTACACTGAGACTGCGGGACGAAACGAGCGAAGGAGGGGAATCACTATGAAAAAAAAAACCTGGAAGAAGACAAAGACACACCCTGCTTCCAGGTTCTACACCCCA
>Ga0179593_1380109_pt1 | contig 14463 bp, 27 predicted proteins | sample CZODoug2_1_08_16_FD_185931 | JGI IMG/M metagenome (GOLD analysis project Ga0179593, IMG submission 185931) | Vadose zone soil fungal communities from Angelo Coast Range Reserve, California, USA - CZODoug2_1_08_16fungal (PacBio error correction) | ecosystem: Environmental > Terrestrial > Soil >...
AAATTGAAAGGGGAAAGGAAAGGCGAAGCCGAGAAAAAGCCCGCAAAAGGTAATTCTTCCGGGGAATAGGTCCTTGAATGTTGCTACGACCCCGAAAAGCGGGGCCGACGACGAACAAAACAACCAGTGTTTGCAATTGGGGGCAGAGAAAGAGTACTAAAGATTTCAGGTGGGCGAAATCGAGTTGCTGAAGGGTAAAGATGGGGCACGGAAGGAAGACCTTGGAGTTATTCCTGCAGGCGAGGGGTAGGGAGAAGGCTGGACGATTGAGGAAAAAAGGGGTGGTATCCAACGGAGAAGGACGAAAGGAGGGAGGACAAGAACCCGTCGTTTTTGGAACAACACCACCAGAACGCGTTTGGGGAGTGCATCGAAATAGAAAGATTGGCGTTAAGGAACAAAAAGGGAATGGAAAGTCGTTTGGGGGAAGAGAAGAGGCCAGAGGGGTGGAGTCAGTGCTGACGATTTCATAAAATACGGCTGGGTGCCGCCGTAGCCTTAATCTCAGGGGGAAAGGGAAAGAAAAGTAAGAAGTAGTACGTACAGGATGAAGCGAACAGGTCGAAAAAAGTAGTTTCTAAAGAAAGGGAGGACTTGAGTAGTCACGAGGCCGCCAAAAAAAAGAAATGCGGACACGGAGGTATTTCTCAATCCCGACAGCGCCACGGGCCCATAAAAGAGACAATAATTCCAAAACGGGGAGGTAAACGAAAGAAGAGAAGGGAGGAGAGGACCAAAGCGGTCCCCCAGGCCGGAAACTTTCGAAAAGAGGATTTCCAGGCAATCGTCCGTTGGCTCAAAAAAACAGGACTTAGCGTCCGCCAAGGAAAGGGGGGAAAGGAAAAGCCCGGCCTGGCAAGCTTGAGAGAACAAAAGGAATCGTACGCAAGTCCCGGAAAAAGAGTGAAAAGTGACAACAGACAGGTAAAAGATTCAAAGAACAAAACAGCGAGACAGGAGTAAGGAGATTCCCGAAGCACTGAAAGTTTCACAAAAAAAACGAGATTGTCCTGTCAGGGGAACGTGGCAAAAAATGCAACGGGAAAGGTATCGAAATGGAAAAAGGTCGTCCAGAAGAGGGACCGTGTTGCCATATAGGGGGCTAGTAAACGAGCTCCATGCTTCGGCCGGACCTCGAATCCTGGGGAAAACAGCAGAAAGAGAGAGCAAGGAGGGGTGTCCAAAGTTAGGAGAAGGGGGAGATCGAGGTTGTGTCGAGGCCATTGGAGGCCAAGGTGGACGACGCCTCGTCCCAAAAAAGAAGGAAAAACTCTTCTCTTTAAGCATTCGAAGAAAGAGAAAAGCAGATTCATGGGGAAATACATGTGGAAGGGGAAAGGATGAGGCGGAATGGCTATTGCAATGGGGGGAAAAGGGGGGTAAATAGAAAAAGAAAGGAATCGGTCTATCACCAGAGTCCTGAAAAAGAATCAAACCGCGAGGGAAGGGATGGGGGCCCTCAGAGTAGGTTTTGGAGAAAGGGTGTAAAGACGAGAAGGGGGCAAACGATTGCCAGACACATTGGGCAGTGGCAAGCTGCCGCAGAAGTCACTACTTCCCACAGGGTGGCGCCTTGCATGAGGGCGAATCGACAGAACAAAGTTGTCATAGTATAGGACGGAAGGGAAAAAAACTCGGGGATGACTGTGGGAAAATAACCGCCGAACCTTGTCCTGACGGGCTTGGAGGCGTACGCCAGTGATATTAACATAAAACGTAAGGCCCCCAAACTGGGAGGGGGAAAAGGAAAGGCCGGGGGAAAAACTATTGAAAGTTCCACAAAAGATGAAAGGAAATCCTCGCGCATCAGGAGAGGGGGAAAAAAGCATAGGCGGAAAGGAAAAAAAAGAGGGGGCTGGCGAAAAACAGTAAGGAGAAAGGGAGGAGAGACAAAAAAACAACGTGAAATAGGCCGAACAATCTCAAAATAAATCTGATCCGAAAAGCTCTCGCGCGCCTGGGAGTGTAAAAAGGGAAAGAAGAAAAACGGGAAACCTCCAGACGAAAGGAGGGGCCCAGAGAATAGGGAACTTGGTTCAACTTCCCCGAAAGGAAAAAGATGGGTTTGAAAGGAAATTTGCCCTGAGGGCGAGTGGAGAGGGAAAGAGAATAGTAAACTATTTATTTTTCCAAGAAACGTTGCAAGGGAAAGAGGGGATTCTGACACGTGGAAAAACAAGGGGGCCGGTTGTAGCAGGGGACGGTGGAATCAACAGCAGTTTCGGCTTTGGATGAAAAAAAAAAAATTTGTATCAGAAACTACACAACGGAGGAGAAAAAGGTCCAAAGGACAAGAAAAAAGTAAGAAAACGCAAACGATTCAAGAGAACGGCAAACCTTGGGAAAGGGGGGGCATTGGGTGTTGGGTCAAGAACAAACGGGAAGGGGAAAAAAGGGGAAAGGAGAACGCAACTCGGGGGAGGAAAACCACCGGCGGGTGGCAAAGAGCAAGAGGTACGGGGACAGGCACACATACAACAACCAGGTTTTAAAGGAAACGGTTACCTCAAAGGAGGGAAAACGAGCCGGCGGCTGCACTGGGGGAAAAGAAAGAGCGAGAACCGTTACCGCCCCTGTGAAAGAAGCAATGCAAAAAGCGAAAGGTACCGAAGCAGTATCTAGGTTCGGGTCAGCATTTGCGTGGAAAGAAGCCCCCTGACCAGGGGAAGTGAAAAATGTTGTGTTTGCAGTTGGGGAGGACTATTGTAAGCCGGGGGGACGGATGCGCGAAGAGGAAAAAAAGAAAAGAATGTTCTGAATTAAAAAAAAGAGGTATACGGAGAGACAAATGGGAAAAAGCTTCATTGTAAGGAAAGGGGGGGGTCGTAAAACGGGGGTTGTTAACCGGGTAGGAGAGGTAGATCCAAGGGCTACAAAAAGGAGAATCCAACAGACTTAGCTAACCTTGATAAAGGGAAGGTGACGGATCTATGCAAAATAGAACATAGAAAACCTTTGGGTTGGTCAAGCAGGACCCCCAGCTGGAGGAGGATACAGCGGATGCCCAATGCCGCAAGGGAACAAAAAAAGAGATTGAGTCCGGAAGGAGCAAACAAAAAAGGAAAGTGAAAAAAGGTGGGGATTTCGACGAACCTCCGAAAGATCAAGTCCAGGAAAGGGAGGGGGGGAGAAGCTCCAAGGACGGGCGGTGACCGGGAGGTAGAGAGAACGAAAGAAAGAGAAATAACACAGAAGGTTGGGGGAAAAGAGAAAAATGACCGAGACGGGAAGTACATTTCAGTCGCGGAAAAACTTTAAGGTGAAAAAAGAAATATAAGAGCGGACAATGGGAGGTAGAATTATTCCAAGGGGAACTCCGGGATGTGACCAATAGGGTGACTTCCCATTTACTGGAAAAAAAAAAATCAAACAAAAAATTTCGGACGAAAGGGGAACGGACACAGTCCGAGGGAGAGAATAGGAAGGAGAAGGGGAGAGACTCGACAGCATGTAGCTGGGTAACAAGGGTAAAAAAACGATAGAGGTGGAACCCAGCTCCCCTACTATTCAGATAAAATTCCGGAAAGGACGAATGGAAGGGCCTCCCTGCAACCCAAGAGGGACGAGGACGAAGGGAATCAAATAAGGGTCTCGTGGGTTGTATTATAAATTAAAAAGGACCTCTCGCATGTAGCGTGGGACGCAGGCCTCGTCACACAGGGAATGGAGTAGACCTAGTAAAAAAGCGTTAACAGTCATCCCAGATTGGGGATGAAAAAACGGGACATTGGGTAAAATTTTAAATCACGCGTTCCCAAGATCAAAGTGGTAAGAGGCAATCAATGTAGAATGGGGGGGCGAGCGAAAACAAAGGGAAGGAAAAAAAAAAAATGCCTGGGGGCCCTTCATGGATGCAATGTTAAGGGCGGGGGGGGGAAAACGTTGGACAGTGGGAAAGATGGAAAAAGAAAACATAGTTGTTAGATTCTCTCAAAAAAAAGAGGAAGGTTAAAATTCAATAACGGGGGCGAAAGGGAATGGGGGGAATCGCCAGAGCAAAAGGTAGAGATAGATGACTACCGGGGTACCTTTAGTCTAAAAAAATTCATTTAATCAAAGGAAAAACGAGGATAACTTTGTGTGGGTGAAGTAAATAAATGGTAAGTCAATGGACGTGAGATTTAGAAACCACGGCAAGAACCACATTAATGCCCCATACAAACACGGCAATGGGACCAAGAGAAAAAAGCGTAGACTCCTGTGCGATCAAAAGGTTTTAAAGAAGGAAAAAACGTTACCAGACAGGTCTGCACAAAATGCCAAAGGGGGGTGGGTGCTGGGCAATCAAAACAAAACCTGTAAAACAAAGAATTTTCGGCGAAGTAGTTTGTAAAGGGAAACCAAAAACCAAGTGGAAACCGGGAGGTTCACCCATTAGAATAAGAAGGGAGCTAAACGGAGGAACGAGAAGGAGGGAAAGGACTTGACGGCTCCACCACACAAAATACATAAAATACAGAAAGGAGCGTGGGCAAAAAACAACACACCAAAACATAGGTTGGGGCGCGGGAACGGAAGTGAAGCAAGGACAAGGTTTGGAATGTAGAACACCGGGGAAAGAACAAAATCGAGCACTAGCAACACAAAACGTCAAAAGAGGCGGAGAGGGAACCTCGAAAAGCTTTTTGTCACAGGAAGGCGAAGGGAAGAAAAGCAAAAAAACAACAGGAGAAGAGAATCGTTCAAGTGCAAGGCCACGCGAGTGAAGGCGCGCAAAAATGGAAGACAAGGGCGTAGGATTGAATAGGAGACGGATGGGTTTGAGAAGAAAAAAATCAAGTGCCAAGAGGGGGTCCGAAAACAGAATGTTACCAGGAAAAAAGCAAAATCTGAAATACCGACAGTCAGTCAAATAGGACAGGGGAAAAAAAAAATCAGTTGAACAAAAGGTGTTCCTTAGGGAGGGGTGACACGAATACTCTTGGGGAGGGCTTGCAGGGAAGGGGAAACGATTCGAAACAGGGGGGGGATTGTCCGAACGAGACAGTGAGGGAATCCACCCAGAAAAGAGAGATGCGGCTCCAAGAAAACCTTAAGGAAGGTGCAGGTGTGGCATCGACTAGGAAAGGGGGGGAAAGAGGTAAAAACCGGGTGGAAGAGAAAACAACCCAGAGGGGCGGCGCGAACCATCTGGTCTTAGAAAGGGCAAACAATTGCGGGGAGAAGCAGGGCCAAAGGAGAAAAACAAACGGTTCATGATCGGTCTGTGAAATGGGCAAAAGAAGGGGGCATACTGAAATGGCCCTGGGCCGCCACCGATAAAAGCTCGGCGAACGTAATCTCTGGGTCCGGGTAGGGAAGGCCGATGAAACAAGTACGCCACGCAAGCGGGGAAAAGGGGGGAAAAAAAATTTCTCATAACAGCGCCAACATGGGAAGCCACGCCAAAAAAAAAAAAATATTTAAAGGATGATATGGGAGCCCCAAGGGAAAGAATGGGGGAAAGAGAGCCCTAAATTCAAAGACCGGGGAACAACGAAAAACGGTCAGCGACCGCCAGGCTTATCTCGAGAAGTTTTGGAAACGACCGATCAGAAAAACGCCCAGGACGAAAGAAAAAAAAAAGGGGAAAGAGACAGGGCAGGATCCTAACGGGCGACGAAAAGGGATCCTCAGTCAAGAGCTAAAGGAAAAAACCACTGTCAGAAAAAAAAAGCAGCAAAGATTCAACGAAAAAAGGCAGAGAAAAAGGGAGAAGCCGGGGAAACCGGAGGCGAGTCGGAGACAACCTCTGGGATGGACCAGGGAAGAAGGGTGGAAGTCGGGAGGGAAAGGGAGGGACCAGCAGGGTGAGTTGGGGGGGCCAAACCGCAAAAAGGGTGGTCCAAGACACTTTCCCATGGAGGGAGCCGACCGGAAGAGCCTGGGTGAATCACGCAGCAAAAAGCTAGAAAAGACAAACTTGGCCTCGCGGAAGGGAAGGTACCTCGAAACTGGGTGTGGGGGGGCTAGGGGGATGGTCCAAACTCGTAAAACGCCCTGACCCGAGAAACAAAAACTCTCAAGGGTCCCCTCACCGAGAGAAAACCGCGGCTCTGGCAGTCACTACGCAAGTAAAAGACTTCTCAGAGGGAGGAGGGGAACTAGGAACAGTATGTTCAATCGTTAATCAGAAGGGCTATAGGAAAAGGGAGGCGGGGGTGCACATTTCGGGAACGATCGCGCGTCGACCGACACAAATCAAAACAAGCGAGTCCTCAATAACCGATGAGGGGAAATAGGCGAAGGTAGATTTTCAAGCTAATTTGGAGGAAAGGGAAGAGAAAGAATGTGTGGACGGAAAAAAAATTCGACCTAGAACCTCGAGGAGTTGTCATGTTACTGGGGGAAATGGCAAGTAAAGAACTTTTCCTCTTTGAGACATCAAGAAAAAGGGAAATCAACGGGTGGGAAGAAGGCAAAGTCAGTAGAGCGACAACCATGTTTTTTTTGGTCGGAAGGAGAAGGAGTCATCCAAAGTAAAAACAAGAGATCAAGTTTGAAAAAAAAGCAACCGCGAGACGTGGAAAGGGAGAAGGCGGCAAAAGGGATAATTAAATGGGTCAGTAACCGTGACTAACAACCTCACCCAAAAACGTGGGACCTGAACGGCACTTGTGACAAGGACACACCGTGGAACGTATGAACTAAGGGTAGGAATTCTTTCGACCCCCACGCCCCTAAGGGACCTTTGCTTAGGGAATGTCGCGATCTACTGAGGCAAAAACAGAAAGTAAGAAGCAGAAACATCATAATGAAAAAGGAAAACTTCGAGGTCAGGAATCCTATACCTAAAAAAGTTAGAAGAGGTAGAGGAGCAGCCGCGAAAGCTGGTGGATTTGGGAAACTGAAAGGGCGCGGAAAGAAAGACCGCCTACCGGACAACTCCATCTCAAACGAATATTTTCAAGAAAGGTTGAAAATCAGAAAGATGTGGTGGAAATGAGGCCTGATTACCAGTATAACTCAAAATAAGGTCGGTGGGGAATGAGCAAGTGGTTGGAAAGTGGAAATGCCCGTTCACACCTCGGTTTAGCGAAGGCGCAAAAACAAAAAGGGTTTCCAAACAAAGTGGGCAAGGGGTGTGATGGAGAGAACTGACGGCGGTGATTGCGCATTGGGGATTTTGTAAAAGGGGTAATCGGCCCCCCACGGAGCGAAGGGGGAACGAAAGAGAGACAAAAGAAAAACCAAAAAAAAAGGAAAAAAACGTTCATGGCGAAAGATCGGGCACTTGGGAGGGTAAAGAGGAGCGCACAGGATAAACCGAGACGTGGGAGAAACTTGACGAACGGGGGGAGAACCCATCGGCCGAAGAGAGGGACCCTCCCGACGTAAGTCGGCTAGCAAGGTAGGTATGGGAGTCAAAGAGGTTCCACGAAGGGGGGGGGGTTCGGGAGAAAAGGAGACCCACATCTCTCCTGGAGGGCTTGGATGAGGGAACACCAATAAGGCTGCGTGGGTTGTTCAAACAGTTGCCGCCTGAGGAAAAAAGGGGGGGCAGAAAAGAGGGAAAAATGGAGAAACATCGGACATGGCAAACGTCGCGTGTGGACGTCGAGGATCATGGTAGTACTGGGGGGAAGGAAACTGTCCAAGTGCATTTAACAAATGAAGGTGGTTGGGGTGGGGGGCATTTAAATAACACTGATTTGAAAAGTTTCCGGTATTCCTCTCAGTACTGCCGCGAAAAGGGGGGAAGGCATGAGTGACACGGGGGGATTGTGGACGACTCCCAGAAACTGTCAAAATTGGACAAAACGGGGCAAATGTGCCGGCCAAAGGGTTGGGGCGCTAGTGGGAGGGCATTGTCCGGGCCGGAGCAGGAGAGCCAAAGTACAATCCCTTCCAAGAGAGGCGGTGTGGGAAACAGTAAGAAACCGAGGGCAAGGTGCGGGTCCGAGCGGAGAAGCTGGAACTACTCCCAAGGTCTGTCGAGCTAAACTAAGGAAGGGGAACCCCACCGCGGTGGAAAAAAGGAAGGAAAGGAAGCGGAGGGTCAATAACACGCATGTCCAGAAAAAAAGAGATCTCCTCCTTTCGAACAAGGATATCGAAGGAAAGCTGGTACGAAACCTAAAAGAGGCTAAAGGGACTGAAAACCTATAAAAGCTTTATCTTCTAAAGCTTTAGATGGGGGGTAGGACAAATGGAGGGCCGCCGAGAAGGGGAAGAAAGGGTTTCCAAAAGCGAAAAGAATAGGCATACTGCACAGGCAGAGGAAAGAAGAAAGCATCATACGGGACAGGGCCAAAAGAAAAGAGCGAAAGCGGCTGCTAGGAGGTCGAAAGGAAGCAAGCATTTGTTGGGGAGGGGCCACTTGGTGGCAATGCTGGGGAGGCCCCCGGTAAAGCTGAAGACAGGCAAAAGAAGCGAAAAACAAACTTGTCGGAGGAAAAAGATGGAAGAAAAACAAAGAAAGGGATGAAGGTGAAAAGAGAGACCCCAAAAATGATCGTACTGGAGAAATATCGTAACACCAAGATAACGGGGAAACAAAAAAAAACGACCTGCCTAAGGGGGAAACGGAAACAGATAATATCCGACACAACATTCAACCCTAAATGGTCAGTAAAAATAAAATTTACGGGGCCCGAGGAAGAGAAAAGAGCGTAGTCAGGGGAAAGGGGTGACCTGTCTGCAATGGGCCGGTAAGGGGAGAAAGGAAAAAAAAAGAAGTCAGTGGAGTACGAAAAGAAAAAGGGGAAGACGTCACTGGGTGCTTAACCAGGAGAAGGGGTTGGGGGGGGTTATTGAATACCGGCCTGTTAGGGCGCGAAGAAGGGTGCGTGTGAAAGAAGAAAAAAAGGAAGGGGGAGATGAAACAACGGGAAGACTCATTGCTTTTGCGACATCGCCAAAAAGGGAGAAGAAGCCCCCTTATCAGAGTCTTCGACAAATAGGAAAGTTCGGATGATGCGCGGGCCCAGGGCAGGGGGGAGGGAAAGGGTGAAGAAGCAAATCAAAGGTTGAAAGGGTAGGAGGGTAATGTCGAAAAAAAATTCGCGCCGACTCACTTGTCTCCGACTGGAATCCTTTGAGAAAGGAGCCCTAACTTGACCAAGGATAAACCGTGTTATGGGAAAGGAAAGGAAGGAAAAAAGGAAGAAGGAAGAAGAAGCAGGGGGGCGTGCGATAAAAGAAGAAGTCTAACCGTGATGATTTGAAGAAGCAATAAGGGCAGGGGAATGCGAATCGCAAACGGGAAAGGGGGTGGGAGAAAGAAAACGGGTCAGGAGAAGAAAAAGAGGGGAGAGCGTCAAAGCACCACTGTTGCCAAAACACTTTTAAGGGGAAGCTTGTACCAACAAACCAATGCCGAGGGGTGTTTCGGGACCCGTGCAGGAAGAGGGGTTTCGGGGAAAGCAAAAAAAAACGGTGTCCCGAAATCGTAACTTCAAGGCGCGGTTACAATAACTAGAGATGGAGGGGAAAGAGGACGGAAATCCGAAACGGAAAAACCGAGGGAAAAAGAAAAATATAAAAGTCAGGACGAGGGATAATCCATAAACGTGAGGGGGTGAAATCGCGAAGAAGGGAGGTTTTGCCAGAAAGGGGGAAACAGGGGGGGAAGAAAGGCAAAGCATGGGGGAAAAAAAACTTTCATCAACCTCCGAAAGAAAAGAAGCCGAGTTGGCGTCCTGAGTGCTGCGGTTGGGAAAGGGCCGCTATGAAGTCCCGCTAGAATAAAAAAAAAAAAAGGGAGAGGAAAGAAAGAAAGAAGCGGCAAGGGAGAACACACAAGAAAAACAATCCTAAAAAAAAAAAGAAGCAAAATGTGGGGGCCGGCACAATGTGTTGATAGGACTCCGGGCAAAAAAAAAAAAAGCAAAACCCCGGCGGAAAACTTCAAGTCTGCGACAAAAGAGGAAAGAGGAAAGAACGGAAAGGGGAGGCAAAGGACCAGAAATCGGGGGGCTTAAAAATTCGGGTTTCGAGGTTCGTCAAAACTCTGGGGGGTCCGGCAGGGAAATGGTAGGAAAAAGGAAAGGGGGTAAAAGGTGGTGGGGGCAAAACGAAAGTCCGCGATGACGGAAACAAGTCCGCTTGCGGTGGGGGAGGGAACAGAGACGGGGTCAAAAAAAGGAAAAAAAGAGGTGTGGGGGGGTGGAAAAAAAAGAAAAGAGTCTCAAAGGGATAGAAAAAGCGTCTTGCGATTTCCCGCGAAAAAGGGGGGGCAATGCCCTGGGTGGACGGAAAAGAAAACCGAAGGAAAGAAAAAATCAAAAAAAATCAACGGTTAGTCTTTACCCATACCAACGGGATAACGGGAGGGGAGCCTGAATGGCAAAGAAAAAAGGGCTAAAAGGACCGATTCACTACAGTCTTCAGAAAAGAATGCCCATGTATTAACGTCTAACGGGGAAAAAACGTGAAGGAACTCCCGGGAAGAAACAAGAAAAGACAAAACGAAGGACCTCGCGAAATTGCGGAGGGTGTTCGACCGCTAAGAGAAGGGCAAAACTCTAATGATAGGAAACTCGGGCCTCCCGTAAGGGCGCTGAAAACCGAAATAACTTGCATGTGTCCCGCATCAGAGAACTTGGCTCCGTCACCAGAAACCTTCCTAAAAAGAAAATTCCCAACAATACACACAAAAATGCCCTCGACCCTTGGAAAGGAGGGGAAGAGGAAATGGAGAAGGAAAGGATTACTAGGAACCATTCAGGGGCGAGGCAAACAAATGTACTCGAATTCACGTAAAAAGGGAGGGGGAGGCAACCGGTCGTACGAGAGGGAGGTCCTTAGGGCCGCGGAAGAGGAGGAAAAAGGTTCACCGGAGAACGGGGACCAAGGTGGAATTACAGAAAATTTCCTCCTTGTTGAAGTTAAGAGAAGGAAGGAAGGTATTGTTGAACCGACAAGAAAGGCTTTGTGGAAGGGCGACCCATCAAAAAAGGGCACTGACAGTTGCCACATTAAAACAAGCCCGGGAAGAGGAGAAGCAGGAGTCCCCTCGAAACTGTTGTGTGGGGGGGTTTTTAGGAGGGGGAAACGAGGAATAAAAAAGTACGACAAATCCCTCAGGGGGGGACCCTTTCAAACGCCTCTAAGCTTGGGGACTCGCAGGTGGAAGAAAAGACATGTAAGGAACAAATCGCTGAAAAAAGAAAGGGGGGGGAAATGGGAGAGAGGGGGGGCAACGGAAGGGGTAAACACAGGATGGCCTCTAATAAATCAGAAATCTTCGGAACCTCTATAAAGAAAAATCGGGGAAATCGGAGCGGCTGCGTGAATCGCGTTAAGGGAAGGTAGGGGGGAATCCCAGGTAAAAATATCCTTGTGTGAACAGGGAACCGCAGCAACGAACTCAAAAGTGTTTGAAAGTGCAGTCTCAGAAAAGCCCAAAAATGGGGGGGTGCCTGCAATGAGTGGAAAAAACCAAGACCCAAAGGGGGGGGTTCGAGGTATAGGCCTAATCCTGATAGGAAAAAGGGTCCATAGGAAAGCCCCGCATAAAAAGAGTACGTTTCTCACTAAGAAGGAGGGGAGCCCGGAACGCCCTGAAGAAACAAAAAATAGGAAAAAAAGTGGCAGGAAAAGGGAACGTAAATGGGTTCAAAGTGAGTTGAATCAGAAAAAAAAACCCTCCGGGACAATCCTTGAAGACAAAGGAGGGCAAGACATCATGAGATCCATTCAAATGATGCAAAAACCAAAGAGGAGGAGAGCAAAATGAGGGTAAGGAAAGGGGGAAGGAGGAAACATGGAACCGGCGGAATAACCCAGCTATTTCAAGAAAGCTTGCAGAGCGGAAGAGGAGGCCATTGGCTTTTAACCCAAGACGGGAAAGGATCGAAACCGGCTAACTCAAAACCGAAGAAGAAACGTGTCCCGAAGAAGAGAGAAAGGGGAGTTTTCTACCAAAAAAAGAAAACCAAGAGTGGGGGGGGAACTTAAGTTTTGCCCTGACTTGAACGCCGTGCAGATAGACAGAAAAAGGAGGAGGGGAAAGTGCTGGGGAAAGGGAAAAGGGTTCACTCAGTAAAGAAGACTGAAAGCTTTTAAGGAGAAATCCCTCGAAAGACAGTGACTAGGATTTTCAAAAGAGGGGTGCCGTTGTGTCTGTATTGGGGGGGGGAAGACTCGAAAAAAAAAGGGGAGGAAAAAGAAAGGAAGAGATAAATACCAAAGCAACACTAACTATTCAAAGTAAAGAACAACCTGCGAAAAGTTCTTTAAAAGGCAGAAAGCAGGAAAATGAGGGGGGAAAACAGGTACCTTGCGGGAAAGCAAGCCAGAAAAGAATTAGGAAAGGGGCGAAGAGCCAAGGAGCTGAGGAAGGAAAAGGGGCACCCAGTTTTTGAAAGGGAGAAAACAGATTACAAATGAGGGGCCGGGGGGAACGCGGCAAAGAGGGTAGCCCCGCGGGGTCCGGAAGGGGCACCAGCCCCTTACAAAATAAAAGAGCTTCTTCAGAAGGGTGGAGACGTGCCAGGATGGGTTTCCTCTGTCAGGAAGGGAGGAGGAGGGGGAGCGACCATTCCCTAAAGAATGAAGCAAGAATGAATGTTGTGGGAAGTTGATGGGGAAGGAGGTGTTAAGAAGGAAAGGGGAAGGCGAAGGGAGGATGGCGCGCACTTGACCTGAGTTGCGGCGCAACGATTTCCGACAAGGGAAAAAGACAAAAAAGAAAAAGGCAAAAGTGGGCAAGTAAAACGGCCAGGGGGGGGTTAAACAGGAGGGAACAGGAAAAGGCGAAAAAGGAAGGAAAACGGGTCAAAAAAACGGCCTCGTGCCTTATAAAAAAAAAAGAAGGGCAAGCGTCAGGACCTACGAAAAACCCGTGGGGCTTTTGGAAGAAAAACTATTTGAAGACCCCACCTAGGGGGAAGGGCAATGGGGGGAAAGAAAAGAAGTCGGTGCTCAAAACAGATAAAATCTCTGAGGGAACGCGTAAACGGAACAAAAAAAAATATCTGGAAACTAAACGAAAAGCCGAAAATCGTAGTCATCGACCTAGACCAAGCAAAAGCTGTGGACTAAGGACCGTCAAAATGGGGGGGCGGGTCCGAATTCTGTAAAGAAGAGGCTCGGGAAAATGGTGAACGGAACAGCAGTCTAAATGGAAGAAAGTTCAAATCACGATGCAGGATTACATGTACGGGGAAAAAATACTGAGCAAAAAAAAGTCTTGATTGGAAAGACTTGGAACCAAGGAAGGAGGGGTGAGTCCCCCGTTCGGGGCGGAAGAGTGGACCAGAAGAAAAAAACATCTGACCAAAAGCGGCTGCATAGGAAAGAAAGAATCACGGATAACTGGGCGAAAAAAAGGGAAGGAACCAGGAACGGGTACACAACCAGCAGGGGGCAAAACAAAGAAAAAAAGGCAACTGTGTAACTAAAATACTACTAGAAAAAAAATAACAAAGCAAGGGAAGGAAGGCATGGGAAAGGGAGAAAAAACGAAACTGTCCGAAAGAGGGCAAGAGAGAAGGATCGAGAGGGGGGGAAGATCGCCGAGTTTTTTAACGTGAGAGGTACAAGATCGAGAGACTCAGGGAAAGACCAAATCACCAGAAACTGATAATCGTAAGAAATAAGAAACAATTGGCAGTAAAGGGGAGGATGAAAACTATGAAGTGGGGGAACGGTGGGGCGTGAGAAGTGTTTCGGTTAAAGTAAGCAAAAAGAGGGGAAAGATGCAAAAAAGGCTGGCGTGCAACAAAAGGGAAAACTGTGTTAACCGCGTGGGCTATATGGGAAGGAAAGGAGGTCTAAACAAAAGAAGAATAATTCTCTTTAGAATGACTCAGGTGGAGAAAGAAAGGAATGACAAAACCCCTCAATGTTGAGCGGCGAGTGAATGCGGGAAAAGCGGAAGAGGCGAAGGATAAGAAGGAAAGGAGTGAAAAAGGTGGTACCTGTGATAAGAACCACAGAGAACCAATAAGGGAGAGTATACCCGTTGCCCTGAAAGAAATTAAGGAAGACTTAGGGGAGGGGGAGATTTACTCGCTCTCCCACAATTATGTTTATAAAACTGACCACGGCAGCCCTAAAGAGAGACTGGCCAGGTGTCGAAATAGAAAGGGGGCAGGGAAAAAGAAAAAAGGTCCTATCTCGATTAAACACTGCAAAAGTAAAGGGTGTCATCGATGTCTACCAAGAAGAAGGATTTCTTGAAAGATAGGGTGAAAGGCTCTGTTTAAGGAAAGAAAAAAAAAACAAGGTGGAAAGGAAAATCGTTTCAACACCTTCTCACTAAGGAAAAAACTAAGATAATACTGTGAACTCTACCTGTGAAAAAACAGAACGTAAGGTAAGAAAAGGAAGGCGCCGGTCAGGGAACGCCATACAGAAAAGGGGAGGAAATAAAAAGGGAAGGAGAGGGACTAACGTTATGGAGAAAAGTCCGGTACGTACGGGGGACCGCATTGTTCCAAAAAATCCGGAAAGAAGCAACACGGGTCGACAGCAGGACAACGTGTCACCATGGAGAGGAGAGCACGCGTACCGGGAAGGGACGGTCGCAAGGAAGGG
>Ga0179593_1415206_pt1 | contig 14463 bp, 18 predicted proteins | sample CZODoug2_1_08_16_FD_185931 | JGI IMG/M metagenome (GOLD analysis project Ga0179593, IMG submission 185931) | Vadose zone soil fungal communities from Angelo Coast Range Reserve, California, USA - CZODoug2_1_08_16fungal (PacBio error correction) | ecosystem: Environmental > Terrestrial > Soil >...
GAGGAACCTTTCCCTGGGCGATTCACACGTCCTGACCCTCATGGGACCCCAAAAGGTGGTACGGGACCTTACTTTCCAATAGGCACGGACGAGAGCTCGGGGGTTGGGGGTTGGGACTGAAGACCGCGTGCTTTAACCGAGGTTTTGACAACAACCTTTGAAACAACGGGGCATGGGTGGGATGGGGGAGAAAGATGCACAGAAGGGGGAGTTGGACAAAAAAACCATCTAACACACTGGCCTAGTACCTAAACACTTAAGAATAGGGGACGGAAAAAGAACGGCCAAAGTACCAGAAAAAACAGATAAGAAACACCGTTTATTCCACTGGGGAGTGGGAAACAATCAGGTACAGCACTTTGGGAAAAAAAAAAACAACTGCGACAAATCACAACCTCAGAAAAAGATGCACAACAAAAGCCCAGGGAAGTGCGGCCGCCGAAAGCCTTGGGGGGACCACGGGAAAATTCTTGGGTACCAGGGGGGGTCCAAGGCACTCCTGCCGCACGGGATGAGCGGGTAAAGACTGTGACTATATAAACCCCGGCAAAAGCCACAAAAGGACGATTGTATGAAAAAAAATTGATAGAAAATTAAGCCCAAAACTCAGGCAATAAAACCCCAGAAGGTGTTGTGTCGCCCAATAACAACGACACAAGGCAAAAGAAAAAAAAATCCAGACGAAGGTCCTGGCCAAGAAATCAAGGAGAAAGGGTGAACGCTAAGGGGGCGGAAATCAAGAGGCGATCTGTAAAAACATGGTTGGCTTCCGCCGGGGGGTTTAAAGTACGGAGAGTTAAGACGGCGGATGATGTGGCCATCCTGGGGCGGAAGGTGAACCGGAAGTTAGAACAAAAAGGGCGGGGCCGACTAGGGAGGTGAACGCATTCTTTCTCGGTTCAAAGGGGAAATAAGGGACTGATGGGGGGGTGGCCAACCAAGAGGGACCTCACAACTGAGCAGCAAACGAAGGGGAAAAAAACTTGTGAACTGGGATGACGAAGTTTGGGAAAAACTAAAAACCAAAAAAATGGTCAAGGTCAAAAAAAGGCCCGGATGGAAAAGAAGGGGGGGGTGCATCAACAGAAGCAGTGGTTGGAACTAAAGGAGGTACAAAAAAAAAAAGAGGGCAAAAAAATTAATACGAGCAAATTTGGGAGACAGGTTCCTCCAACTGGGCGGGCGGAGTGGGGAGGGGGAACAGAAAAAAAAAGGTTTGCAAAAAAAGGAAACGCCGGAGGGGGTCCCCCGGGACCTGGGGGGAACAAAAGAGACCACTTAATCCGGAGCCTCAAAATCAAAAAAAAAAAATGGGGGTGGGGTGGGGGGAAGAACCCAAAGACGGCACAGTTCAAAACCAAAACCTCACGAGGAGATCTCAAACAAAAAAAACAACGGGGGAGGAAGGAAAATCGTTCATGGTGGGGGTTTATTGGGTGGGGGTGTAGGAGAGGGGCGGGTAACAATCGGAAACCAAAAAAAGGCAGAAATGCCGCAGGCACGCAAGAAAAAAAGGGGGCAGAAAAAAAAGAAGACTGGGCGTAAGAAAACACTGTGCTTTAAAAGAAAATTAAAGGGGGAACGAAAGAACTAGAAGGGGTCAGGAGACGGATAAGGGGGACAAAGATTTTGCCCTTAGTGTAAAAGGAGGACAGTGGGAACAATACCGGGAACTGAAAAGGAACAGCCGCGCGCACAACAAAGGGAGAGAAGAAGGAAGCCAATCTGACTCGGAAAGGTACAAAAAAACGGACAAAACCCTGCCAGGCAGTCAAGAGAGGATAAAGTTGGGACCAACACCAAAAGAGGAGGGAAGGGACCCAGTAAGGAAAGGAACCAGCCAAGAAGGAGCCCACAAAAAACGCGCCCTGGATCACACTACGGGGTACGCTATAAAAAAACCCTGAAACTAGAATGAAAGTGTACAAATGAAATCTACAAAAAAAAAAATCAACTCAAGGCCGGTCAAATTCCCCCGAAAATCTGAGGACGAGGGTACCCAGGGCCGGAAAAAAATTTCAACAAAGAGAAAAAAAAGTGTGTGTCGATAACTAAAACAGACAAGACCATTTCTGGACGCCAGATTCGAACGGAACACGGGTCGAAACACAGGTGGATCTGGGGGGCTGGAGGAACATTTTCGGGGTAAAAACTGGTAAGGTCGGTATGCACACCAACAAGCGGAAAAGGAGGTTTGAAAACACTCTGGCGACAAAAAAAAAGGAAAGGGGGACGGCTGTCCAGAGCCTAGAACACCGGGGGGGGCCACATCCAAGTGAAACCAGGAGCCCGGGCCCTGGTGGAGATTCTGCTCGCAGTGGAGAGGTTGACAATGCACCGAAACCGATCACATGATCACAAAGGGGAGAAAAGAAAAAAAAAGAGTTGAAAAAAAACAACTTCCCGAAACTGGGACGCCAACAGCGAAAGTGGGGGCGAAAACAGAACGGAATGGGCCGGGGTGCTCTGTGGCCAACCACTGGAAGGAAGAAAAGACACAAGCGAGGGTGAACTGGGGCCAAATCGGAAATAAGAGGAAGGCGATGACGAGCAAAAAAAGGTATAACGCGCAAGAAAGTCCTAGGGTGTTGAAAGACAGACTCCCTGGCATACCAGGGGAAAAGAAAACGGGCACATTCGGAAACCGGCTGTTGTGTCAATGGCAAAGGAAAGGTAATGAGGGGAAAGCATGTTCATACCCCAAGCACACCCAAGAAAACTGGAAAAAAGAGTTCCTGCCTGTCTAAAAGCGGGGGGAAAACGCTGATCGGGAACGCATCGCTTAGGGGCCGGAATAAGGGAAATTAAGTCAAGCAAATCGACGGTGCCACAACGGTTGCAGGGCCCTGTGCGAACGGAAAAGCAGGGAGAAAAAAACGAGAGAAAAAGGAGGTGCAAACCAGAAACATGTAAAAGGTAGGGCCTCGTTTTCCGGATTGAATAAGTGGATAGGGCAAAAAGTCAAGCCAGAACATGCCCGAAAGGGGAGGGCGAAAATAACCGAGAACGTACAGCAGTTGGGCAAACACAAATGCTTGTCGCTCTTTGGCACAAAGGGGAGAGCGGCAGTTGGGCGAAAACAAACGGGGTCCAAACCGAACAGGGGGGAAAAAGCAGAAAGAAACGACAATTTTCATGGGGTCAGTACAAGGACCTAACGCTGGAAATCAACACAAAGCCACCAAAACTTCCCGACTGGTACGCAAAGGACACAAGATTCGGTGGATACCCATTAAAGACAAGGGTGGAAGAAGGGGGTTGAAAAGGCGGGGGGCACATGGAGACGGGTTGGCAAACAAAGTGTTTGCTTTTTGGAAAAAAAACCCAAAAAATCAGAGAGTGAACTCAAAACAAAGGGACATGAAACGTAGGATTCGGGGTAGGATGGTTTCTGGCTCATAAGTTCCGGGGCGAGGACCATCGGCGGATTAGAAGGACAAACAGACCAGAAACAAGATGGAACAAAGGGGGTTGAGAAGGGTACGAACACGGCAAAAAATGAAAAAAACCAAACCGGGTGGATTTGGCAATGGGAACGGTCAGAAAATACCCTAAAAGAACGAAAAAAAAAAAGAAAAGAAACGGGAAAAGGTTTCGCCAAGAGGTTAAAGAAAGGGGCAACCGCAAACGAACGAAGAAGCAAAATCACAAGCATAGCCACCCCAGTCGAGGAAAGTTTTTTGGGAGGAAGAGAAAAAGGGAAGGGGGAAAAACTGGGGGAGGCAAGGGGGGAGGAACCGGAAGATCAATTGGCGATCCGGGGTTTAGGACCGCAAACAAACCAAAAACACGGGTGGACAAAGGTTTTGGGAACAGATCCACACTTGGTATAAAAGCAAAAACCTCACAGATCAAGAAGAAGGTCTCGGGAACTTGAATGGAAATCAACATTTCAGTGTCTAAAAGTCAACAAAAAACGGACCGGAAGGGAGTACAAACATAAAAAAGGCTGGAAAAACTCAAGAAAGGACAAAAACTATGACAGGGAATCACAATCCACTGGAAGGCTCGACATTAAGGCAAAGAGGAGACGTGTCCACCGGAGCAAACAAGTCCAACGAATATCACGGCCCCGGGGGGCGAAATTGAATAGGCGAGAAAAGTAACTGGGAAAAAGAGAGGGTCAGTGACTAGAAAAGTAAGGTGGTGAGGAAAATAAGGAACCCAAAAGCAGGTAGAGCATGGGGCAGAGGCACCGCCTACGAAAAAAAAAAAGAAGAGGGCCACAGCCGAATGAAAGTCTACTCAAGGAAAAAACCGGATCTACAGGGGGGGAAATAAAGAGGAAGAGAACGGCGGCTGGATTGACTGAATGGAGGTTGTTTGCGGGAGCGCGATCGAGGAAAATGGGGGCCTACCGTCCTAGGGGTTTTGATCAAGCCAACACAGACTCCAGGCGGGAGCTGATGCCCGAGGAAGCCAATGGCGGGACCCGTTGCACAAAGGGAAAAGCGGGGGGGGGTGCCAACTGGCGCACCAACAACGAACCGGGGAAAGGCTCGCAACGGTCAAACAGCTCATGGGTGAATTCATTGAGAAAATACAAGAAAGAGGGGGAAGTTTGGAACCAAGAATGGGGATGGGGTACTAAAACCAGGGCTGTAAAGTGTGGGGGGGGGAAAAACGCGGAAAGTGGATTAAAGCTAAAGTGTGGCCAAAAAAAAAAGCTGTAGGCGAATGCGCGGGGGGGGGACGTGTACAATAAGGTGAGGGCAAAAAACCAAGTCAAATAAAAGAAAAATAAAGGGGGGGGGATAAGTATGCCCGGGGCAGAAGTTCACAATTCCGGCTCAAAAGTTGGTAAAGGGGGTAAAAAAAAAAACTCACGGAAACAACCACACCAGACTGGGGGACGGGGAAGGATTCTACAGGTTCTCCCGAGCATGGGAGGAAAACTTCAACCGGAGTGGACAGAAAAAACAGGGGTCCAAAACACAGTTTCGTGGGTTCGGGGGGGTGGGGCGGCGGGACATGAATGTGGTTACAATAAAACTAAAAGAACAGGCACAAAAATCAAACGGTTGGGGGGGGGGGGGGGTCACCAAAAAAAAAAAAAGGGTAAAATCGACAAACCAGGGTAAACAGTAGGTCAAAAATGTTGAGTTGGTCTCGACTACGAAAAAGCATCCAAAAAAAAGAAGAATGCGCCAGACCTAAACACCGACCGTAATAGAATATAGTGGCGTGAAGTAGGGGGGGGGAAGATTAGAGGGCAAAAATAACTACAAAGCAAAAAAAAGAAAAAACAGCTGGCAACAAGAAACAAACCAGTGGAGACCAAATAATGGGCAGCCAACGAGGTCTCCTGATGACAAAAGCCACAGTCCAAATAGGAAAAGAGGGCAATGCAGAGGGTTTCCTCAAAATTGAGGGGGTGGCGTAGGCGTAATTTGTCATTGGATAATAAAGGGGAGGTTGTGGACTACCGGCCCTTCCAAACCAAAATCGAACTTCCAGGGGAACAACAGGAATAAAAAAAAAGCGGGCAAAACAGGAAAAAGGTGTAGCGTTTTGTTAGGCGTTCATTTGAAAGCCTCCGTTGGTTTTGCGATGGGGGAATGGGCCGGGATGACCAACAAAAAAAAATTCTTCAAAAAACGCCTAACAGCACAAAAAAGGTGACGTTTAGGTGCACACAAAGGCGATGGAAATAACGATTCCGAAGAGCATGGCAAATAAAGTCGGAAACCAGTGGGGCCAGGACGAACTGAATGGGGGAGGCGGAAAGAGGAGGGGTTCAACAATGATAAAGGAACCTACAGTAAGTTGGGGGGAAGGGAAGTATAAGTGTAGCCTTGGCTTGGTGGGGAGAAAGTGCACAAGAAATGGGAGAGCAAAAAATGAAAAAAAAGGAAGGGTGGTCCGAATTGAAACCGAACGGGATAAGAAGGATGAATGGCATCAAAAAAAAAAAATCTGCGGGAAAAAAAGATGTGGATGGGGCAGTTTCCTGTATGTTACACGTAAGGAAGGGGGTCAACAATCACAAGCCTGTGGGGTTCAAAAAGCCAGGTTTGCAAAGTTCCACAGGGGAGCAAAGGGGGCAAGGGCGAAAACTAGCACACCTAAAACCTCGCACACTGGAGGAACCCGCAGCTTTACCGGGACTGTAGAAAAAAGTCGCACGGTGGCTGGACCAAAAGACAACCGCAAATCAAGAATGGTGGAGGAAGGGGAACGTAACGACCAACTGAACAAACCCACACGACGATTGTTGTGGTTCAGGGAGAAAGGGGAGGCGCAAAAAAAGGGTCAGAAGGCCATCCAAACCACGCCAAAACAAGAACATTTTTGGGCAAAAAAAAAACCTAGTCAAAACCGCAATGCCAGGTTTCCAGCAATGAAAAAAAACGTGGTACCCAAAAGTCCTGGGAAGATCAAAAAGGAAAAAGGGATAAGTGTAATAGTCGAAAAGAGACGAACAGAAAGTCGGGGCTGGAGAGCATCCGGAACAAGTGTGGAAAAGCTTTGGTGCGGGGTTACCATCACGTACAAAGACAATGAAGGACAGGGGGGATTGAATGGAGGAAAATCATAATCTGGGAAATGCTGTTTTCCGGGCGGGTGGTCAATTCTCACACGGAGCCAGGGCAAGCAAACCGGGGACTACTTGGCGTGGAGGCGTGTAATTGGCGGTTAAAAATGAACACTAAAGGGGCTACCTACCCACCCGAATGGGTGTTGGGACACAGCCAGGCATGTGAACGTCCAAACTCATAGACAGAGAAGTGCAGACGGTGGGCGTGGGGAGGGCCAAGCACGATTGGCGCATAGCGGACCAAACCACTGGCGGTGAATGGGTGGAAAAAAAAAGGGCCAGAATGTCCTTTTCAAACCTCAGGGCTACAGGATTAAGGCAAAATCTGATTGGGCAAACAGAGGCAAGGCGAAAAAAAGTTCTAGTACAAAGTTCTGGGCGGGGGAAGGGGAAACATGGAGGGGTCAACGGGAAGGGACCCGGAGGTCGGGACAAGGAAGGGAAAAAGGGTACTCGCGGGAAGCCGGGAACGCCAAAGACACAAAATTTGGGCTGGTGTTAAAAAAAAAAACACACGTGGGAAGGCAAACCAAAATACAACACGTAACACAACACACGAGGCATAGGAGGATACCCGGTTTTGTAGGGGTTAAAATGCGTTCGGAGGGGCAAAAAAAATCTGGACAAAAAACCCAATTCTGAAGAATGGAAGAAACCCGAAGATTGGAAGCGCCCACACGACAAGCCCGTCAGAAACTGGTAAAAAACATTGAAGCCCAGAAACCAGAAAAGGAGAATTGTTGCGAAGTCATGGGGCCTTGGGGAACACGGGAAGCCTGGGTAGGTCAATTGCGGGGGTTAAAGAAAGGATCAATCCGGCCACGAATAGAGGCCATGCCCTAGGAAAAGCGCAAATAAGTCCATGGAATGTCCCCAAAAAAAAAGGGGGGGCCCCAGTAAAGCTCGAGAGTGGAAGAAAACGGGGTGGGGTTCCCAACCCCTCTCGTGGGAAACCGTAGGGGAGGCCAAAAAAATCAAACACAAAAAGTCCGCGACCGGTTTCACCCACTCGGTGGGCGGAAAAGAACAAGAACAGGAACACAAAACGAATAGAATACGCCAAATCACAGGGACCAATGGAGATTTGAAGCACGTAAAACAGGCGAAAGCCCACGCGAAAAAACAAAAGGTTTTTCATAATATGAATCAATAGACCTGAGGGAAAAAAAAAAAAAATACAAAGATGTTAAAAGGGAAAACTACCAAACGTTTCCTAGTAACGAGGAATCTGGGAATGGCCCATCGACAGGAAAATGGAGGGGAAAGACAGCATGTAAAGTTGGGGGGAAAACTAGTTGGACAAATGGCGGTCTGGTAGAGGAAGGACCTCGTAAACACTTTGCGCAGCCCAGCCAAAAAAATCAACTTCTGGTATTTGCAGGGGACAGAATGAGGGAAGAATTAGACAACAATGCAGAAAGGTGCGGCAGAACTTGGTAACAAAAACCGACGCAGGGGCAAAAAAAAAAGAGAAACCCTGGAAAAATGCAGAGGGGGCAACGGGGGAAATTCCGGTCAAAAAAAAAGGGACGGAAAAGTCCTGATCTAAAGGTTATGCAAGCGGAAATAAGGAGTGACGAGAAACAGAAACGTTCCGATACGATGGGTTAGGGGTTTTTGACCATTTGGAATCCTGAATCCTGGAGGATCCATGTCAAATGGCAACCGGCCTGTTTGCCCCAAAAACAGATTGCGCTTTAAACAAATGTGGCATTCAGCAACACCACAAAGAAACCAGCAATGTCCTGGGCTCAACATCTGTAGAAACGCTGATGAATGAACCTATCAAAAAGCATAATGCTAAGTCCATCAAAAAGCGGGGAACCGATCAGTGCCCTGTCGAAGGCAAAACATTGAAGGACCCGCGCCAATGGTGTGACCAGAACGTAAAAAAAAACATTGGGCTTTCTGGGGTGTAGAAGGGGGGGGGGGGGGCACTACAAAAACACAAATCAGGAAAAACCCGAAAGGAAGCTGCAATGGAGATCAAAACGTACAAGCAAAATGTCAAAACTTCAGGAAAAAATTGCACCACTGGCACACCCGGGAGTCGCTTTGGGAGCACAAACGACCGTTACATCACGAAGAAGCACAATTACAACGTCAATCAAACAAGACCTACTCCCTGGCAGGGACAGAAAATGCCCAAATGCAAGGACTGGGAAAACAGCAACAAGAGCGGTGGATGCCCAATTGGAACAAAAAAAAAGGGGGTGGACTGGTTGCCACGCGATGTGAAAAAAAAAAAAAAATGGGTGGGGACCAAACCCCGACTCAAAGAGCACACACTAACAAGACGAAATACGACGGCCCGGCGTGGGGGGAGGAATGGGGGGGAGGTAACAAAGGTCGGGCGAGAAGTTTTTTGTCCAAAACACAAGTAGAACGGAGAACCGAACAGAAGACAAAAACCCGTTGCTACGAATTTGGGGGAAACCAAAAAAACGAGGAGAAAAAGTTGTGGCGGGATAAAAAGCCACGAATACAAGGCAAAAAAGGAAGAAAGAAACCTGGGTTTGGCAGGACAAGGATGTGTCAGAAAGTCAAAACCGTAAAAAAAAAGATCTCACGAAAGGGGCAAAACGAAAAAAAACCTATTCACCTGGAAGGGAGAGGGTTGTTTTTTTTGAGATCGTAGGAGAAATGTAAACTGCTGTTTGCAAACAGGGAAAGACTCCCAATTCTTAAAGTGTGGAGTCAAACAGGGGCAGGGGTTTTTGCCTAAGATGTAGAACAAGCGCCCCCCTCAAAAAGATGGGGGGTCAACTGGAAGTCAAACCCCAGTTCATTCATGCGGGAAACAACCAAATTCCGCCGGGGTAAGTCACTCCAACAAATGCTGACAACTCAAAAGATAAATGGGAAAATCAAAAACGGACCATCCCGACTCCGCTCACCATTTTGAGAAAGGAAGGGGAGGCCGAACAGCCCAAATAAAAAAAACTCAGGCCAGAAAAAATTGAGGAGAGAAAACCGAATGAGCTACGGGTGTGTGCGAAGGATGTTTGAATGGGCCAACAAAGGACCGTGTAAGCCATAGAATCTAACAAAAAAAAAAAAGAAAAAAAAGTCGACAAGCAGGCCGATCATCTAAAAAACACAAAAATGAGGGAGGAAGAGAAGAAAGAAGGAGGCTGAAACTTGAACTGATTGGGTCTCGTAGAGAAGACTCGACCCTCTGACAAAACCGGGCGCCGGCAAGAAAAAAACTTTCGCAAAGAAAAGTAACATTCAAAAGGGATTTGTCGAAGATCAATTAATGCTTGGCCGGAGAGGATTGCCGTGCGCTTCCGGAATTCGAAAGGAGAGCCGTAAGTCCGAGAAAATCAGGAGGGACCATGAAATCGGAGTTGTGAAAAAAAAAACAGCACCGTTGGGATGTGGGCTACCAGGGGAAAAAAAAGTGTTTTGGTGGTTTCCAAGCATGAAACTGAATGGCTGTTCTTCAAGGGACAAGAAGTGCGCCGGCCGACTTTGGGGGGAGTAAAACGTTAAGCAAAAACCAAGGGGGCAAAAATAGCAAAGTGGTACTTACCACGCAAGTTTCACAAGTCAGGGTTTCGAGGAATTCCGAACACGCGCCTCGAAAACTCAAATTGGGAATTGGGGTTGAAACTTTTACTCCACGGGGAGGTAAACTTCTTGGACGAATGACCTTGTCCAGTTGAGGTTTGCGGTGTTCAACCAAACAATCAAGGGGAATGTTGGGAGGGTTTCATCCTCAGACCCCAATGACCCACGCCATCCAACCTTGGTTGTGGAGGATACAAAAACCAAAACGGGAAAAACCTTTGTAAGTCCCTAGTTTTCGTACTCAAGAAGGGAAAAAAAAAAGAAACGCCACAAAAAAAAAGCCCACAAAAACAAGAAGCCCGTCAGAACTGAGTAAAGGAGCGGGTGGTCAAGGCCAAGACGGCCAGTCACGTTTTGACTCGACCCAACCACTCAGGCAAAATGGGGGCAGAAAGCAATTCCAGGATTCGCCGCGTCCACAAGGGGCGAATTTGCTGCATGTTGGAAGGCAAACAGGAAAAAAGTAGGCTTCTGACGGAAATTGCTTGGGCAACAAAGACGCTTATGACACGGGCAGAAAATTAAATCACCAGGGCAAGCCCAAAACCATAATGCGTAAGGGTAGGCAAACTTGAAAATTTGAGCCCCACTGGAGGGGGAACATTGGGCAAAACCTTATCACAAAAAAAAACAATTGGAGTCGGGGGTGACACAGCTTTCAAGAAGCTCGGGGGTGGCCTGAGGGGGAAGGCCATTAATGCAAGCTTGGGAAACTGGTGCAATAATTAAGCCAACCAATCCAAGCGGATGGGGGGGTCAATGATACGAGTGGCTACATTGAGACACAGGGAAATGAGCCTTGGGCTGGGTGGGAATTGAAAAAGAAAAAAAAAAACAGGGAGGGAATGGCCCATCAAATGGGAAACGACTGGACAAACGCAAAAAAGGATCAGGAGCAAAAGCACACAAACAACAGAAAAACGGGGCTACGGAAACGTTCAGTCCCTTCATAACGCGCAAAAGACTGTTTCCGTGTCACGACCACGCAGCTACAGAAATGCAGGCGCAAAAAGAGGCCAAACAAAAAAGCAATCCGTTCGGACTCAACCCTCTTTCACAGGCCCGGGAAACAAAGAGCGGGGGTTGCTTACAGCACATGCGCAACCATCAAGGGGGGGGCGAACTTCGACTATGGCCAGGCAGGGCAAAAAAAAGCGGGTCATCCTGGAGGCGCACGAGAAAGCAACCATCCCGTTTTTGTGCCCACACACAACTCACTCCAATGTGGGTCCCAGCCAAACCGTTACCATTCCCTGGACACAGCATAGCCTGTATGAAGACACAAAGGGGGCAAATTATGGCTCCTCGAGGTTGGAGATCATTCGAAAAAACAAGGGGGGTGGAAGGAAATCTTTCGCACGTTGGCGTAGCAAGAAAACGCCGGATGGAGTGGGGAAGAAACGCATAGTCGCAAGGGGAAAAAGGGCAAGTTTTTACGCAACCAACGGCAACCGAACTTGTTGGATTATTGGGGGGAAGGTGGCAGGTTCTTGACCCTACCCCCCCGAAATGGTTTGGAAAAACCAGGTTTATCCAAAGATCCAGCCGCGAAGGGAAGAGGGGGGGTCGGACAAGGAGAGACGTTGGCGCGAAATTTGAAAACCACTGGAGCACGAAGGTCCGGCTTTTTGAAACCAAACCGCAAAAAAGTGTTGTTGGAAAATCGACCAAATGAAGAAAAAAAACGAAGGCATGGTCAGGGGAATGTTTGGGATGAAAACAGGTTGTCCTGGACGCCGGATCGTGCCTGGCAATTTAAAAATTGAGGAGGCGGCTCCTAGGGGGAGGGCGAAGAAAAACGAGAACAGTTGACCAAACAAAAGGGGGGAGCAGACAGAAACGGAAACCAACAACGGAGAAGGAAGAGACAGATCGATGTTGTGTGGGGTGTGGAACGGTGGGAGCGCTGAATCTGGCACCAAAACCCGCACACAGGGAATCCGCTCACGAGAGGGAAAGCCAAGACAGCCGGGGAGTCAGGTAAAACGGTTGAAATTTTGTTTTTCAACCTAAAACCATTCGCCCGACCGAAAAACCTAAGGGAGGTTGTGGCGCGATACAGTTGAACTTTGTGGCCAGTTACGAAGTTATCCTGTAGTAAGCTGGGTGTTGAAGGATCACAGCAAAAGGAATACCAGCCCATGGGAGAGGCGCCGCCCGAAAAACAAATTGCCCTGGGTCCAAACCAACCCGGCCCCCGCGGCTGAGAGGTGGGTAAAAAGAAAGGGGGCAACACATGGGGATTGCCCGTAGGGAAGGAAAACGCCAATAATCAAACCAAAGTAAAAACCATTCAGGGTGTGCGGTGCAAAGGGAGGGGCTAAACCACGTACTTCGAAAAAAAAGTGAAAATCCCATAAGCGTCTTCGCGAATTGGACGAGGTAAAAAACCAGCACCCCCTTCAAAACAAAAAAGGGGCGGGACGGAAATTGTCACACAACAAAAAACCTCTTGAGGCTGGAAAAGAACACGCAGTCCAAAAAACCAACACCGAGGGATAACAACTTGCTGAAAAAGACATTATCGGAAGAAAAGGGGGCACTGAAAGAAAAGGAAACTGAGTTGGACTAAGGTCACTCGGAAAAACATGAAAAAAAAAGGAATATGGCGAGAGACGCGTGACAGTGCCAAAATCGTCCTAAAGGGTTAGGTTGAATGGAACGGAACTGGTTCGGGTCGAATCAACCATCATGAAGGCGCAGAGAGGGGGGGCGGCACAAAGTCCGCACCACAGACGCTCAAAAGGAAAAGAGCGGATCAAGAAGGGGTGCATCGTTTGAAACACAAAAAAAACGGCCTGAAGGGCTCTAAAAAAAGGGCTGCAAAAAGCGGAAAATATATGGGCCGATTAGAAGAAAGGAAATTAACGAAAAACTATTTAATGGCGGAGGGCACAAGGACGCCGGGCCTTCTAAGAAAGGTTTAACACTCCAACAGGGGTGTGTGTGTCAGAAGGGACCCATTCGCCGACGGAAAAAGGGTAAGTCAGGGCGAAAATCCCCAAAAACAAAAAGGGATGAAAGTTCATCCTGGCTCACAGCAGGAGAAACGACGCGGAGGAATAGGGGGGAAATGACAGAAGCACTCCCAGTATCCTCAATAACACAGCATGAACAAGTAAAACCCACATAATTGAAAGCGTCGAAGCGAAGAAGGGCAGGGGGGGCACGCAAGGGCTGGGGGACAAAACTCAATGGCTGTTCTGACTTGGAAGGTTTTGGACAGGGCAATCAGGGGACACAAGGAGAACAAAGGTAAAATCCGAACTTACAGCTTTCCAACAACAAAACAGCTGTTCCTGGAAAACGTGGCCCTGGGAGAGTAGCAAGGCCGCACAGGGGGTCAAAAAAACCAAGGGGTGAAGACAAGAAGAAACAGCCCACAACTTCAAGTACAAGACCGCAGGAAGGGAGAGCAACCAATGCAATCACTGGGCCCAAAATGCAAGGAAGAGGATGCAAAACAACAGAAAACCAAGGGGTAACTGATGTGCAAAAGGGGGTGGGCGATGGCGGCCGTTTTGTTGCCATGACGACACAACAAACAAAGCAAGAAGAAACAACTCCAGACGTTAAAAAAAACCGGCACGAGGAGGGAATGGGGGACGGGGGAGAAAAGAACAGGGGGGGAAAAGGTTAAAAGGCGATGAAGACGAAAAGAACAGACTACAGGAAAAAAGGTGTGTCGATTGTATTAGACGCAAAAAAAAAAAAGTTGGGGAAAATTCCTGGGCTCGAGAGGGAAGACCAAAATATATCAATCGGAAAAAAGAAAAAAAACTGGTACAGGGGTCGCAACAACATGTTTAAAGTGGGGAAGAGAAAGCGAGAAGAGAAAGAAAAAAACCTTCAAAAACACCGAGAAAGAAGTGGAAACGGAAGAGTGGTTTTGCGTGAATAAAAAGAGAAATTGTGAAAAATAAAAAAAAGCATAACAGAAGAAAACAATGGCTATGTTGTGAAAATGCCTCGAAATTGTTGGTGCCCGAAAACGGAGGTATCCCCAAACAAGCCAACGGACGAAAAAGAGGGGGAAAACTTGAAGTCAAACAATCCCATTTCAGTGACCCCTTAACACCAAACCGCCGCCTGGGAGAAAAAAAATGGGAGGGGGGAACATCAAGAAAATCAGGGGGGAAAAAAACCAACACGCGGACGGCCTCGGGACTGCAACGCTCTGCAGGAGAAGTGAGGGAGCGCAAAAGGGAAACACGGACCGACCGGGCCAGGAGATCAAAAACAGTGGAATCGAATACAGGGGGGAGTTCATGGGCTAATGGTTCTGTGAAAAAACCGCCCAGGTCGAAAGTTGAGACCTCGACGAAAAAAAAAGAAAGAAGGAAAAAGAAACT
>Ga0179593_1710779_pt1 | contig 14463 bp, 11 predicted proteins | sample CZODoug2_1_08_16_FD_185931 | JGI IMG/M metagenome (GOLD analysis project Ga0179593, IMG submission 185931) | Vadose zone soil fungal communities from Angelo Coast Range Reserve, California, USA - CZODoug2_1_08_16fungal (PacBio error correction) | ecosystem: Environmental > Terrestrial > Soil >...
TTTCGTTGGGAATCTAAAAAAGACAACTGACTCTACAAAGACGGGGAGGGGAAGGATGAGGCCGACTGGGGGGGGGGTTGTGTGTGGTGGTGGGGGGGGGGGGGGGGGGGGGGGGTTGTCTTCGAAAAACTCTGCGCGGAAAAGTCTTGGGGGAAACACAAATCATTGGGGCCTATCGCCGATCATTTTTACCATCTCTTGGCGGGCCAACCTGTATCAGGGACTCTATCTCCGAGTCGAGAAAAGAAAGCGTAAAGTGGACGCCGTGATCTTACGGGGGAAAATTAAAAGAATCAAGGCGATCTGTTAAAAGAAAGCCTAGCCATCATCAGAAGATCGAGATCAGATTCCACTTAAGTTGGTCAGGAAGAGAGGTGAATCGCTTAAATCGAGCCGAAGGACGCGTACGGGGAGGACATATTCGAAAGGGGGGAGAAGGGAAAGTATATCGATTGTCACGGGGGAACGTACTCGTCTTAAGGGGACCTGGATCCGGAGGCAGGTTAATAAAAATAAATTAGGGTAAGCTTATCGAGTGTTCCATGCTTTGATGATAGAGGATGGGAAAAAGAAACGCGGTCTGGAGGAAAAAACCGTCCGATCCCCGGCGAAGGGACTCTCAATTTCCGAGGAACGCGAGCGCGAGCAAGCTTCAGAGCAAGGGGACAAAAAGAAATCTAGTGGGGAACGGCCACAAAGTAGATCGAGGCCCAAGGCAATGAAGGAGAAGGATTAAAGCCGCCGCGGGGGCTGGATCAGAATCAAAATCTTTCCTTTACGCACTGTCGAGTCTTGGCGCTTGGTAGGACCGGCTAAGAAATAACGGAAAAAACTCAAGATGCGAAGCAAAACGTGGCTGGAAAAAAGTCAAACAGACTGATTATCGAATGATAGGTAGCCGTGCTGGGAAGGGCAGGGGCGGACGCTGAACACGCCCTTCAGCAGCAAGGCGGACGGAGCAAACTGTACTATGAAAAGCAAGCTGGAAAGCAAAGACGTGGTGGTAACGTGACCGAAAAAACAAAGATCGGCTCGAACCTTTCCGGTCCAAAGAATCAAAAAACCTTACATCGGGGATCGGTGAAGATAGGTTCCGCCACACCCGCTCGTCGACATGCAGTAAGGTGGGAGCCCAGGACGCCGAGAGTTAAAGTCGCGTGCAATGTAGCTTACTGCGGAAGAACGCTGAGAAAAAAAGAGGAGCAAAAATGAACTCGTAGCGGGGTTCGACACCGTGTTGCCAACTGCAAAGCTCTCAGTCGGGGCGCTTGTAGCGTTCTTCCCGTGGACTCGACCAAAGGAAGGGAGGGCCTCTCAGGTCGGAAAAGGAGAGAAGAGAATTCGATGTCGACCGAGCGTAATTTCAAGAGTAGATTCGGCTGTAAAGGGACAAAAAAGAGAGGAGGCCTTGGGAGGCCGATCCCTTCCTCTATGGAAAAAAGAATCTAGAGAGAGAAAAAAACAGACACTGGGGGGAGAGTTAAGAGCCGAACTTCTACTACAACATTTGACTCGACGAAAGGAGGGACGTCACTTGGGGGGAGAAGGCGGTCGAAGGCCGAGGGAGATACCATATTCCGCCAGTGGCGTTATCGCTCTGATAGGAGGCAAGAGGGAGAGGAACGAGGGGTTTTTCGGAGGGACATCCCGTCGGAGCAACACTGGCCGGCGCTAGAGGGGCGCGGAAGGGGGAAGGTATATTAAGGGGGATCCTCAAAGAAGGGAGCCAAGGGCTTCGGATGAATCACCTCCTAGGGCAAGAATGAAAAGGGGGAGACAAACAAACACTACGAAGGGGAGTCTTTACCTCAAGCCGCATTCAGTCCTAGGAAAAACAAGGAAAAAGGGGCAAAAGGAAACCTACGGAAAAAAGGGCGTCTCGGGCATCCAGAGAAGAAGGTTAGGGGAAAAATCGCTCTGCCGCTAAAAAAAAATACTCCAAAAGTCTAGGGGGCGTGGGTTTAAACTTGGAAAGGGCGTCTCTCTAGGTCTAAAAGGAGGTCAGGAGTAAACCTCAAACACCCCCGAGAAGAAAGATATTAGAAAAGGAAAAGGAACCTTTCGGGTGAAGGAAACTAAAGGAAGAGGGATAACCAGAAGAGGAAACTCACAAAGGGGTGAAGAAACTGGTGAGGGAACAAAACACCTTATTCAATTGCTGTCCTGGTGAGGAAAGAAAGAGAAATGAAGACCCAGAGCCTGATGATCAAGGCCGGTGATCCTCTCTCAAAAAAAACTTAGAAAAAGAGAAAGAATAAATCAGGGGAAGGGACGCAAAATTGTCTTCCTGCGAGTTATCACCCGAAAGCAACATAAGGGGGGCCTGAAAATTGGGGTGCGGGACCCGTGTTTGTCGGGGGGGTCATCGAATAAGTCTGGGGGAAAGAGGAGAGATTAATGAGTATCATTCTTAAAAGCCTGGAGGCTAGGCTGACGCGCGGGGTTTCCGACTGGGCAGAGAAGCCTCAAGGAAGCCGTTCGAACAAGGGAGAACTGTCGAGAAGGACGTATGCGTTGGGCCGCAATGGGAAGGGAGAACGCACGGCAGCCGCAGTTATCGTTGGAACGACGACACCGCGGCGCAAGGGAAAAGGTCGGAAAAAGAGAAAGGGGGGTTGAAAGAGGCGGCTTGCCCACCAGGAGGGGCGGTACGGGGATCAAGGACTTGGCCCGAGGGCGGAAATCCCTCGCCTCCCTTGCAGGAAGCTTCGAGGCGTAAACTAACCCGGAATAGCAAGAGAAAAAACGCTCTAAAAAAGCTTCCATAGACAAAGAATGAAAAACCACCGGAAAAAGGGACTGGCTAGAAACGGAGACGAGATCGAGCGAAGGACCGGCGTAATAGTATCCCTTATGGCAGGCGAAGAGACCTCTTCAATCACGCTGGAGACAAGGGAGACTCACAGAAGGAAATTGGAAAGGGGGAGAAGCAAACCTTGCACCTACAAGTGGACGATGAGGCTCGAAGGGGGTAAGTGTCATCACAGCTCCTTTCCAGCCAATCAGCTGAGTGCGGGGATAGAAGGCCTGTCATCCGGGGAAAGAATAGATAGGGAGGGAGGTGAGAAGAAAGAATGCCGTACTACCTACTTTCGGGTCGAGCAGCACCGAAAAAAAAAAAGATTCAGGATCTCCAAAGAGTGAAGTGGGTCACACTTGAAAGAGCACCCCGTTGGAACGATTCTGAAATCGTGGAAAGGGGGCTCCTCAGGAAAAAAAAAAGCTACGTCAGAATACACTGCCGCGGAAAATATAGTTGGAAAATCCTTCATGGGGCCTCAAAAAAACTTCAGCAGGCTGCGACGGAGAGGGTGGGGCTATAGCCAGGAAAACCACGGAGTGGGAAGACCAAAGCAAAAAAAAAGTCGGGGCGAGACCGGACAAGTCGAGCAGATAATGGTCTGGGTCTCCAAGGTACACCAGCTGTCTGAGGAAAAGGAACCTCGGGGAAAAAAAAAAGGGGGGAAGCCATAAGTAGCGCAAGGAATGAAAAATTTGTTCAGAACATCCCACGCGATAAGCGATCGGAGAGAGCGCGAGTCATCAGCCTTTTGACAGGAAACCAACCAGCCCGCTTCGTTTTACGCATCGGTGGAGCGGCGCAGAGGTGAGCGGAGGAAAAAGGGGGGGGCGCCAAGAGAAGACAAAAACAGGACCAGGCACGTCAGCACGTCCAGGATGCGGAGCCACCGAAGGCTCTGGACGCGATAAAAAAAAAAGAAAAAAACAAAAAACCCAACAAAACAAAACAAAAAACAAGGGGGACTTAGGTTTCCGGCGGGCCCAAAGACGTCAGTTTTTTTGGAAGGGATCTCAGGGAGAGAAGGTTACCGACGAGGGGGCGAACCTGATAGGAGCTCCTCAAAAAGAGGGGGGAGGACTCCGGATCGGGTTCCTCGAACGGGAAAGACGGATCGCGCGACTAGCTTTTTCCCGGAAAGCCCTCTCCCTCATCAGGACCACGATCTCTATCAAAAGAACTCACTAAGGAAGGGGGGGAAGCGCGTCAAAGTGAACGGGATCCGAAAAAAAGAAGACTCGTACTTGAATCAGTCATCTGAATATATCTCTCTACAACAACAAAGTGATATCGGACTGAACTGATTCCCGTACGACGCTTTTCGTATACCGGATTCACCGAGGAAAGCCTCGCGGTAAAGTTTAAGCGGGGGATAGGGGAGAGTCTGAATCTTCAGCGGCATCTGGCAAAGGGAAGGGTAACGGTCCGATCCCCTTCGAAAACCTTGTCCGCTCAATTTCCCCGCGGAGCAGAAGAGAAGAGAAGAGGCGCAGGGAAAGAGATGGAGATGAGGAAAAAATTATACGCCGTGGGACGAACCGAAAAGCTATAGCGTCATGGAGCGGGTGTGCTTCTCTCTCGGGGAGGTCTGGCCGCAGAGTAGAGGAAAGGCTCTGATATCAACAGGAGAATAAAGCAGAAGAACCCGCTCAGGGGAACTATCTGCCGGACGTCTAAGGTCAAACGGAAGGAGCTGAGAAAAAGAGATGAGGGAAAGGAAAGAGGGGGAACTACAGGAACTTTACTTATGTAAGAATTCTGCTTACTAGGGGTGGGCCTGGCAATAAAGGATGGTGGGAAAGAAAGAAAAGAGCGAATGGGGGAAGATAGCCGAATCCAGGCTGACAATCCGTACATCAAGGGGGGGGAAGGGTGTCCATCGTCGCCACCGCTCAGAAGCCGCCATGATGACTGTGGGGCATCCAAAATAAAGGAGGAGGGGGTGACAAAAGAACTCAGGATGTCTCTGGAGGTGAGACCAAGGATCCACAGGGGCAGGTGCTTCCAAGTGTTAACCCACCAGAAACTCAAGTGGAAAGGACAAGGTTTAGAGGGAATGGTATGCTCGACAGTACGGGGCGGCCTCAGGAGGAAAGAAAGGGCGGGCTGAGCCGGAGTAGTGCTCAAAATCAGGCTGATCGATTCCTGGGAAAGCCCATACTCTTATGCCTGGAAAGCGCCTGCTCAAAGGAGAAAGGGAGCGAAAAAGAGGGTGGCACGGGTGTGGGCTTGCTGTAGAAAGGAGAACCAAAGGCTACTACAAAGGGGTCAAACGACGGCCAATTTTTCGAAACTTTTGTCTACAGGGATCGACAAGGGAGTCAAGGTCTACCATCTCCGTACGGGTCGCCAGGAGGGGGAATCAATATCGTCGGCCTAATCGTCCGAGGTATCGGATACGGTGGGGTCTTGGGGGAAGAAAGGCTCAAAACCGAGAAACACGGGAAGAGCTGCTCAGCTACGGTTTTCGAGATGGGACACCGGGGACCGAGGGCTTCCTAAGGCGCCGAAGGGGGGAGCAGGAGGGTGCAATAAGGGATCCAGACTCTAACACAGGTTAGCGTTGCCGAGGGGAAAAAAGAAGGGATATAAAAACCTTCAAGTGGGGGCGCTTCATGCTTATCAATGTTCCCGCCGGGGTCTTAGAGTTGAAAAAAAAAGGGCCTTACTGGGGGGGGTCCTCCTCTTTAGGGAAAAGCCTCAGAGGGAAGGATCGAGACAAGGCTCGGCCACTTGGGGAGAAGCGTCAGCTCAGGGAGGAGGACTGGGAGGGGGAAGGAAGGTAAAAAGGGAGCGAAGCCTCGATCCATCCTTGTAAGGAAAGGGGGGAAAAAAGAGTTCAACGCTACTGGCAACATCTGGCATGGAAACTTTCCAAGATCAGAAAGTGGGACTTTCACGACAAGACTAAAGTGCCAAATGATGTCTTTCTTATACGTCGCAAGAAGCCCAAGCCCCTCAGGAGTTAATAAGGGATCTCTCAAAACAAAAAATATAAAAATTTTGGGGAAGGGATCAGTACGCGGCAGGGGTCTTACTGCGAGGTATCCCCCCGAAAGAGAGGGGGGACAGTAAGACATCGTAAACAATAAAGGTGGGCAGGGTGGTAAGAATTTCAGCTGCAAGTCAGGCTCAAGATTTTCGAATAATAGTCTATGAGCTACTCGGTGGGTTTCCCGAGAAAAGGGGGGGTCATACCGCAGGAGAGTCCTTCCGTTTCGCCAAGTGTGAAACCTAGCCTGGTCTGGAAGGGTATTGGAAGGGGGAAGTAGAAGAGGACAGAGAACGAAAACTCCTCATAAGAATGAGACGACCCTAAGCAGCTCCGTTACCACGTGTAATCCTGTCAATCGATTCGCCAGGGTGGTGATCTCTGGGAAGGGGACTGCGGGATAAATAGACCAATTTTGAAAGGGTCGCAAGGTTACAGTGTGGGCCCTATGGGGTTCTTCATCCTCGAGAGTCTCAAGAGTGAGTGAAGAGAGGAGATAAAACCCGTTAAGCGCAGAGAAAGAATTTGAGGGGAAGGGAAGAGGGACCTGAACAAACAGACAACCGTCTCCTGAAGGCTATCATGGTCTGCCCGAAAAGAATCGATCGAAAAAAACTAAAACGTAATAGGGAGGGAAGACAAAATTGCATATCTACACGTCCGAAGAAAGGTCGAAGAAGGAGGGGGAGAGACCCCTGGAATTCTGCAAATCCTCACTCCGAAGAACCGTTGGGTTGTCGATGAAGCTCGTCAGGTCATCGGAAGAAAGCAGAAAGCTCGGGGAATACCTTCCTCTATAAACATATCGCATAAGAAAGGAACAGAGCGAAGGTCACTGCTCTCCTTGCCGATAAAGGAGTTCCTCCGCACTTGGTCGAGACCACCTTCAGAACTCGAACAAAAGCGCCAGAAGTATAATAAAGGGAGTAAGAGGTACAAGGACAACTGGACGAGAGACGTCAGGTCTTGAGACATCAACGACTGGAACGACCCTGACCAGGGCAACTCTCTTTTGCGCTCAAGGGTCATTTGTCTCACAACCGTCAGCTCTTAGAAAGGAGAGAACGGGCAGGCCAAACCACTTCTATTCAAGGGGGAGAGGGGAACGAAACCCGGAAAGAAGGAGAGTCATATCGAGAGGGGCTTGGCTCGCCCGGACCACCAGCAGCCAAAGGAGGGGGAATTGAAGAGATATAGTCGTCTGACGAGAAGGAGGGGAAAAACTCATATGAGGGAAGAGAAAGAGAGACGAGGGAGCATCAGCTGTGTTAAAGGAGTTCTACCTCCAACAGCTCTGTTCAATCCGGCTCAGGGAAAGGGGTCGGGGGAGAAAAAAGAGACCTAATACGACCGCCTCGCGTTGAAAAAAAGTCCCCGAAAAAACCGGGGGGGGGGGGGCTGACCCGAAAGATCTTTCTTGCACCTTGTCTGCCTGGCCCACGAGAGAACTAAAAAAAGGTGGGTGAACTCTGGGGCGGCGAAAGGAGAAAAAAAAGAAGGCCGCGAAAGGGGAGCTTAAGGTGGGGGGATCGGACCGTGGTTCGGAGGGCCATAACGTATCTGCAGAAGCGTGTCGACGAGCGGTGAAAAAAAGACTGAAAACGCGGGGGGGAGTCCAACTATTTTGTGACAGCTGCGGCTACAGAAAACCGAAAAGGACAGAAAATCAGTTCAGGCAGTATTCGCTCTAGAGTCACAACAAATAGGAAAAAGAGGACGAATAAGAAGAGGTAGTGGCGGCGATGTCCGAGGAGGAAAGCCGCAAAAATAAAATCATGGAAGGGGGTAAAGAGGATGCGAGATCGTGGACATTCTGATGGGCCTGATGACGCGCAGTGGCTCTGAGGGGAAGGGAGGAAGGGGGACGAACCCCGTGAAGGAAAGAACCGTCAAAAAAAAGGGATAAAACTCGAAAAAGGAGAGAAGACGGAAGAAGTTCGCCCGCAAAAGTTCACACCGGCTGAATGGAGCGGGGGATCTAAGGGCACCACGAAACGTGGGAAAAAAATAACCGAAGGGGAAAGCCGATTGGCGGGCTCTCGAAAAGGCCTCACGTGATGTCAAGCTTCACCGGCGGTCATTCTTGGGAAAGATTGTGCCTATCCCCGCTACCCTACAAATCGCGCGAAAGACGCAACGATTCGAGCGGGGGGAGTCGACTCCAAAGAAACAATCTGCTTATCGAATGAGAGATCTATAATCAAGAAGAAAATATCGTGCTTGGGAACAAGCCTTCATCGTCACGGTACTACATGCTCAGAACTGTACGGAAAGAGACAAATTCTGACGGAAGGGAGGGGAAAGAGACCGAGGGGGGGTGACTTTCTACCACAAAGGGGAAGGAACTCAGAGGACGCCCGGCCGAGGGAGGAACCCTATAAACCTGGACATCTGCCTTTTGGTGCTCGTTGACAGGGATATCGTAAAAAGGCCGGGAGGGGGGAAGGGGACGGCGCAACGAGAGTTTAACTCCTGGACTCGAGGAGAGAAGGAGAGGGAGACCGAAATGACGTCTGCATAGGTTACTTGGGTCTCTTCCAATGTTTGACCCAGGAAACCTAGGGGAGAGAAGGAAAAAGCGCTTGGGCGAGAAGGTGTAAAGTCGGCCTCTAGTATTCAGCAAAATTCGAAAAAGAAAGGGGTGTCAGGAACATCGTCTATGAAAGGCAGGTCTCCCTCCCATAATCGGGGAACCGGCGGGAATGCTCGCCTAATGCAACAACGGGAAGGGCGCTGACGGATGCCGGGAGAAATAAGGGGAAACGCATTTTCAAACCTTTGTCTCCAGCGTGATACGCGGAAAGTATCCGGAGACTCTACATAAAAAGAGGGGAAAAGGGTCAGCTCGCTAGTCCGAAAGCCAGGGATCGCCGCTAAAGAGGATACTGTGGATTGATTACAGTCCGGCGATAAATCAAACGCGGAGCGGGCTTCGGGGATTTATAAATCCGGTCCAGTCCTGCAAAGAGCCGCAGAAAAGCCGAGGAAAATCAAAAACAGGGCAACGTCAATGGAACCGGGTCTCCGCAAGCTCTAATTGGCGGGCGGGCCAAGACCGCAGCAAGGGGGGATCCGAATGAAGAAAAGAAAGGAAGCCGTAAAATCCGATGGTAAGGGGTCTTCAAAAAAAAATCCAGGGGCCTTGCCGTGCGCAAGCCTCTGCGCCCTAGCAGGCAAGACCCTGGGAAAACCAGGACCTTCTCACATCTTGGAGACGACTCGGGGGGACGGAGTAGGGTCGTCCGTAATCGACTCACCCGCAGCATCCTCGAGCGCCGCTTTTACGAAAAATCCATGTTAAAAAAGGCTTCATGCTCCGGCCCCGAGCAACACCAGGGATTGGAAGTAAAATAAGGATTACTTCCAAGGGTTCTTGAAAGACGGTCGCTCAAAAAAGCACCCATTATCCTCGTCCTCCTTTAAAATCCGGGTATCTCTCAACCAAAGGAAAAAAGAGAAGGATAAGGGGGGGGAAAGGGAATCAGTTACGAGACTTGAAAGGCAAGAAGACTGCATCAGTTTAACTTACCCCTCATAACGAAACAATTTCGGGAAGACCCGGTTGTCCAGACAAAAATCACCCAGAGCGCGTCACAGCCATTGTCTGATGCGTCCTGGCGTAAAAGTCAACTCTCCGAAGGAGGAAGCGTGTAAAAGAAGAAAGAGCAAGCGAAAAATCGATCGCCGCCGTTCGGCGGATCAAAGAAAGAAAGGGCGAGGATGCACAAGGGTCGAGCGTGCAACCCAGGGCGCGGGCTCACGCCAAATCCTCAGGGTAGGGTGACTACCCGATAAAGAGAAGATGAGCGTCCTTCAAGGGTGGTGGAAATCAGGTGAGGAAAAAGAGAATTGATGCCGGATCCCAAAGGTTAACTTTCCCTAGTCGGTGTCACTCCCCGCGCAAAAAAAAAAGGACACAGGAAGAAACCCGGAAAAAAGGAGAGGAGCCTCGTGTTGCTCAACATCGAGGATGCAACCAAAAAGTACGAATCAAGCGGCCGACTAGCGAGGTCGTAAGCAAGAACCTGGCGACCGGCGAGGGGAACATAGCGAATTAACGCGGAGGATGACAGCGCTCGTCGCTGAAAAAAGTTGTAGTAGAAAGGCGGCATTAATAACGCCGAAATCACCCGTTCCACTGCGGAGGTCCCAGGAGGGAAAAGAGGGGCAGCGGTCCAGGCATTAGGGGCGGGGGAAAGAAGAAAAATCCGAGAGAAAAACTCTCTGCTCCTCGACAGAGAAAGGGTCTCGCTCGTCTTTCCGATAGAATTCCTCCGAAAAGGGGGAAAAAATCAGCAACGGAGAAAAGCGCAAGGAAAAGGGAACCGTATGATGGGGTTCAAAAAGGTGGACGGAAACGGCTTCGAGGGAAGGGGAGAAAAATGGAACAAGATCGCGACGGCAGTAATACCTCCTCGTCCGTCGTCATCGCGTTTGGCGCTAAAAAAAGGGTTCCTAAATCAAAAAGAGCGGTGGCGTGACGATGCCCTGAAAAACCACCTTAAAGGCGAAAGGGAAGTTTCGGCGTAAAGGAAGGCCGTCTGATCAAGCGAGAAAGGGTCTGGGGGAGCAGCACCATACGAAAAAAAAAAAAGCAGTCTGATCTGGCAATAAGGAACAGGTGACCGAAGGGGGGTTGAGACTCTCCACGCATATAGATACTTCTCGTATCTCGATCTCTCAAACTTCTATAGCTGTGGGAAGCCCACCGAGGTGAGCGGACTAAGGGGCTCGAGGGGTCTTTTTGGGAGATGAAAAAGAAAGGATAGAAGGCCTATCAACCACGTTCGGAAGACAGAAAAAACCCTAAAATGAAAAAAAGGGGGAACCGCTAAGTTCTTGCCGGTCCGGAAGGGCAACGCGGGTGAAAGCAGAAGGGCTTTGCGTGCGAACCGGGAAATATCTCTGCTCGCGCTCCTTCGGAGGAACAGTTGTACGGGGGCGGGGATCGGAAATTTCGTAAGAGACAGTGACCGAACGAGCGTTTTCCAAAACTCTCCGAAGACGAAGAATGACAGATTACTACAGGCATCTAGGGTCCCGGAATCCGCCGCCCGACTCGTACGGGGGGGGAAAGACAGTGTCAAGACGGACATATGGTTCTCTCAAGGAGTATGGGGAACGAAAAGGCTGGTCCAGGGACGCGTCGACGGCGGATGAAATCCAAGGAAAAAACTCAAGTAAGTGTACGGAATCTCAAGGAGGGCCATGATGGTCTTAGAATCTACGCTAGGGCGATCAGGGATGGAAAAGAAAAAAGAGAAAACAAAACATTTTCAGCTCAGGGGAAAAATCGACTCGGAGCGCGAGAAGAAAGCTAGAGCAGAAAAAAAAAGCGAGGGGGGGTCTTTGAAAGGAAAAAAAAAAATAGACAGATCGCCGTGGGGGGCCAGGCAAATCGATTTCAGCAAAAAGACGTAGCACTTTGCTGGGACCGCAATCTGTTGCAAGGGGGAATCTGGGGAAATAGGTTCGGGACAATGAAGAGACACGAGACATCAACGACCAAAAGACGCGCGGAGAACGTCTCACGAAGGGGTGAAACCGAGCGGCGGGAAGTAGCGTAACAAACAAGGGAGGGGAAATAAGAGGGCCTAGGGGGGGGAAAAGGGCGGACGCTTAACGCCTGTCAAAAAGAGTCTAGGAAAGATCAAGGGACGCGGAAAATTTCCTCTACGATTGGGTAACTTGACTACCAAAAGGACTATCTGGGAGCGCCTGGAAAAAAAAACGCCGAATCGCCCGAGGGAAGACGAAGGGGCCGTGGTGTGGCCCAGGGGTGCATGTTATAGCCGACCCACAACAAAAACTCTCGATCCTGAAGGAGCAGGTTTTGAAAAGAAAAAGGCAACTAGGGTGACGCCGAAGAAGTCAAAGGAAAGGAAAAGGAGACTTCGCAGCCGTCAACTTGTTTCTTCTTCCCCGTTAAACCCTTCAGAAAAAAGGGGGAGACTCGACTGGGGGAGCTTAAGAAGATATCGACCAGGTTCAAGGCCGGCCTCACGGATTAGGAGGCGAAACGGGAGAGGGGGGAGCGATCTGGCTCAGAATCAGGATATATGCCGTTATCCCAAACATAGAGGATGCCGGGGGGGAAAAAAAGATCTGAGTACCGTAGCCGCTATCCTCACCGCCACGCCGTGAAGCCTTGCGAGGGGGATACCGCCCTTCTAAAGGTGTCTCTACGACGGGAAAGGTGGAATTTTCTCCGCGTCGTCTTGAGAGGATCTACCAGGAAATTCAAGCACCGGAGAGGGTCGATATCAACGTCGGACACGTCCGGGGAAACGCGTATCCGGATACCGGTGGGGAAAGTGAAGGACAACTAAAAAAGAAGAGCAACAAAAGATCTCTTAAAGGGGGGACTAGAGGTTACCGGCCGAGGGGTCCTCCTCTAAACGTTTTCGCAAGAAAGGGGGAGGTCAGGAAAACCAAGCCTCTGGCAAGACAGGTCACGCCGGATCCGCGAAAATTTGCAAAAAAGCAACTGAAGTCGAGAGGCCACAATTCAAGGGGAGCCGAGGCCCCGGAGAGGCTTTTCAGAGGCGCATGGAATAAGACCTTACGGGGGGGCGAACCGACGCATTCGCCAGACACGCAGAAGCCTGATATCGCCAGGCGAGTTTCACACTTGGGGAGAACTTCTGGAAGAAGATGGCGCTACGAGACTCACCCAAGAAGGAGAGCCGGAATTTTAGAAAGCGCATCCCGCCAATCTTGCGAACTGTCGGAAGGTCATTCGGAGACTTCAAAAAAGGGATTTAGACTGGGGCTATAGGAGAATTGGAGAACCGGCGCGGGATGAGATCTCATTAATCCAATAGAGGAAGTCCTGTGAGAAGAAACTCGCAAAAAAAAAGGAGATGGAAGAGAGGAGACCCGGGATGGGAACAGGGAGAGGAGCAGGTCCTGAAATCGCCTGTTAATCACACCCCTCCGGCATCAGGGCGAATCCTCAACGGAAAAAAGGGTCGGCTCGGGTGTGGCCATCTGGTAAAAAGGTAAGGAGGAGTGGCAAATAACGTTTCTAAAAGAGCTCTCGAGGCTAGTATCTCGTTTCAGGTCCGCTACGTCCGATCGAACGCAAGAGGAGGGCACGTGTCGTGAAGAAACCGAGCCTGGCGAGATCGGAGGATCAGTGGGCAGATGTATTTGGACTGGTCGGGGCTGGGAAAAGAAAAAAAAAACATTACTTAGTTGTGGAAATAAATAGACCGCTTCAAAAGGGAAACCATCGGGATCAGAAGCAGCGCTAAAAGCAGGGGTGATCTCGTAAGGAACCAAAGGAGTGAAAAGAGCCAAGAGTAGAATTGCGCCACCCTTTACATTGACGGTTCACCTAGGAGGGGGGAAGTCATCCAGGCCAGAAAAAAGTCAGGACCCCAACCCGGGGGAAAAAAAAGGGAGCTCTCTGAGCAGCTACCTCCCTTTTTGCAACATCGCCGGAGAATCGAAGGGAAAAACAACCACCGCCGCGGCGGCTATAAAGGACGAGGAGCAAGACAGAATTTCGAACAGGGATCTGTGTAGAGGTAAGAAAAGGGAAGAAACGCGAGCACAAGGCAATCGGAAAGTAAAAAAGGGGAGTAGAAAAGAATCAAAAGCAGGAACCACGTTTCCCACGTCGGGGCGTAGGGGGGACGAGAAGTGTTCAGGAAAAGGTTAAAAGCATAAGCTTCTGGGCGGAAGAACAGATACGAGTAAGAACATCCGCTCAGCCACGAAACATTAAGCCGCGGCTCGAAAACCGCGAAGGCACCTTGGGAAGGCAGCCAACGGAAAAAACTGCCCAGAGTCAAAAAAAAGAGGGGAAACACGGAAAAACCAGGGGCGGAGGGGTCGGGCTCTCTAGAACACGATCGCGACGGCAGGAGGGGGACAAAGGCCGCGGCCGCGTCACATCTTTTGCGCTCCGGAGGATCAAAAGTACCTGTAGGGACGAGCGGGGGCGTACAGAGTAAGAAAAAAAGGGAGCCAAAAAACTAGGAGAGGGGGGAGAAAGGGATTTCGGCGAGAAAACGTAAAGGCAGAAAGATCGCGCGGGGTCTGACGTGAAGCAAAAGACATCAACAACCGTCAGCCATCGGGATATGAAAGGTCTGAGATGGTGGGTGCAAAAGCCGCCCCCGCCATATAAGCTATAGGGAGGGAGATCGCGGGGAGAGGGGGGAGAAGTCGAAGACACAGGTTGAAGACGTCGAAAAAGAAAAAAAGAAGACTATCGTGAGTCGGCCGTTAGGGGAAAGGGGGGGTGTAAGGAAGGAGAGGAACAAGCACAAGGCCCCTCAGAAGCCGGCCGCGTCATCACTAGAGCCGGACCGAAAAATCGATAGACCAAGCGTACAAGCGGGAAAAGGAAAGGGACCGGTGGACACGGCGATTCAGTGTGGTAAAAAAAGACATCAGAAGAGGGGGATTGCGACAGGGGACGCCGATAGACTGACTCGTCTCACTCTTCGAGGCCATGCAGGTTAATGGGGGGGAGAAGGGGATCTGACCGGGGGTCCTTTTCTCCATAAGATAAAAAAAAAAAGGGGGGGTTTCAACACAAGAAAAAATCTCCATACATGGACACGGAAGATCGAAACTAATTGGAAGGGGGGGGCGCTCTAAGCGCGATACCGAGAAAGAAACTCCGACTCGTAGGGAAAATTTCGCGGCAAGGAGAGAA
>Ga0179593_1819178_pt1 | contig 14463 bp, 19 predicted proteins | sample CZODoug2_1_08_16_FD_185931 | JGI IMG/M metagenome (GOLD analysis project Ga0179593, IMG submission 185931) | Vadose zone soil fungal communities from Angelo Coast Range Reserve, California, USA - CZODoug2_1_08_16fungal (PacBio error correction) | ecosystem: Environmental > Terrestrial > Soil >...
GGGTGGAAAGGAAGGGAGGGGGAGAAAGGTAGGCACGCGTACAACTTCGCCTATCTCTTCACTACCTCCTACCTCCATTGGACTGGAGGAGAGAAGGGGGGGAGAAAGGAGATGAATAGTAGCGTGGAAAGGGAGAAAAGGGGGGCCACGTCGGGTCCTTCGACATCCAAAAAACACCAACTGAAGGGGGGAAAAGAGGAAAAAAGGAGAGGGGGCGGCATTGCCGTGCCGCATTTCCTTTTGCTTCTCGACCGAGAAGGGGAGACATGCCCCTTAAAGCTGCCTTGCCGACCGAAATACTTCGCCGAGCACGGAGAGGGGGGAAAGGAAAAGGAGAAGAGGGAGCAGCCATCGATAGCGTGCAAAACCTGATCCGTATGTCTAGTCTCTGTTGCTATAAGAGGGGAAAAAAAGAAAAAAAGAAAAAAGGTCTTGCGATCGAGGGAAAGGAAAAAGGGGGAAAAAAAAGCCGAGACGTTTCTATCGCTGGACGGGAACAGTCCAAGCGGCACGTGAGAAGAAGGGAAAAAAGGGGAAGAAAGAAAGAACCGGAGGATTCTTCATGTGAAGAGAACTACCTTGTCAGGAGAGAGGGAAGAGGGAAAGAAGAAGAAAAGACCGTCCTCCGTCACACCTGTTCAAGGGAGAGTGCGTATTAAAACTCGACCTTCGAAGCAACGCAGAGGGGGGGAAGGAAGGAGGAAGAAAAAATTCCCCGAAGGGGAACGTCGTCACTATTCCTTCCGAGTCGAAAGGGAAAAAAAGAAGAGAGGCAGATCGCCACAACTTCTTCTCCTCGGGAAGCGGCTTCGACCTTCCCGTAAGTGCCACGGAACCTGGAAGGAAAAAAAAAAGGGGAATCGTAACGGAAGAAGCCCTGTCCGGTGAACGACTGGGAAAGAAGGAAAAAAAAAAGAACGGCGTCTGGGGAGCACATGGCGCAGCCCAACGAGGCCGAAGAAAGAAAAGAAAAAAAAAAGGCCCGAAAAGGGGCCCTCGCGGGAATAACGCTCTGGAGGAAGAAAAGGAGAGAGGGGGCCTTGACTTTTGGACATCCAATTGCGGGGGGAGAAGGGAAAAAAAGCGATCAACACAACAACGGATTATTATTAAAAATAGATATATAGTGCCCTGACTCTCTGGAGCCGAAGGGGGAAAAAGGGGAAGAAGAACAGGACTTCCAGATCTGGGTCGTGTATATCTTTTCTGAAGCGGGCGCCCGATCGGGCTAAAGAGAGGGGAAAGGGAAAAAAGAAGAGGCCGGATCTCGTCTGGCGTCCTTCGTTGGGGGGATGGCGCCATGTTTGATCCCAACTACGAAGGGAGAAGAAGAGAAAGTGTCGTCGTTCCAGTCGTTCCAAAGAACGGCCGTAGGCCGTTCCGACAGAGGGGGGGGGGGAAAAGGAAAAAAAAGGGAGAAAGGAAGAGAACGATTCGCCAGAAGTTTGTTCGATCGGACTTGTCTCCTGAGGGGAAAGAGGGAAAAAAAGAAGAGGAAATGCATCGGGACGTCCTGTTCCCCTCTGGTCATTTCTATCCCCGCGGGGGGCGTAGCCCCGCCGTGTGTAGGAGGGGGGAAAGGAAACTCCTCGACGGTACTGGAGTAACGTCCGTTCGGAGTCTTTCCATAGTTAAAGGCAGATCGCTGTCGACGAATCGGCCCACGGGAAAAGGGGAGGGGAAGAAAGGGTGAGGAAGCCTCTCGACGATTCTCCAACCCCCCTACAACCCGCCTTCTCACTTGAATTGGACTCTTTTTCCCGCTCAGCGGATAGAACGGATAGGGAGGTGGGGGGCAAAGCCTCGAGGGATGCGCTCCTCTATCTGCAGCGGCGGTCTGAAAAAAAAGGAAAAAGAGAAAAAGGGAGGGGGAAGCGGACATCCTGGATCATGTTGATCACGCTCTCGAGCTGCTCCTGGTCGCCGGTGCCTCCGCACGAGTTACTCGAAAAAGAGGGAAAAAGAAAGGGGGAGTAAGCGCTTCTTACCATGGCATGTCGACCCTGCGCACGACTCTGGAGGGGTCGAGACCGCCACAGACCTGAGAAAAAAGAGAAAAAAAAAAGAAAAGGGGAGAAGACGCCGACGTGAACATGCTCGTCATTGTTGCTACATCATGCGTCTAGAAATCGCGTCGTACTCGCGTACCGTCAGGGAGGAAGAAAAAGAAGGGAGAGACGTTGTCCTCTCCTCCTGTCGCACGACGTTAAGAATCGAATAAAGGGACGGCGGCCTCGTAGATCGGCAGGGGGGGAGGTAAAGGAAGGAAGAGTGAGACCGCTACTACTTCTCGTGCTCCCGACACGGCGATCTCTTGAGCCGCCTCTGAAGGGGAAAGGGAAGAAAAAAAGGATCGGCTCGCTCCGTAATCCACTCGGTCGATCGTCATTCGTTCAGCGCGAAAAACGACAGCGCGCGACTTTTAAGGAAGAAAGAAAAAAAAAAAAAAAAAGAAAAGATCCGGCCCGCGACTCCTTCTATCAGCTTTGAAATGACCTTAACGCGGTGAGCCACGAGGGGGAGGGAAAAAAAAAAAAAGGGGAAAAAAAAGGGGGAAGGCTCTCGGCTGTTTCTTGTCCATTGCCCATTGACCCTGTACAGCGATGCGCCAGCAGGTCGCGGCCAGCAAGGGGGGAAAAAAAGAAAAAAGGAAAAAACAATCGTGAAGTGCTCCCTCATCCTATTACTGGCTATGCTAAGGGCGGACGACTACATCATAAATGACCAGAGGGAGGGGGGAGCCGACGTAAGCGTGTCGCTGGATGAGAGGGGGAGAGGGGGGGGGGAGAGTCACCGTTCTATCGCATCGCGGAAAGGACTTCCTTTAAGCGCCGGTCGGGAAAGAAAAGAGAAAAAAAGGTCGAGTGTGCTATGCGAAGGAAACGCGTTGAGGGAAAGGGAAAAAAATAAGAGAAGGATTTCTCTAAGCTCGTCGTAAAAAAAACAAGAAAAAAGGGGAAAGGGGGGGGTGAATGCACCACTTGCCTCCTAATCCTAGCACCTTTCACGCTGTGAATCTGCGAAGCCCGATCGGCGCACTAGTCAGAGGAAAGAGGAGGAAGAAAAAGAGAGAGAAACAAACAACAAAAAAGAATGAGGAAAGAGAGAGATGTCAGGTAAAAAAAGGCGAAGGAAAATAAGAAGACTACGTGCGCGGTCTTGCTTCGCCGAGCAAGAGGGCACAGGGGGAAAAAAAGGGGAGGAAAACCAAAAGGAAAAAAGGGGGGAGAGCCGAGTGACGACGATCTGCGCTCCGAGACGAAGGGAGAGGGAGGAGGGGAGGGACAGGGCGCAATCGCACTCTACTGGCTGATGGTCGACGATAGACAAAGAAGATATGGGGAGGGGAAAAAGACCTTCGCCCTGGACTTCTTAACGAGCCGCGAATCGAGATTAAGGAGAGAAAACCGCAAGTGACGGAGGTCATTAGTTGATGGAGCTCGGAAAAAGAGCGCCGAAAAGGAACAGAGACTCCACGATTTGGTTTTCTATTATTCTCTGCTGCCGTGGAAGGAAAGGGGGAGGGAGGGAGGAAAAGGAAAGGGGGAAGGAGGGAGAAAAAAAAAGCGCTATGCTACCGTTTCTTGTCCCGGCTACGGGGAAGGAAGGAGGAAAGAAAGGGATAGTATGTAATTCACAGCTGTCTCGTAGGAGAAGGCGAGGAGAGGGAGGGGAGGGGTGGGGGTCCAGAGAAGTCCTCTTTATTCTCTTTGTTCTGGCCGATTGCCAAAGTCAGAGATGGAGATTGTCGTTTCTGCGCAGGAGAGGGGAAGAAGAGAATTTGCTCGAGCGCGACGAGCGCTTTTTACGGCACCTGCGCGGGCCAGAGAGGGAAAGAAAAGGGGAGGAGGGGGAAAGAAAAAAGGAGGAGGAGAGTCGCAAACTCCGGGAGGGGAGAAAAAAAAAGAGGCGTTCCGGCCATCCGCAAAAAGAGAGAACGAAGGAAAAAAATCCTCTTCTTGCTCCAGGTCGGCGGAGGACGAGAAGAGAGAGGGATAAAAAAAAAAAAAAAAAGAAGCGCGACGTACGCCTACTTACGCCTGCGATGAGCGTGGCGCCCGCGATGTCCTAAAAGGAAGGAAAAAAAGGGAAGAAAAGAGGGAGTCGACATCCATCCTACTCTTCTCTTTCTTCAGAGAAAGGAAGGGGGGCCGCAGTTCCTGTGGCGTCCTCGACCCCATATAAAAGAGGCACCCGGGAGAAAGGGAAAGGGAAAAAAGAGACTGCCGACCTAATACTTCTCCTATCACGTGAGTATGTCGAAGGAGAGAGGAGGAAAGGAAGAAAATGAAAAAGCGTGCTTCAACCTGATCCTGCTGTCGCTTTAAGGTTGACTAAGAAAGAGAAAGAAGCCTACGGTCTCTCCCGAATCCGCTCTCTGCCGCGTCTAGCCAGACCAAGCAAAGGAATGTCCCGCTTTCCTTTTTCCCCTCCCCTCCTCTAAAGAAGAATCGCCTGAGCGGAATCATTCTGCAATGCGCACGGCGAAAGGGGGGGGGGAGAATCGTCGTATACTAAGCAACGGAAAATAACAAGGGGGGGGGAGGAAAGGGGAAAAAGACCGTGGGCCTCTCTTCGACAGCGGATCGGAGAAGGGGGGGGGAGGAAGAAGGAAAGGGAGAAAAAGGGGGGGGGGAGGAGGGAAGCGAACGGCGAAGCAGCTCTCGGGGAGAGTGGGGGGGAAAGGGGGGGGGGGGGGAAGAGGGTCACGATGCCTTCCGCGTCGCTGCTAGCGGCCTGAAGAGAAGAGGGGGGAAAGAAAAAGAAAAAAAAAAAAATTCTGGCTCATCTTCTCCTCTTCCCCTTCTCACGTCGTGCTGCCACTGTCCCCAAAAACCCGGAATTTAGGAAGGAAATAAAAAGAGAGAGACACCTTCTTCCTTATTACGAGCGCATCTAGGACAGGGGAGGGGAAAAAAAAAAAAAGGGGGGAAGAGAGAATCCGCCGCTTCTTTCACATCCTTAGGGGAAAAAGGAGAAAAACCTTTCTCTCTTTCCTCCCCTCTTGAGGAGAAACGAACCCCGATCTGGAATGCATCGGCGGAGAGGGGGGAGTCAAGAAGAAAGGATCTGCACGGCGGCTAAAGAGAGGGGAAGGAAAAACAACGTAGGATTCGTAAAATATAATATCCGGCCTGACGCCAGGGAAAGGAAGGAAAAAAAGAGAAGGGGAAGGGGAAGGATTCCAGATCGGGTCCGTAGATCGGGTCCGGCCGTACGGGCGCAAAGCGGGCTTCAGAAGAGGAAAAAAAGAGGAGAGGAGGCGGCCTCGTTTGTCTGCGCCATGTTTATCCCCCCGACGCCGGGGAAAGAGAGCTAAGAGAAGAAGAAAAGGGAAAGGGGAAAGGGAGAGGCCGTTCCTAAATACGTGTTTTTCTTCATGTGTGCAAGGGGCCGAAAAGAGGGGAAAAAAGAAAAGGGGGAAGAAAGGAGACCTTCGTTACCTCTTATCCTTCATTCCTGCTCGCCGTCGACGCGAAAAGGGAAGCTTGAAAAGGGGGAAAAAAAGAAAGGAAAAAAAGAGGAGGGGGGATTCAGCAGTTTCGCTTACTCCTTCCATCTCTCTGACAGGTACTGGAGGAAGGAAAAGGGGGGGAAGAGGGGAAAGGGAGAAGGGGCGACGATCTGTCCCACGTTAGTTTCCGCGCCGCCAATGGAAGAATCAAGGGTGGGAGGGGGGGAGGGGAGAGGAGAAGATGTCTCCCCGTACCCTCCTCTCCACGTGCCCACTTGGAAGGGACTAAGAAAGAGAGGGAAAGAAAGGAAAGGGGGGTGAAAAGCCTCTGCGGGATTCGCTCCCTCTATGCATCGGAAGGGGGAGAGAAAGAAGGGAAGAGGAGTAGAGCCACAGCGACTCGCCTCCTGGATCAGGTTGAGCACGAAGAGAAGAAAATGAGGAAGAGGGGGGAGAAAGGAAAGACAAGGGCGCGCGAAGTAATTCGGGCGGCAGGCGATTAGGAAAAATGGGGGGGAAAAAAGGGAAAAAGAAAAAAAAAAAAAAGCAACAGGAACTTCTTCAACCCATTCCTTCCTCACCTACGATAAGAAAAGGAGGAAAGTCAGGGGAGAAAAAAGGGGAGGAAAATCCCTACGGCGCCACGCTCATCTCTTCTTAACTCTTCAATTACGTCCGCCGCATAGAAAGAGGGGGGGGGGGAAGGTGAGAAAGGAAGGGAAGGAGAAGAACTGGAGCACGACTGTAAGATCTTATTCGCTGCGGGCGTGCCTCGTAGATAGGAAAAAGGAATAGGAAAAGAAGAAAAAAGGGGGAGGGGCGAACCTCTACTAACTTTCTCCTTTCTCGCCGACACGGCGGGAAAGAAGGGGAGAGTACGAGGGGGAAAGAATAGGAAAAGAGGGAGAGGGAGAGGACCACTCGTCTATCGTTCCATTCTTTTCAAGATCTGAAAAAAAAAGGGGAGAGGAAAAGAGGCCCTGCTCGTGACCGAGCACGCCTTCTCTCCGTGAGCCGCGCTCCTCGAGAAGAGGGGGGAAAAAATGGAAGAGGGAAAAAAAAAAAAGAAGAGAGGGAAGGGGGGGGAAAGGTCGCTCTGCGCTTGGTTCTGCATTGCCCCTTGACCTTACGTTCTCGAAGAGGGAAGGGGAAAAAAAAAGGAAAAGGGGGGAAGGGGAAGAAAGAAGTCGACACCAATCGTGGAAGGCGCACGCATCTATTATTGGGGGGGGGGGGGGGGGGGGGGGGGGTTGGGGGGGGAGGAAGAGGGGTGCTACTACTCCATCACTACTTACCTCCTTCCTTGCGGGTGGGAGGAACTAAAAAAAGAAAAGAAAAAGGAAAGGGAGGAGAATCGCCTCCGTCTGTCCTTCCGTGTACGCCTCTTCACCATCAGACAGGAGGGGAGGGAGGGGAAGTGAAAAGAAAAGGGAAAAAGAAGGAGGGAGACTCGTCGTCACTCCGGCGAGAACGCCGCGTTTTCCCAGGGCACCTGGTTGGGGGGAAGGAAAAAAATGAAAGGAAAGAGGAGAAGAGGACCGCCTCGTCGCCCGTCTTCGGCGTACGGTCCTTCTGTATCGCCTGCGCTCCGAAACGAGCGAGGAGTGAAAAGCTCTAAAAAAAAAAGAGAAGAGAGAGGGGTCCTGAGCGCATGCTATCGACGGACGTCACAGAACGACGAGGGGAGGGGAAAGAGAAAAGGGAAGGGTTGCTGTTGGGAAAGGGAAAGGAAGGGGAAAGGGGGACAGGGGAAGACGCGCGTTTTCTCTTCCTATTTACTACCGAACTCGAGAAAGAGACTGGGGGGAAAAAGGGGGGAGGGGGGGGAAAAAAAGGGGAGGGTACTTTTCGTCAACTAACTCTACTGGCGGATGGTAGAAGAAAGGTCAAAAGAAAGGAAGAGAGGGGACGAGCCGTCTTAATCTCAACTCTCCTTCGGCGAAAAAAGAAAGGACGGGTACTTGGAGAAGGAGGGGGAAGAAGAGCATAGCCCTTCCTCTATTCTTTGCTCCTTCCAGGGGGGGGTCGAAGGAATTGCTCCTTCTTCCTGTACGGAGGCCCAGGGGGGGGAGGAAAAAAAGAAAGAAGGGGCAATTTCATAACCATCCTCATATCTACGACCGTGGGGGAAGGGGGAGGGGGAAAAAAGAAAGGGAGGAGAACGAACTCTTCTATCCCTCTTTATTTCCAATTCAAGTCTTCTCTATTATCTCTGCTCGAGCTCGTAGGAGAAGGGGGGCAAAGGTAAAAAAGAGGGGGAAAAAAAAAAAAGGAGAGCGCTTTCTTTCTGGCTGAAACGAATGGACGAAAAGGCGAGGAGAAGGAAAAAAAAGGAATTGGAACGAAAGTGCCTTGCGCAACGAGAAATGGAGGCATTTTGGGAAGAAGGAAATGCCCTCCCTTCTCCCACCAGGCCGTTAGGAAAAAAAGGAGGAGAAAGAAAATCCTCTTATCTCTATCTTCCCTGTCTTCTCCAGGACAGGAAGGGGACCAAAAAAAAACGACCAGTGCTGAGCCCTCCTTACTCCTATTACGTCGACCGCGATGAGAGGGGAGGGACTAGATGAAAAAAAGGGTCACGTCGGGCGTCTTCGACTCCATAAAGGAAGGGGAAGGAGGGGGAAAAGGAGGGAGGGGGGGGAAGCAGTTCTGTGGCGTCCCTCCGACCCCATCACAATGAAGAGACATAAAAAAAAAAAAGAAAAGGGGGAGAGGAGACGAAGCACGGCCCGTCTGTCTACGTACTCGTCCTGGAGGCAAAGGGGGAAAATCAGGAAAGGAAAAAAATAACCGTCTTCTAGTCTCTTTTGCGAGAGAAAAAGGAAGAAAACGCCGACCGTATCTCCGTCTCCTCTGCGATCGAGGAAGAAAATCACAAAAAAGGGGGGGAAAAAAAAAAAAAAAGGGGGGAAGTTTCGACTCTCTTGAGTCTTTAATCAGTCAAGGCGAACGGGTCGTTTGAGAACATCTTCGAGAGCGAGCAAAAAAAAAAAAGAAAAAGAAAAACGTGGGCCGATCGTCGACGCGAGCGGGGAATCCCAGAAGAAAAAAGAAAGGGGCGGCCGAGGTGGCAGGAGTACTCCTCTCAACTTCTAATCCCCGCGCCGGGAGAGAAAATTTAGGGAGGAGGGTGGAAAGAAAAGAAGGAATCACTATTTCATTTCCGAGGAGGAGAGAGGGAGGGAATCCAGAAAAAGGAAGAAAAAAGAGGAAAAAAGAAGGAAAAAAACCTTCTGAAAGAAGGCAGCATCCGTCTTCCTGCCTTCGACGTCGTTGGCCCGGAAACCTGCAGAAACGTAGTGGAGGGGAAAAAAAGGAAGGGGACAGGTGAAAGACTGGGAACTCCTACACCGGGAGGAAGGAGAAGGAAAAGAAAAGAAAAGAAGGGGGGGGAATAAACCTTTCTCTCCCAACTATTCCTCATACTAGTACAAAAAAGGGGTGAGGGGAAAAAGATCCTCGGGAAAGGAAGCAACCTTGTCTCTCGTTACTAAAGAGAGGTTCAAAAAAAAAGGAGAGGGACGGAGGAAAAGGGGGGGGGCCTTCCTTTGTACATCCCACTTCTCCCCGGCGGCCTCCACGAGAGGGGAACGAAAGGGAAAAGAAAGGAAGGGAAAAGAGAGAGAATCCGGCCTTACTCTCTGTTAAAGCCGCCGTGCAAGAAGGGGGGGGGCCAAAAAAAAAAAAAGGAAGAGGGGGAGAAGGGTACGGTGCTCCTATTCTTTCTTCCCTCGAGCAAGGTGGGGAGGGAAGAAGAGAGGGAGAAGGAAAGAAAAAAAGAAAGTAGATGCTCTCTTCTTACGTCAGCCAGGTTTCGGGCGTGTAAAGGAGGGAAATCACAAAAAAAAAAAAAGGAAGACTCCTACTTCTAATTCCGCGACGATGAGAAGAAAAAGGGGGGGGGAAAGAAAGAGAGGGGGGGGGGGGGGGAGACGGCTTCCTTCTACTCTTACTTCATCTTGACGCCGGGTGGAAAAGATGGGGGAGAAAAAAAGGGAAGAGGAAGGACGAAGGTTCGTCTTACTCCTTCCACTCTCTCTCCATGTACTGGAGGAAAGGAGGGGGGGTCTGGGAAGGGAAAAGGAAACTGTGTTCCGCTTCCTTTCCCCTCCTCCGGTTCTGGTAGTGATAAGAGGAGAAAAGAAAAGCCATGCGCACGTTGTCCCGCCTTGTACTGCTTCAAGATAAAGAGGAGGAATCGGGGGGGGAAAAGAAGAAGAGAGGGAAGGGTGTTTTGTTTTTGTTTTTTGGGGGGGGGGGGTGGGGGGAGGGTCACCTCGAAGGGAGTTCAAAGGAAAGCTCGAGTAGAGCAACATCTACTCCTACCTCCTGGATCAGGTGGGGAAAAGAGAGGACAGACGGTCCTCCATCTATTACTTCTACTACGCACGTGAGAGGGGGACGAAGGAAGAAAGAGAAAAAAGCAACACTCTGTAGATGTGGTCTCATACTTCCCACATGACCTGCGGGAAAAAAAGGAAAATTAAAGGAAAAGGAAAAAAGGGGGGGAAAAGAAAGAAGTGAACATGCTCTTCATTTTTTCGACCACTCAGCGGCGAAAGAGAAAGAAGGGAAAAAAGAAAAAAAGGGAGGGAGGCCGTCGTGGCCGAGATCGGCGACCGTTTCCGCGAAAAAAGGGGAGGAGAGAAAGGGGAGGGTGGCCGAACTCCTTTTTATCCCCGTTAGGGGGAAAGGATGGAAGGGAGAGAGGGGGGAGAAGCCTCTTCGTCAATCCACTCTTTACTATTCAGGTTGCAAAGGGACGGAGGGAAAGAGGCGAGAACGACGCGGTCGCGAACTTGTAGGCCATCTCCCTACCGGCGCGAAAGAGGGAAGGCTCGGAAAAAGAAAAAAAGGGAGGACTAGCGGGATTCCGACTGCGGTCGTGCCGCCGTCCGGAGAAGGAGGGGGAGAGGGAAGAGAAAAAAAAGGAAGGGAGAGGTCGCCAGCAGGTCGCGCCAGCCCTGCCGACGTAACTGCAGCAGAGAACCGGAGGGAAAAAGAGGGGGGACGGGGAAAAAAAAAAGAAAAGAAACTCCATCACTACTTACCTCCTTCACTTTCTTTTTTGCTCCTTACCGGAAAGCGTGAGAAAAAGAGAGGGGAGAAAGAAGAGAGCATGACGTACTCCTCGTCTACCATCCGCCCTTCTATTGCGAAGTGGGGAGGAAGACCAGGGAGGGAAAAGGGAGGTCGATGCTGTCGTCACTCTTCTAGAACCCTGCTTTTTGCCACGGGCAACCTGGTGGGGGGAAAAAAAAAAAACGGAAAAAAAAGAAAGAGGGAGAAGTGAAGTAAGGCGTACGGGTCCGTCCATCTGCCTGCGCTCCACCGAGCGAGCCGGTGGACGACAGAGAGAGAAAAAAAAAAGAAGGAAAAGCTCGCTCGTCCGGAGCGGCATGCGATTCGACGGAAGGATTGGGGGGGGGAAGAAGGAAGCACAGCGTGCCAGGTTGCCGGCTTCTGCCGGCAAAAAAAAAAAAAAGGGGGGGGGGCCATGGGCAAACGCGGCGTTTTTCTCGCCGAGTGACTACCGATCTCGGAGGAAAAAGGAGGGGAAGGACTACACCGCGGGTACGGGCGTCAATTCGCACGACGGAAGGAAAAAGGAAAAGAGGGGGAACTTCGCGGAGGCGATTCTCTCCCGGACGTCTGTAGAGCCGAGGGAAAAAAGGGGGAAAACAGTAAAAAAGGAAAAAAGGGAGGGAGGTCGTCGGCACCCTATTCTCTCCTTCATCATGCGTAAGAAATGAACCGAGGGAAAAAAGTTAAGTCTCAATTTCTTTCCTCTACCTTCTGGAGATAAGGGGAGGGTAAGGAAGGACAAGGAGATGGGGGAGAGAAAGCGGACGACGTCCCCTCCTTACGCGTCTTCCCGCCCTCGTCTTTCCCGCGTACTGTCGAAGAGAGGGGATAGGTCACGAGCATGGCCTCTTATCTCGGGTACTGCCAGAGGGAAAAAGGGAAAGGGAGGCAGGAGCTGACTACTTTACGATCGCCGATTTGCTCGGAGCGAGAAGAAGAGGAGGAGTGAAAGAAAAAGGAAAAAAGAAAAAAGAGGAGTCGCACCGTGGTCGCGATCACTTAGAATTTCTTCGCGGTCGCAAGAGGAAAACGCACGGGTAAGAAAGGAAAAGAACGCCTACATGCCTATCTACTATGCAGCGCTGGAGAGAGGGGGAGAGGAAAGGGAGAGAAAAAGGAGCCCGTATCTCGTCACGACGCCGACCTCCATTGGACTGATAGAGAAGGTACGAAGAAAAGGAAGGAAAAGAAATAACGAAGCATGTTCACTCTTTTCTTCCGTTTTTTTGAGAGAAAAAGAAAAAAAAAAGAAAACTGGGTGCCGCATTTCCTGTGGCCAGTCTCGACCCCCATCTACATAAGTAAGTGGGGGAGAGGGTAAGGAGAAAGGGAAGAGTCTCCGATCACCGTAGGAAGGGGGGAAAGGAGAAAGAGGATTCACTCTATAGCTTTTCTCAACCTTATCCCGGTATGTCGAAAAAGTGAAAAAAAAAGGTGGGAAAGAAAAGAACACGACGGAGAGACCTTCCTCTTCTATCTGGGGAGTGAAGAGAAGAAAAAGGGATTCAACACGGTCCTTGTTCCACTACAAAGAAGAGGAAAGGGAGAGGAATCCTTGAGCGGGAAGAAGTAAAAAGGAGGAAAGGGGCGCAGTCTTTTCTTTTATACATCTTCTTATAGCGAAGAAGAAGAGCAAAACAGAAGAGGGTTGGCGCGGCCCTACCTTTTTTCCCTACGTCGACAGCGATAGAAAGAAATAAAGCACACGAACGACGTCCCTCCATTAGCCTGTCGAGCGGAGTGGGAAAGGTACGGAGGAAAGGAAGAGGGAGAGAACTTCCCTAGTGGAACATTCCCCTTAACAGATGAATTAAGGAAAAAGGAAAGGACCGGCGCAGACTACGAGTTTCATAATAGCAAGCTCTTAGATAGGGAAAAAAATGAGAAAAATCGCGGCCTTCGAACTTCGGAAAGGCCAAGGAAACGGAAGAAAAAAAGGGGGGGGGAAGGGAAGAAAAAAATGCTGACGGAAGAAAGAAAGCTACGGAAGAAAAGGAAAAAAGAGGACGCAAGAAGATATCTCTTCCTCTTCTTTCATCATCCTGCCGCGTATGAAAGGGGGGATCCTAGGAAAAAAAGGGGCTCCCCTTCCTTCTACGCCTATCTACTAAGAGGAGAAGAAAAGTGAGGCACCGCCGGCTCCCCGAGAGTAAGGAGGGAGAGGAAAAAAACCAAAAGGGAGAAAAGGGGGGGAACGTGTACGAATTTTATTTCCACGTAAGCCCATCTCAGAAGAGGCGGAAGGGTCGAGGAAAAAAAAGGAAAGCGAGAAACGGTGGCGCCGACTCGCTGATGCTGCCCGACGCGGCGGATAGAAGAAAATCGGGGAAAGAAAGGGAGAAGGAGGAGTACGCAGCCAGTTTTCTGTCTTTCGCATTCGTTAACCGAAGGGGGGGGGAAGGGGTGCAAAGAAAAAGGGGGGGGAATAAGAACGTCGAAGGCCGCGACGAATTCTCCCTAAGTTGTGGCGATCGTAAGAGCGGCTGAAGGAGGGGGCAAAAAAGGCGGGCCGGAGGACGCGGAATTCATCGTGAGCCTGTTTTGCACACCGCGGGGAAAAGGGGAAAAGAAAAGTAGAAAAAGAAAGAAAAGAGGAAGAGCTCGACAGGTAGCTGTAGGACTTCGTTCTGACGCTTCCAGATGGATGGAAGGAGGGGGGAGGAAAAAAAAAAAGGAAGGCCTCCTCTGTTTCTGGTCGTTGCTAGCTCTCGAGGAAAGAAAGAAAGGGGAGAATGCCTTCCCTGCTCCAGCTATATAACTTCGCGGAGGGGGGAGGGAAAGGAGGGGAGGAGGTCTATCCTTCTTCTTTCTTTTATCCCTCTCGCTGTAAAAACAACAGAGAAAAGAATCTCGATCTTCTTCCTTCTTCTCCTTTTGCCTCCACAAGCGAGTAAAAGGAGAAAAAAAAAATTAAAAAAAAAAAGGAAAAGGAAAGGCCTTCGACCAGGGTCCTTTCTCCCCTTCCACGACGACTGTAGGGGGGGGAACTCAAAAAAAAAGAAAAAAAAAGGAAAAAGACGAGAAGCACGCGAAAATCGTCGGAATTGGATTTCGCAAGACGCCCGACGTAAAGCGAGGAAGGAAATACAGCCAGAAAAAAAAGGAGAAAGATCAGTCCATGGGGTCGGCTTCGTGTTCCGAGATCGGCGACGGGGGGAAAAGAAAAGGGACAAAAGAGGGGGGAGAGAGGGGATGGCCGAAGCCTTGTTTAGCCCGTTCGGGCCGAGGTGAACAGGGAGAAAAAGGAGGAAGAAGTCTAGGGGGAAAAGAGGGGAAGAGAAGGTGGCCCGTACAGCTCTCGTCTCGCTCGAGCCACGGTAGGGAGGGAAGAAGTGTGAGGCCATCGTCATCCCCTCTCTTCAAGAGGCCCCTGCTCTTTAACCGGAAAGGAAAAGGAAAAAAAACAGAGAAAAAAAAAAAAAAATGAGAAGAAGAAAACGTCCTGGACTTCTTCTCTTTCTCTCCCTTTCTCTCTTCGTCTTGTTTACTGAAAGGAAAAAGAAATGTAAGGAAGGGGAAAGGGGAAGGAAAGGAAAAGAGCAATCCTTCTACACCCTCTTGGAATGCTCCCGCATAGATGAAAGGAAGGAAATGGAAAAAAAAGAAAGGGGGAGTTGCTGCGCCTACGTGAATCTTTCTCTTCGCGGCTCTTACGACGTCACAGGGAGGAAAGAGGGGGGGGAAAGACAGAAAGAAGAAGGGAGGGCGGAGGGCCAAAGTACCCGCTTTGAGTTCAGCTTCGAACGCCGCGACTATCCGCGCGCGTGAGAGGGAAGAGAGGAAGAAACTTTGCAGGGGGGGGAAAAATTGACACGCCGTAATTCCTATCAAACCTTTTCCCTCCTGTGAGGATAGGAGGGGGAAAAAAAAAAAGAAAATTCCAGAAAAAGGAAAAAAAAAGACAGAAGATGAGCGTGGACGAC
>Ga0179593_1342463_pt1 | contig 14462 bp, 19 predicted proteins | sample CZODoug2_1_08_16_FD_185931 | JGI IMG/M metagenome (GOLD analysis project Ga0179593, IMG submission 185931) | Vadose zone soil fungal communities from Angelo Coast Range Reserve, California, USA - CZODoug2_1_08_16fungal (PacBio error correction) | ecosystem: Environmental > Terrestrial > Soil >...
AAGAAGAAGACGACAAGTCTTTGGAATAGAAAAGAACCGAGGGGAGGAAGGGGTATCCGTCAGGTTGGAAAATCCATGGGAATGAGTCGTGAGGGGCTGACCATTTATATTCGGACGTGTAAGTCCTGAAGAGTAAGGGGCATTGAAATCTAAGACTGAAGAGGACCCCAATGAACTGGATGGCACCGGGCCCATGGTTGGGAAGAGCAGACTGAACGACGCTTGAGGTAAAATATGCATCGCTGCGAACATAAAAGCAGGGATAGAATGGGGGGCAAGTAGCGAAGGATACGGGGTTAAAAAGAAAGCTTGGGCTAAGGAATGAGATGTCGTACAGACATACTGTTGACGGTACATCGCGCTCAAACGCGAAAAAGTAAAAGAGAGGGCGTGGTAAGACTTCTGGTTCCTGGAAGTAATCAGTGATAGGACTCAGAGTGACCGGAAAGGTTCGGTACGTAAAGAACCGGACGCGGGGCTACGATCCGGATAAATAAATAAGGGTGGGCAGATGTGGGGGCGGTTCCTGATTGAGGGTGGAAAAAAAAGAGAAAACGAGAGGAGAGCCAAAAAACATCTTCATAACTCACAATCGTTCACATCTTGGTCAAAAAAAGAGACGAGCAGAAGGGGGGGGGGGGACTGGACAAAAGGCGTCCCAAAGCTTGGTAGGCCGCTGAAAAAGGAGGGGGGGGGATTTCAGAACGTGAAGAAAGAGAAGGCAAGTGGAGAATCTTACAGAAGCTTACACTGATCAATATGAAGGAGCTACGCGAACGAAACAAGATTGGGGGGGTTGAATCAGTAATGTAGGGCTATTCAAGATCGCCGTAGAGCAAGTTAAGGAAAAGCGCTTCGGATGGAACATCCTTGGGTAAAGCAAATAGTGGAGATGAAAAAATAAGGTTCACGCTTTTGCGAGTAAAAGGGCAGGAAAAAAGCCTAGAGGGAGAAGGAATAGAAGACAACACCCGCGGTCAACCAGCATAGAAATGCTGTGCCTTGGGAAATATTTGAAACAATTTGTGGATATAGAGGACAGGAGGAAAAGGGGGGGGGGGATGTTGGGGCTGGGAAGGGGAAGACAGAGTGGTCATGTCATCACTGTGAAGTGGGGCTGGATAATCAATTGGGTACAAAGCGTAAGCCGAATCCAACCCTCAAAAGAAAGGGAGACACCCAAGTGCCAAGTGGTTTCAGGGAAACGGAGGAAACGCAAAGGGGAGGCTAACAAGAGAGAAGTTTTGCGGGCAGAAATAAACACGCAAGGGGAACAAGCCAGGACCGTTGAATGGGTTGCAACACCTAAGAGAGACAGTGGGTGTCTTGCATGCGCAGGGTAAAAATAAGGGGAAAGAAGGCGATCTGATTATGACAAGGGGGAGGGCAAACTAGCCGGATAAACAATAACCGAGGAGCAAGTCTTCGCGCCGAGTATGTACCCTACCTTCACGAGGAGGGATACAGGAATAATCGCCTTCTGGAAAGACACAAGGGGAAAAAAGTGAGGAGGGAGAAGGGATAGGCCGGAAATTTAATAAGAAAAGCCTACGAAGGACGTGGGATAAAAGGGAGAAGGGTGTATCCACGTCATCGGGTAACTACTCTCTCCGATGCGCACAGAGAGACAAACGGCATTGTATGACTTTCTCACGAGGAAGGCGCTCAAAGATGTAATAAAGGCAAACTTGAGGGGAGGGACATGAATATATCAACATTGGACGGAAGGAAAAAGGCTATCACAAAACAAACGACAAACAGGCACGCAAAAGGGGGAACCGTCAAGGGCGGAGAAACGCGGACGGGTGCAACAAATTTGGCGGTGTACGCTGTGAGTATAAACTGCAAGAGTAAGAAAAGGGAACGAGTAGTACCAAAATCCTGACTCGGATAGCTGACTGGGTGCCTTCGGGCTTGCCTTAGAAGATCCTCCCTCAACAACATCTAAGTTGTTACAAAGAAGCTGGGACACCATTCTACTAATACTTGACCGAGAACGAAAACGATGCAAAAACTGCCCAAACTGGTCTACCGAACAAGAGCGATAAAGAGGCTCTCAAAACCGGTTCAAGGGAGGGCCGAGAAAAAAGGCGCTCAGTTCCCCATCCCGGTGCAGTGCGTCCAGAAGGGAACGTTTGACCGCATTTGGTCATTATTAAAGCGTCGGGTAATGCCCGGCGCCACAGGGGTGGGAGGTGTCGCGTGGGGTGGGGGGGGGGGGGGACGTTTTGTGGGTGGGCGGTGGGTGTTCTTGTGTGGTAGGTGGAAACAGGTCGGGTGAAGGATCAGGGCACATCAAAAGGAGGAGACGGCGTGGGGGGGGGGTCGCTGCTCTGGGGAGCAGCCTCCAAAGCGGGGCAAAGTGCCGGGGAGAGAAAGAGAAGGAGAAACGGAGGGTCACATAGATATATGAAGTGGGGAGGGGCAAATTCGGACGGGAGGTTGTGCCCCTCCGACGTGGGTTCGGACGGGAAATGGGGTTTGGTTCCAGGGGCAAAATTCCAAGAATCGCCGTAAGAACCTTGCACTCAAAAAAGGAGGCGATAGGAAAGTACGTTTCGGGGGGAACAGGTCGTTGTTTGTGCGAATATACTTCCTAACTACTTGATAAAATAGGAGCCTGTCAACAAGGAAGGGGCAATTACTTCCGAGGTATCGGACAAAGGATATGAATAAAGAAACGGAAGAGGTAGAGTGTCAATGGATTAAAGTACGGGCGCAAATAGAGGGGGACTTCAATAGAAGATGTGAACCGGGATGTCAGCCAGACGGAGTGATGTCCAGAAAGAAGGGCAAAAAAAATAGCCAAAAACAGCAAAAGACAAAAAAACCATTACTTAAGAATATGAAGCATTCCTAGCAGAAAAAAATAAAACGTGCCCGCTGATAAGGTGAGAAAGATTCCAAAACGGGTAAAAAAATCACGAAAGGATGATAAAAGGGAAGACGAAAAAACGCATGCCACAGTGATGCTAGAGGGAAGGTCAGGGGAAATAGGCGGGGAAAATCTTTGGGATCAAATCAAAGACACATCGTGAAGAAGTAAATATTCCAAGCCATAGACGGGGAAACAGAAAAGGCTGATGAATGACGACACGCAATTATTAAGTAAAGTAAGAGATCCGATATCCAAGAACGTAGTTTTCCACGCCGACCTGTTATCTGGGGGCGGATCCAAGAGGGACGGGTTGCGGCTGTAGCCTAATCTCTTAACTAGGCAGGACCCTGAAATCTCGGCTGCGCTGGCCAAGAGGAGGTCAGGAGGATTTGGGGATAAAATTGTTTTCAGATGTTGGACAATCAACCGGGTGAGCGGCACTGTTTTTTGCGTGTGAAAGGCATGATGAATATGATGCAGAATGGTTGGGGGGAGTCGGGGGGAATGCATGGGTGATGTTTGGGAACCTTTAGGGAGGGCTGGTATGCTAATAAGTAACTTATTACCATTAGGGTGGGAAAAGTGGGGTCGCCCTGTCGGGTGCCGGTCATGAGGACTTCATCCTCTTTCGGAGAATAGCCATCGTTATACATTCTCCATTTCTGTTCTCCCCCTTTGGCGCCTCGTGCACGAAACTATTCCTATCAATTCGGATGTATGACGTGAGAGTGGACTGCTGGCAAGCTGACACTTAGCGCTCTGTACAGGAGAATAGGCGACCAACAATTCTTCCCGGCCAATCAAATACCTCCAGCTACGACTGAGCTCAGGGCGTACACGAAGGACTTATAGAACTGGGAGGGGGACCGCGAAAAAATAAAAACTCATATAATTTCAACAATCTTTCAAACAATAGACAGAGAGTGACGGATATATATTATGGTCCTCCGTTCAGCGATTGAAGCACAGGAAAACAAAAAGTTTGGAGGCTGGAGAAAAAAAAAAGCGAAGGATGCAGGGGTGGGTGAGACCCTCGAAAGATTCAAAAGGCTTTCAGAAAGGAGGGAGAAGAAAGCAAAGAATGCAATCTACCGAAATAAAAAAGAATACTCAGTGGAAAAAGGGAGAAAAAAAAAGGAAAAAGGATGGACGTGTGAATGGGAGTACCGTGAATTGTGAACTTGATCCTCTAGGACTAAATACCAATAGGTTTTCCTCCGGATATCAGGAAGGAGTGACCGGGCAGCATGGCATTGCGATGTGAAGTCTTAAAGGCCTGCGGGGCAGGAAAACAGACGATTTTGGGGGTGAGGGAAGGGTTGATACCTAAAAAGCAATAAGGAATTCAATCGAGTAGAATTATGTTGGAGTCCATTTGTGGTCAGCAAGGGGGGAGCCGTGGACGGAGGGACACTTCAGGGGGAGTTGGTGGTCTGTTTGGAGACAAGGGGAGCGATTCATGAGAAAAAGTTGAAACATTTCAGAAAGCGAGGAGAAGAATAGGCAGGTTGTAGGGAAGGGAGAGGGGAAGGGGTGGGAGGTACCGAAAGAGACTGTCTGACCACAAAGGCCAGGGAGCGGGAACTCCTTGCCGCATGGGAAAGATGTGGTTTCAGGAATGAAAGGAGATTATGCTAGCCGCAAGTTGGAACTGAATTGATCAGAAGGGCAAGGAGGAAAAGACGACGGGAGGACATTTACTGGGGGGGGTACTTGCTCGGAGGGGAAAGCCGAGGTGACCGGAGAGAGGAAGCTAAGTGGCCCCCTGGCATACAAGCCGGGATAAAAAAGTGATTCTTGGCCCCGGACTTCTTGACCGGCGATGAATGAAAAGGAGAGGTATTGACTGGAAACCCCCTGGCGGGTGCGGCCGGGGAAGGGGAATGAAAGAACAGGTCGAACATGGGGTACTTAAAATAAAGTTTGGGGGAGGTATCTAACTGAAACTTCATGGACCTTTCATTCCTTTATGAGGAGGGGCAAACGTCTTGGGAGGGTAGAGTCTCCACAAAGAAGATGTACCCGGAAAGCCTGATCAGGGGGGTACCAAGAGACTGGAAAAAAGAGCAGACTCTTCAATTACACGACCAAAAATTCCCGAAGGAGAGATGCTTCCATATCTATACCCGGGGGGTTAAAAAAATCTTGTGAACATCCTTGTTCCCGAACACATCAGGGATTTAGAAAGATGGGGTCTGCGATTTCACAGCGGCAACGCATTCTCATAGGCGCCGCCGACCTGAGAGGAATTTATAGATTTGGGGGGAAAAGGGTGGGACAATCTCGGGAAGTTGGGCACAGAAAAAAAGCTTGGGGGGGTTAAGTCCTCTTGGGCACCTTTTGAATTTCATATTCCTGGAAAGGAAAAGAACAAACGATGTGGGGGTTGGAGTCGCTCGTAATCAAGAAACATCGGCTTCAATTAGGGAGGGAAGGAGGAGGGACAAGAGGACTGCCACTGCATATGAGTTCAGTATTCAAAGTCAAAAGAAGATAACACTTCTTCAAGCTCTGAGACAAACTGGTCGTGTACACCATCAAACAAAACCGGAGGGAAGGGGTCGCGCTGGGGCTTCCCATCGTGCATTTCCTTGAGCGGATTCGTCGAGTTGAAAAAAAGACTGCCCTTCTCAGGTCGCGAAGAAAAAGAAAAATTCCCAGATTGTTGAGATCGAATAATCAGTTGGAAAAGGAAGCAGATTGGTGGGGGAGCAGTTCTTCGCCTGCGGAAGAAGCTCTCGTACAAAAGCCCGAGAGGGCCGGGGGCCTGTACGTCGGATAAAGGAAAGTAGGCGCGAATGAAACGTAACGCCGTAGGAGAACCTCAAATCTTCTAACCCTCGAAGACTCATGGGTCCAAAGGGATAAACTAGAAAAATAGGGAAATCGTCCATCCGCTGTTGAGGAAAGAAACAGCGGGAACAGGATACAAGGTGTGGTGAGGCGGGAAAGGGGGAGGATAGTGACGGCGGGGGCATTATGCCAGTCTCAGTTCCTATAAAGAAAAAAACGAAGATCTCCATTTCCTGAAAGGGGTATCATTGAAAGAGGTCTAAAAAAAGAGAAGGAGACCAGCTAAGAGTTGGGCTTACGGTATGTCAAACGATGTAGGACGTAATTCTTACATCGAACTAAAAAACAAGAAAACAGGTATTGAAAGTGAAAGAAAAGGAGTTTGGGGAATAAGAATCCAACGCGTGAGACTGGAGAAGATTTAAGCCAGTGAACAGGAGAAGGGACGCGTCGGGGGGAATATAGAAAAGTTAGGGTACAGCGAGAAAAAGAGCCCAGCAGACGAAGGTTTAATAAAAGGTTCCTGAGGAACACGAAAAGGATGTGGGGGGGGGAAGGGGAAAAGCATAACGGAACTCGGGAAGAGCAAACGATTATGGTCATCGAGTTCCTTAACATAGGCGGTGATATGGGGCCCAGGCAGAAGAAAGCTGTTACGCAGTTTCTTTGAAATAAAAGCACGCGATTACGAGCAGACTGTTCAAAGATCGCCTTACTCTAATCATTCTAAGGAGGGGGAAGGGAGGAGTCGTATCATTTCAAGCGAACGATGAAAACGGAGAAAACTTAATTAGGTAGAAGAGACTAACAGCTGGGGGAATTTGGAACATTTTTGGGAGGGAGAGGAGGTCTTGGAGAAAAGGCATCTCAACAGGAGAAGCCTAAAACTCTATTAAATTTAAAACAGCTGGGGGACAAAACCAGGAAGCGCCTGGGTCAACGAATAGCCTGGAGAAGGAAGGAAAGAGTTTCCCCGTTGGGGGGTTTGGGGGAACATTGATTGACAAAAGAAGGGACACTCTACATTCAGGATCAATCCCTGCGTCCACTACTTAAAAGAAGGAAAGGAGCTACGAGCGAAACAAAATATCTGTTGGAGTGGGCATTCCAGGAAGGTTGAAACAGCCTATAAAGAGGACGAAAAAAGAGGACTTCGGTGAAAGCCTTTAAATCGCTTGATAAATTCAGTCGCACCTAGGGTTGGAGTCTGGGCCTGCAATCTAAAATACACCTGCTGAAGACATTTTGGAGAAGAAAAAAGCCCGCGCATCGGAGGTGCTCGCAAAGTTTGAAGAGGCTATGAGGAGAAGGAGATTGGTCAGGAGCAGGGGATTTTATTCTGGTGAAATAGTTATGCCAAGCTAACGTTTCAGCGCGTTCACAAGTGGTATCGAGTATTGGCACAGCGGCAATGATAAAAGGGGGGTTCGGGGGGGTATCCAGAAGGTACAGGATGGACTTGGGGGGGGGGGGGCGGGGAGGGGACTGTAAACCGGTCATGGGTCCGGTAAGTGGTTTCAGTGTGAAGTGTCTTCGGGGGGGGGCAAATGGTAGGGTGGACGACAACGTGACTGGCTCAGGGTTATGGAAAGGAAAATTACAACCTAAGAAATTGAACCTCATTTAAGTAGGGATCTCAAGATCACCGGCGAAGTAATAATATCTTTTCAATTCTCCTGATCAAAGAGGGGGAAAAAGTAATTAAAATCGGGATTGATAAAAAAATTTTAACAGAGCCCACTGAGAAAGAAGAAGAATTCTCCATTCTACTATAGACGGGAAAAAAAGCCTGGGCAGAATGATCGTCTTGGGCGGTGGTTCACTTCTTGGAGGGGAAAAAAGTGTGTAAAAAAATAGAGTGGAAAGAGAATGATAGGGCCCTGGGTGGGAAAACCGAAAGGGCTTCGTGGTGAAAATGGGCTGTAGGTGTTGGTAGTACTCAGGGGGTCAGGGTGGTTGTAAGTCGGAAATCCTAACATCTTTGCAGCTACTGACAATCAGTTTGGAGATTGACTCGACGCAAGTGAGGAAAAAAGGTGTGAAAAACGGGTTTCTCGTTAATAGAAAAAAATCAGGCGACAACAACATAAAAGATGTCAATCTTCACACAGAAATGTCGTATACTGAACTTCAGGACCGAAGCTGAGGTCAAGTATTGGAGGAATGAAGCGATCACACTCCCCCACCAAATCGCGAAAAAAAAAAAATTAGGAACTCAGAAGGAGCGAAACTATTCATCGGACAGGGGGGACTGAAAGGCGCCGTAATTCCGAATCTGATAAAAGCGAGGGGAATTTGCAAGATCAATAGGGATGACTACCCCGTGAAGGGAAAGTCGGAAGACTTGACCTTTTGAACCGCAAGGGGCCAAGGTGAAACTTCGGCATTTCAGGCCGGAAAAACCCGGTGCGGACGAGGAGGGGGGAGCTTGGTTCGGAGGAATCCGAATTCTTGACTTAAAAACAGAGGGGAAAGAGGTCGAGGCAACATCCCAAAATTCAGACGGGGAGAGATGTGGGTTATTAACCGGCAGATCTGTTCCATGGTGAAGAATTAAAGAGAAAAAGAGGCATCGGGAGTATTAGGGGAATAGAGTAGGCTGGGAGGTTTTGCCACTATAAGGTGGAGGGAAAGTGAGCATGGTTTTGGGTGGGTCTTTGAGCTTCCAAGCGAACTAAGTGGCAAGGGGGGGGGAAAAGGAAACGCCCTCTTCTTCAGAGTTAGGTCGTAATGGTGGTGGAACAGGGTAAGAGGTTGTTTTTCTGAGATAGTCTTAAGATCAGGGGGGATTACTATTCCGGCGGGATGAAAAACATAGAATTATGGGAGGGTTAAAGGTCGCTTACCGCGAAAAGGTTTTAGGATTAGGATATCACCAGTTCGAGTCCTTAAAAAGAGGGAATCCTGATGGGGGGGGATGGAGAGAATGAAATTGGAGACAAGTGAGATGAGAGAAAGAAAGTGTCAAGAGGGAACCAACGATAAAGAAAAAAAACAGCAACAAAAGGAGGGACATCATCATTAAAGACTCAAAAGCCAAAACATTCCTACTCAATGAACCAAAAGAACCTATGATCCCAAGAGAGGAGGTAGGGAGTACGAAATTTCCAAGCGGAACGATAAGGAAGTCATTCCAATCTCTGAATAAGAAGGGATAAAAGAAAGAAAAGAATCGTTAGCTCTCTGAAACAAACCCCAATGCGGTGAAACTACGGGGATTTAGAAGAGAGAGTACTAGAAAACAACGGATGGAAGAAGGAGAGATCAGGAAGAAATAACGTATTTTGAAAAACTTTTCTTGTCATCTTTTGGGAGGAGAAGAAAAATTGGCAGTTGCTGCAGGTAGCACACCTCTCGTAACTGGGGCAAATGGGCTGCGAGGGAATGAGGCGGTAGAAGCTTGGGACAGGCTTTGGGTTTAAAAAACAATGTGGAGGGGACAAGGAGAAAAAAAGGTGGATTTGGGAGGGAGGAGTTGATCATTAAGTATTGTGGGGGGATGGTGGCTTGCTAGTGGGGGGTTTCAGGGAATGGAGTGGTCTCCTACTCAAGCTGAAAGAGTCTGTTAAAGGTCGAAAACTCAGCGAGGGACCCTAAATCTTGATACGAATTCACTAAGGCAGGTCGTCTCTCCAACTTTAGAGGTCACTGGAAAGGGAAAGGTGGGAGATGTTTCCAAGACGGTCTTCAGGGAGAAAGTGAACTGCAAAGAGATTCGACAACAAGGAGTCCCTAGAAGAACATCCTCGCATAATCTCAAGAATAGGGGGCTGAAAAGACATGGGAGGGGGGAATTAACGGGATTGTCAGCTAAAACAAAAAAGCTAGAAGGAAATTGAACCCTACGTTCTGCTTTAAACCGCAGACCTAATATATTCCGAGGGATGGGTGATGAGCTTTTCTTCAATCTTAAGGGAGAGCAAAACCAGGAAAAGAACATGGGTGTTCGGCTCCAAAGGCGCGATGCAAATGGGGGTTTGGTACTATCTTGGAAAAGATGTGTCAGTAATACTGAGTTCTACCTAAATCAAAAAACAGAGAAAAGAGAAAGGGAGAGGGAAAAAGCTGACGGGGAAAAACTTAAATTGTCAATGAGTGACACCGGAAAAAGGGGGAACGAGCAAATGAGGGGGTGCATTCCCGAGACAGGGGAAGAAAGTAGAAGAAATTATGTCGAATTTCATCTTTACTTTTCTTCTCGTAAAGCCAGGAGAAGGGGGGGGGAGAGGAGGAACAAGATGGGGGGTGTTCTAGGAACCGTAAAGACGGCAAGAGAGTCAAAGGGGGAGGAGAGGGTATTATCCAATTTTTTGGAGCATGGTGGAAAAAAGACAGGGAAGGGGGACTCCTGGGGTCTTGGTGGAGGTTGGGAGGAAGAAAGGTGGAACGACATAATTACATTTGAAGAGTATAAAAATCGGAAAAAAATGCGGGCTGTTGGGTCATTATGTAGAAAATTTTCGGGGAGACTAAAGATCCTGGGGACCCACTCCTACGGAGTTCTCACAACGAAAAATTCGTGATATTAAAGGGAAGTAATGGACGGCCTCGAATTTTTTAAGGTGTCCTGGGAGAATGAAGACAAAGAAGGCTCTTAAGGAAAATTGGTTTAAGTCAAGAAGAAATATGGAGAAGGAGGAGGATTAGGGGGAGAAACTTGAAGGGACCATGGAATCAAAAGACGGACCGTGATGACTTGGCACCCAAGGGAGGGAAAAGGGCAGAATGAAAGGAAATCGGAAGGATATTCTTCCCAAATCTCCATGGCGGTTACAATGGAGGTGGGGACAGTTGAGAAGTATTCCAGTTGGTTCGGAAAGACTTTTGAGGGATGCTGCCATGCAAAAAAAAGGTCGGCAAAAAAGGTTAGTATGGTTCAAAAAGTATTGTGGGGGGGGTTCTAGGAATACAAGCCTATGTAACAAAAGTCCCAGATCAAATCAAGAACGTAAAGAGCTGAAAAAAAGCAATGCATAACGAACAAGAAACAACCCTCTCCGACTAGGTCGAGAAAGAGAGGAACGGGGGAAACTCACTAAAGAGCACAGAGTTAATGCGCCTTACTTTTGGGGATGCGATTCAAACAGGCCCAGAAGGGCTGTTTGTTCTTCAAATTGGATGGGCCGCCCCCCTCATCAAGAGAGGGTAGTGAGAAAAGCTGTTAAAGGGGAGTGAACAGTGTTAAGGCTCTTTGGCCCGGCGTGTTTGAGTGGATATTCAGGAAAGAATCCAAAAACGATATTGTTGTCAAAAGAGAAAAAATTCAGAGGGCTTCAGTGGGAAACAGAGGAGGGAAAAATGAGAAAATGCATGGAGGTGGGGTCAAATAGTCAAATGCAACGACTGAGGGGCCAGCAGGAGGGGGAAAGCAAGCTTTGGGGAACCGGGTCGGAAAAGAAAAACCTGAGGGACGGGTCTTCCGCTGAGAAAAAAGGGGCCTAGGCTTATTTTACGAAGGGAGCGAGGGGAATTCTGATTGGGGACATAAAGATGGGTGTAGATCTCTAGCCAGAATTGAAACGTTGCAAATTCCAGCATCTTGGCAAGGAGCGCCTGCGAGAAGCACAAAAAGGGGGAGAAAAAACTCACTCCTTATTCGCTGGGAGAAAGACAGGAAAAAAAAGAGGCAGATAAATCGGGGGTACCCCCAATGACCCAGCGTCCTGTGACGGAGGCAACCATTATAGAAAAGAAGGAGGAAGGTAAAATACTAGAAGCTAGAACGCTTCCGTCCTTGGAAAGGCTCGGACAAACAGGCGGTTGGGGTTAATGTATTAAACTCTCTTAAAGGGCTTGGAAATGAAATGCGACTGTCGCGGAGGAACCTCAAAGCTCCTCCCCTTTTTCCGGAGACGGAAAGTATAATGGGGAGTGCGTGGGAAAACGACCGGGGATCCAAGGCAGAGAAGAGTGTGTCAAACTAATTTCAAAATCCAGGGAGATTCTTAACTTAACCATGCGTAGGAAAAGAGAGAGGGTAAACTTAAAGACAGGAATGAAAAGGGAACGGCGCAAAAACACAAATTCCAACAAAAAGCCTCAAAGAAACGCATTGAGCAGACACCGAATATACACTTCATCTTTGGTTCCAAGAAGCCTTGGAAAGATGGGACTTAATCAATCTTAATTGGATTCTGAGAAGGTGGAGGGGTCGAGAAAAGCAAGGGAATAGGAAGCGTTACATATAATAACCACTTTAAGGAGGACCAAACGGTTTTTGAAGATTCATTAATTGAAGACGGACAGCTGGTAGAAACAAAAAAGTACAATAGTGGGATTAGAGCATTATTTCTAGATGTTTGAAATGCAGAAGAGGGTGGGAAGATGGAGAGGGGCTCTCCTACTCTATGGTCAACGAGCAGAAGACGGTTCCGTAAGTTCAAGGGGGACTAATTCTCAGGGGGGACGCAGGGAGGTGACTTATCAGCAAAGGGAGACAGATTCAAAAAGAGCTGAAAAAGTTACAAAGGGAGTAGGGCGAGAGAGACGAACATCTTTGTTTAGGTTGAAGATTAGTAGGGAAAGAAGGATCAACAGCCCGGAAGAAGAGAAAAAAAAAGGCAATTTCACAGATTGAAGAATGCGCCGAATCACAAAAGGGGGGTACCGACTAATTGGTTCCACCAGCAGAGCGGGAAGAGGGAAGGGCCGCAAAAAGTGTCGTGAAAGGGTAATATTGAAGGAAAAAGCTCAGCAGGTGGGGAGGATAGAAAGCCGCGGAGCTAAGAATCCCGCTGAACTTAGCTAAAATGCGAAAGAAAGGTTGGGTATTCATTAATCTTAAATAAACGCGGAAGCACAAAGGACATCAAACAAGCGATAAACGGACTGAAAGGGAAAGAATGTAGGAGAAAAGCTAAAGGCCACTCGGGCGGGGCGCGGAATCAAAAAAAGGCCAGAGAGAGTCTAAAGGTAATCTCCTACAAAGCCCGCGCAGCTAAGGATGGAATTTATTGAATCGGTGCACCAAAGGGGGGGGAATAGAGGGGACAAAAAATATGGAAAAAGGAGCAAGAGGGGGATGTGTTTATGACTGGGCGTGGGGGACTCTGTTGGAGCGTGAACGGAAAAGTGATGATAAGGCAGAGGTAAAGCTGCTTGATACAAAGAAGCCTACCAAGAATTTTTTGACGCAGGAGGCATTCCTAAGTTTTCATGGTACGTAGATCACGAAAAGTGTGTCAAAAATCTACTTAGGCAGGCACTGAGCCAGAGAACGAAAGGAAAAGCAGGGAAAGATTTGTGCACTCACATACCGTCGTCGAGGTAAAAGGTAAATCGGCCATATGTAATAATCTTGGGGGACCAATCCGGTCCTCTCTTGCAGAAGGGGATGGTCAAGCGGCCTATCGACGGAATAGCAAAAGACAAGGGAAACGTTCTGAGATACCTAGGAAAAACCAAATTACCTTAAAGGAAAGGAGGGTCCTCCGGAAACGGAGAGAAGCAAAGCAATTTCAAGGCCTATCAGAAATTCGACGGAAACTTTAATTAGAAAACAAGAAAAAAGAGAGGGTATAATGTAGAGAGGGTGGGAATTACTCAGCATTCTCTTCGCATAATACGTAGGGGGTTCAGCCGAAAAGCAAATGACAACCTCATAGGTGCTATTTCCTTGGAAGGAAGATAGAGCATTAGGAAACATTGGGCCTGGGGGGGTCAAGTACTCACATTGAGAAAAGAAACAAAGACACAAAAAAAGGACCCAAGGAATGTCCATGCAAGGAAAAGGACTCAACAAAATGTGCAAAACGCGAGAAAAGAAGTACAGGAGAGCGAGTAATGGAGGAGGACCTCCTTGGATCACAGGTAAAGAACCCAGGATTAGAATAGACCAATTCTACGCAGGTCCTTTCACGCGAAAAAACACGAAAAAAGCAAGACTGAAGGGGGGGATACTGAAACACCGAGAGGGGCTGCAAGATCCCTCTGGCTCCTCCAATGACGGTGACGGCATTTAAAATCGTCCGTGGGTAAGAAGGGAAAAAAGGGAGTACCAACTGTTACGAAACCAGGAGCTCGCGCGTTTGCGTTCGCAGAAGAAAGAGGTGATTCTGAAAAAAGAGGGGAAATATTTCTCGTTCCAAATACCAAATGCAGTCCTATAATTGGGAAAAGAAGAAGACACTACTTTGGAAATGCCTCCATTACATAGGGAAAAGACATCAGATTAAGATTAAGGGGAATCTTCGGTCTGGGGGTTGGACCAGCCGACTTGAGGAAGAATGAGGGGAATGTTTGTGCTTGATAATGGCCACTCCGTATCTAATACCTGCGAGAAAACGAGGAGCGAGCTTAGGCTAGCGAGGGAGTGAAAGCAATTGTTGCGAAAGCTGGAGTAAAGGGGAGGGCCCTTCGGCCAAGTGCAGTCTGCACAGGTACTGTCCGGGTGGAACAGGGGCATAAAGGTGGTAAGCCCGGACGAGTACTCCGTATAAAATGGGATTCAGCATTTCAGAAGGCAGGGAGGTGGGGATACTTCAAGCAGAAAAGGGAGAAAACCGCGTAGAAAAGAAGGTCCATAGGGGCAAAACAACATAAAAAGAGAAGAGAAAACAAATGAATACGGAAGTATATCAGAATCACAAAGAAAAAAAGGGGAAGAGAGTGATAATCCAGGAACCAAAACACTCCCTCCAAAGAAAGACTCTCGCCTCATTGAAATGCAGCAGAACTAGATGGGGAGTGCAGAACACTCTAGAGAGGGGTGAGAACAGAATCACGCAAGCTTGGAAGGACGCAAAAAGATTCCACGCCCAAAAGGCGGACAGTTTAGGATATTATTAAAGGG